>ERZ1673737.2433-NODE-2433-length-15590-cov-4.487609_pt1 | contig 15590 bp, 13 predicted proteins | sample MGYA00580211_ERZ1673737 | MGnify/ENA primary metagenome ERZ1673737 (study PRJEB41218, sample SAMN15661789) | gut metagenome | host: Homo sapiens | place: Canada: London | collected 2015-08-20/2019-03-30 | study: EMG produced TPA metagenomics assembly of... | reverse complement strand
GATCATACAACATTTGCAGGTACGTACCCTCTCATCCCTTTCCTTTTCGTCATTCGTATTTGAATTTTTGGATTTGTCCTTGTCTTTAGACTCATCTTTACTCTTGACTTTGTCCTCTTTATCTTCTCTGGTTGACTCCTTTTCGCGCTCTTTCTTTCGTCGCTGCTTCTCCTCATATTCTTTTTTGACCATTTCAATTTCTTTCGCCATTGCTTCTTCTTTGGCGCGTGCTGCTTGGCCTTCTGTGTCGATTATTGGAGAGCAGAAGTGCTTGTCTTGCAGATGTGCGGGGCACACGTAGAAGAAGTCCTGGAGGCTGAATTAGCCACTTCTATGCATGATAATTGGCAGTTTGACTGGAAAAGCAATAAATAAACTCTTCTCTTCGCTGAGGATGTCTATTTTGTCGTACCTTGTTGTCTGGCGTGATCATCACGCTGGTTGACGGTTTGTAGCAGATCAGGCACGCTTTTGCGGAGGTATCCGCCACGCGACGCACATGGTAGACGTTGGTCAATGACATGGTTCAAGGATGGATGACTTCTCCGTGCTATTCGAATACTTTTCGAATCCCTGTTGCTGCTCTGGTACGTGTTCGAGGACAAGTGTCGTTGACTTGTTGAGGCGTTGAATGAGAAATGCCCGTCATGTGACCCATACTTAGAGCAACACCTCATGTCTATAGAAAAGAGAACTTTACACAAATTGGAATGAAATGAAGGCGATCTTATTAATGGAAACAAAGGTATTGATTCACTAAGCTGAATTGTATTCCAGCCAACACCCACGCCCATCTTGACAGAACGCCAAACCATGCATCTGTCCACTAAGACCAAATCGGACAATACTACCGAGAACAATACATGAGGTTTTGTATGAGCAATCATGAAATATAGTGAGGATTAGAAAAGAAATTGAACAAAAACGACGATCATTGATCATAATGAATCCTCCGCGTCAATGGCAGCTGCCTCCTTTGCCAGCCTCAAATCCTTGCCCACGACACCAATATCCCGCAAGTAAGGCTTGAAGGCTGCCAATAGGTCCTTGAGACTACCCCGGAGTGTGTCAAGCACGAGTTCCACCTCAGGGACCTGGCGAGCTTTAGCCTGCGCTGTAGGGTCGCTAGAGGAGGGGAAGTCGACATCTGTCCAGTGAGCATCCAAACCACCCTGGTGGACAAATGTGTCCAGAGTAAGAATGGTGTCAGTAAGAAGACGCACTGTAGGGGGTACGTCGGCCTGGACTTTGCCATACGGGTCTTCAGCCAAACTGGCAGTCAGGAGCCTAGTCAACGACTCCACCGCATCAACAATAGGAGACAAGGAAGACACGGGGGCACCGAGAACAATCGAGGATAGACGTTTGGCGTAGGTCTGTTGGAACGGTCTACCAATAGGCGAACGAAGAAATTGTGCAAGTAACTGGTTGATGTCCTCGGGTTTGTGGGTAGTAGAGGGACCGCCGGTCAAAAGCTTTATCTTCTCGGAAGAACCGAGCAGTCTCTGTTTCCGCTCGGGGCTAAACACGGCCGAGGATGCTTGGCTAAAAGCATCACGCATTCGAGCCCGTGCAGTTGGAGTCCAGTCTTCGGATTGACCAAAAGACTTCGCAGTTGAACTGAACGCATCGCCGAATTTGTCCTGTCGGGAAGTAGCCTTCGGGACAGCAGAAAAGACGTTCTGGTCTTTTAGGGGCTCGGTGAGACGCGGGAGAGTTTGGAGAACGGGATCCGATGGCTTGGCTTGCGGTGATGCTTGGGCAACGGGAGCGGGCTTCGTAATTTGCTCGATTCGGACGGTAACACCCTTGATGACATCAGTGAGGCTAACCAGAACCTGACTCCAAGTCGAACCCTTCTCGCGATCAAGTTCACTGAAAATCGCCTTGCGCCGCTCGGGGTTGCGCTGGCTGATCAACCCGAGCTCCCAGAGTGCGAAAGTCTTCACAATCTCCTTCTTTGCGTTGAGACCATTGAGAAGGCTGCCATTGGGATCTTTGGCGTCTGTCGTGAGTGGCTGGCCCCGCTTCAGAGGCTCCTTGCCGATGAACACCGAGAAAGAGAGGTTGGTGGTTTCCCAGAGGATAACAAGCAGCGCTCCCGTGTACAGTGTCCGGAGGAACGTGGTGATGGGATCTGGAGGAAAGAAGCCCCTGACATCGGCTGCAGATCTTGGAAAGTCCGCATAAGTCCGGGCGAAGGCGAAAAACCAGCTCCACACAGTCTGGCGGAAAAAGATGAGGTACACAGGAACAGTAGCACCTGCGACGAACGTACTCCTGATACCCCCATCCTGCAATGTTTGCAACCAAGTTTTCTGGAGATACTTCGATGTTTGCTGTACGGGGTGAATGCGCTGGTCGTTTGTTCTGGAACTTCGGTCCGCGATGGGCAAAGGGACACGGTCGTAGTCGGAGTACAGGTGCCACGCTGCCTGTACACATGCGAGGGTGAAGTGGTAGAAATGAAGATAAATTGGTCTTTCGTTCATAGTCACTCGCTCGGGTACCCTGGATTTCGTTAGTCCAATGTTTGTATATTCCGAAGACGTTTAACATACCTCCCCCGTTTCACGAGCTGGAGATCATTATCCGCCGAAGACGACCAGATATAAATCTGGGTGAACCACCAGGCCGAGAAGATGTACCAGCCAAACGTTTGCGCGATTTGAAAGAGAGTGAATTGCTTAAAAATGCCAAATGACGAGGCAGACGTTCTCGAACCGATGTGCATTTGACTGACGCGAAGGACGAAGACGGTGAGGCAGGAAAGGAAGAGCATTGCGGTTCGAATACCGCAAGTGCCAATGGGAAACCATAGCCAAAGCCCTGTTTCAGTCAAAATTGTTAGCAATGTGCGCTCTCGGGGCAACGAACCAAGCGTCGAAGCTCGACTCCATAATATTGGAAAATACTTACAGGATGATTTATTCCCAATGAGAATCGCAACAAGATAGCAGACTAGTAGTGAAAGTGCAGACGCATGGACAAATCTTCGGTGCAAGGCCGAGGTCAAGATTCGCCTGTACGGCCGAGTTCGAACAGCGGCCATGATGCAAGCTTGGGGTGGGATGCGCTCGTGAAAGAGAATGTGAGAAAGATTAGAGCATGGTCAGAGCGACGATCCTAGGGAAAAGCCTTGGAGCTGCAGGGTGGAATTGGCAAGCCGGCGACAATGTTGACGGAGAGTCACAGCTGACAGCGGGTTGGGTTGAGCTGGTCGGAGTTAGTTAACGGCCAAGTCAATGATGGAATATTTTGAGGCATCAAAACACACCAGCCACATTAGTCATGTGATATGTGGCACAGCGAACATTGAGCCACATTGTACTAACCTCATTTAGACTAGTGGTTACTGTACGTCATGTGAGGGCGGTCTGCCGGCGAAGGCAGCAGGGACCTGCAGATAGCTGCTTTCTTATCCAGTCTCTTTCTACCTTCATTTTTGACACTCATTACTTTAACGTATCGCTGTCATGTCTTTTGATCGCCTCAACTCGCTGGAGGCGCAGCCTACCACTATGCGCAGGGATGAAGACCCGCAATACCGCGACGATCCGGGCTTCGATCATCTGGCCGAGACGCTCTCTGATCAGTTGTTTACATTGACTTCCAACATTTCTCGCCTGTCTAACCAGATCGCCCTTCTTGGAACTAAGCGAGACACCGAACGTGTGCGCGAGCGAGTTCATAATCTCTTGGAGGAGACCCGTGCGGGGTTCAAGGATGTAGGAGAAGGGATCAAGAAGGTCCAGACCTGGGAAGATGTGAATGTATGGCTCAACTCAATCCCCTGCTTTTTGGGACGTCTGACACTGACTTCGACTGTATTAGCCCTCCCAGAAGTGGACACAACAGAAGCTATCGTCTGAATTTAAGGCCACCTTGGATGAATTCCAAACAGTACAACGCCGGGCGCTTGAGAAACAGCGTGCTTCGGCAGCTGCTGCCCGTACGGCAGTCGAAGATGGCGAGCAACCATTAATCGACACCGATGTGCAATTACAAGAACAGCAATTGGAGGAACAGCATCGTATGGCCAACCAGGGCGAGGTGGACTTCCAGGAGTCCCTTATTATCGAGCGTGAGACAGAGATCCGGAACATTGAGCAGAGTGTGGGAGAGCTGAACGAGCTGTTCCGAGATGTTGCCCACATCGTCACCGAACAAGGCGGTCAGTTGGATATCATCAGTGAGAATGTCCAGAACGTCACTCAAGACACCCGGGGTGCCAACGTCGAGCTGCGCAGTGCCAGCAGATATCAGAAGAATGCACGCAACAGGGCATGCTGTCTGTTCGTGATTCTTGCTGTCATCCTTCTTATCATCGTCCTTGCGATCGTCCTTGGATAATTGTGTGCTTATGGTTCCCTTCGTTCTTGCTTTCCGTTCAACCATGCGATCCTTGTCGTTCTACCCTGTCACGTATGCGCACGATATCCCTCTTGCATAATCCTCTTCGACTTTTGTTCTGTTGGTTCAGCAACTCGCCCTTCTAGCTTACGAATTGCTTTGCAACATTCAATATAAATGGAATGGAGAACATTTAATTCATTGTTGACTTTCAATGCTCTAGCACAATATCGTACAAAAGTCAATGTTGTTATACATGCATAATACACCCAATCGGGTCCCAAATCCTGCCTATGCTCCGTTATCGCCTTTCTATGTGCAGCGGGAGACTATCCCATCTCTCCAGTGGCATGTTCATAGGCCAGTGAAGCGGTTGAACCTCAACCTCCAGCCCTCATAAGTGTTCAACTTGGGCCGAACATCGAGGAAGAAACTGAGCTTCCCGGGACCGGCATTGGCTGCCAGACCCGAGTTTCCATTGTTTCCTACTGGCTTCCCTTGGTAGAAATCGATCACGTACTCGATCTTCTCGCCTCCGCACCGTTCAACAACCCAGTCATGTCGATCAAATGGATGCTGGTAGCCAAGCCATCCATTGATCCGCGCACGCGGACTCAGATATTGGGGATCGACACCCAGTCCGCGGAAGGAATATAATTTGGGTCCTCCGCACTTCGTGCTCCCGGGATCTGTTGAGGGGCCCTTTTTCTCCCATTCGAGGATCTGGTTCCATGCGCGTTCATTGACTGCATTGTGAATTGGAATGATCGAGGCCACGGAGGTCGCAAGTTCCGAGGCGGTTTCGGTAGATCCGGGGGTGTTGCCCTTGCGCATCAAGGCTTCGAAAAACTGTTTCTCGGATGGGTAGATCCAGTTGCCGGTAGCCTCGTCACGGCCAGTCTCGGATTCGGCATTGGACGGGCTGCCGTGCGAGGCAGCATATGGAGATGGTGTACCCTTCTTGGCCTCGGGGCAGGCGCTGTCGGCGCTGAAATCACCAGCTCGGGGTATCGTGCTCACTTCGCGATCTGTTGATAGTGGTCGTTGCGATTTGGCGCGTTTTTGTCCCTGACCGGCAGGTGTCTCGGAGTCCGAAGGATGCGGTGATTTGCCATTTTGCTGTAGCCAGATCTCACGAGTCTTGTGGTCGACTGGACATGTTGCAGGTGGCTCTGCAGCAGGAGTACTTGCCCCGGCTCCCATCGTTGAATGATTGGAGGTTATTGAGTGGATGATTTATCGGCGCATCAGCAGGAACTAGAGATAATTTTGCCCTCACCGCCCCAAACAATATTAACGTTGATCCCCCATTTCTCCCCTTTTGTTCATTTGGAATTTCCTCAATTTCTCTTTTTTTGTCAAAAATAACAATGGCATCTTCTAACGAGTCCGTCTACCGGGCTACCACCACCGCTCCGGTCAACATTGCCGTCATCAAGTGAGTAGATCTCGATTGCCCCTCATTCCCATGTCTCTAACAAAAGCATCAAGATACTGGGGCAAGCGTGATACTACTCTTAACCTTCCTACCAACTCCTCTCTCTCGGTCACCCTGTCTCAGCGCTCTCTCCGTACCCTGACCACCGCATCCTGCTCTGGTAACTTCCCCGCTGAGGACACCCTGAACTTGAACGGCAAGCCGCAGGACATCCAGTCCTCCAAGCGCACCCTCGCTTGTATCTCCAGTCTTCGTGCCCATCGCAAAGCTCTTGAGGATGCCGACTCCTCTCTCCCCGCTCTCTCCAAATTCCCTCTCCGGATTGTCTCCGAGAACAACTTTCCCACTGCCGCCGGACTGGCCAGCTCCGCTGCTGGATTCGCAGCTCTAGTCCGCGCCGTTGCCGACCTTTACCAATTGCCTCAATCCCCTAAGGAACTCAGCCGCATTGCTCGCCAGGGCTCAGGCTCTGCCTGTCGCTCCCTGATGGGTGGCTACGTCGCATGGCGCACCGGCGAGCTTGCTGACGGCAGTGACAGCTTGGCTGAGGAAGTCGCCCCCGCATCTCACTGGCCTGAGATGCGTGCCCTGGTCCTCGTTGTCAGTGCCGAGAAGAAGGATGTTCCTAGCACAGAGGGCATGCAGACTACCGTCGGGACCTCCGCTCTCTTCGCCGAGCGAGCACAAAATGTTGTTCCCCAACGCATGGCCGCCATTGAGACTGCGATCCGTGACCGCAACTTCCCTGACTTTGCCGAGATCACTATGCGTGACTCCAACACCTTCCACGCCACTTGCCTCGACTCGTGGCCCCCTATTTTCTACATGAACGACGTCTCCCGTGCCGCTGTCCGCCTTGTGCACGATATTAACCGTGTTGTTGGCCGCACAGTTGCTGCCTACACCTTCGATGCCGGTCCCAATGCCGTCATCTACTATGAGGATAAGGACTCCGAGCTCGTTGCCGGAACCGTGAAGGCCATTCTCGGCCCCAACACTGAGGGCTGGGACGGTGCTTTCTACGATAGAATTGCGAACGTTACTGCTCCCGGAGTTTCCCTGGACCAGATTGACTCCCGCGCCGTCGAAGTTCTGAAGGACGGTGTGAGCCGTGTCATTTTGACCGCCGTTGGAGAGGGTCCCGTCAAGGTTGATACCCACCTTGTCAGTGAGACTGGTGAAATCGTCAGCTCCTAGGCAATGCGGCGGTGAATAGTGGGCCATGTTGGCCATTCTTTTGGAAGGTTTGATTACCTGAAAGATACCCTACCGTTCCTCTACAACTTTGCATGGGAGCAATTCAATTCTGCCGTATGAACTTGATGCAGATATTATCTTCACTGTATCTTTTCATGATTCGGGATTATCTAGAACATAATAATAAACTACGAGCGTCAATTTGACCATATCATATACACTGACTCTCATAGACGCAAGTACGGACCCGCAAACTGATAATCCATCACAACATCTTGGAGCATCCGTAGACATTCACTCTGCAAATCCTTCCACCGGTCGAGTATTGCAATCAGCATGAGCCACAATCATCACAGCGCCGGAACCCATATCCAAGGGAATCACAAGCCTGAATAAATCTAGCCTGCTGACCCCCAGCATAAACACAGCAACCAGCAAAGCCGCATCCGTTTTCACCGTAAGAAGCACCAGTATGATCACATGCGTAACGCGAGTGTTCAGAAATGCCAGCACAAGAACATTTAATAGTTGGTGTCACACCCTGAGCGATCGAGAGAGCTCTCACGTCCAGGAGGATAGCAAGAATGCTCCAGAGATAGAGGTTCATCATCTATGTAGGCGTTGTTAGCATCAATCTGCTAGTATATATCCCGGATAGTAACTTAACAGCTTGGTGGTACAACTACTCCTGTCTGGTATTTCTTCTTGGCAGTTCAATAAATGCGGGAAATGGTCCGTTTTTATATATTCTCGGTTTTCAGTTGTTCGTATATCCTTTGTAGTTGACCTGGCAACTGGATACACGGCAGACCTATGTAACGTCTTCGTGTCATTGTGGGAAAGAGTCGTGTCTGTTGTATCACTTCCTTAAGATAGCTGCGCTATAAGTTACTGCTTGTTTTAGCTAGGATATACCCCGTAATTCGGAATGAATAGATATGGCCTTGCTACTATGTACTTCGTCGTGGATTCTTCGTGTGACATAGACCTGATGCTACCTTGGGGACATTCTCTCTGCGAATTTGAGTTACTGACAGGACGCAGCACTATATGTTCCATATCTTGGGCATGTATATTATCCTTCACTCACATTGAGAAACTGATTTACTGCTCGAGGTCTCAACATGTATTTGGCATATGGCCGGGATTTGATTATCATAAGCACAATATCTTCAAGGATAGAAAGCAACCGAGAAGACATGGACATGTGAAGTTTCCCCCCGGCCCATTGTATCTCATGAGTAGCACGCTGTACACAGTCAATGATGATAATCAGCCTCTCTTTTCCATTCTAGAAACATTTAGTAGGACTAGACATGTTTTATATCCACTATAGTTCCCACAAGGATAAAGGAATATCACTCTATAGACACTCAAAACACGAAAACTCACAATCTCGACCTACATACTCATTCCCGCTTGTTGATTATAATTCCAGGCCCGCAGTCTTTATTCCACACTTAGTTTTGGATTCACGGATTATAAAGACTAATATGTGTTGATTCCCGTAGACAGAGAGATGCCATCTGGTTCATTGCTGGCAGCGTTTCATTATAGTGGTGCACACCCAGTGAGTCATGGTCAAGACTGGGCCTCCCCGACAAAGAGGGACATGGGGGATAATATCGATGACAGGCTGCAACGGAGGATCTTTCATCCCTGTGCTGATAACCAGGTATGACTCGTGACACACAAGGCATGGACATCCCTTGGACATAGATTACCACCTCCTTGAAGGCTATCGGGGATTGGTAGAGCACATATTTTGATTGATTCCGAGTGACGTTCTGCTTATATACCAGGTCGATTGAAATAGAGACGTTCCATGGGAACAGGTATCTTTCCTCAAACGGGGCCCTGTGCCCAAGGCTGAATATTCCTCAATCTTGCTTGCACTAGGGTATCCCAGCAGGGAGTAGAATCTCGGTTGTTCCTGGGCGTATCCTCCGAGTTTATATGACGATGTTATATGGCTGAGAATCGAAGCAACTTTTTATTTTAATGATGGAAATATGTTAATGCTATGAGCTATCCTCACTGACTGCTTCAAGCCAGCAAAGAAGATTTCTTCATTTCCTTGACGATAGGGATCTCCTTCACGCGAGCGGAACCACCACCCTGAACAATAGCAATGCTTTCCGCTAAGACTCCGGAGCCTCTACCACCATAAATAGGCGGGATATGAGGCTCATCGGGATTCTCCTCATCATCCTCGTCCTCATTCTTCTTCTTCTCGACGACAGGAACCTCAAAGACCTCGTCTCGGCACTCTGCACACATAGTCGAGACTTCTAGCAGCGCCTTCTCAACTGCTGCAGCGCGCTCGCGCATGCCGCGACGCAAAAGCGCATCGACAAGGGTTTCGGTCTCTGCCACACTCGAGTTGACCCGTTCCATGAGTCGTCGGATACTGTTGACCAGGTACTCCTCCTCGTAAACGGTGCCCTTCTTACCACGGGCCCGCTTGCGCTCCTCACGTCTGCGGGTTTTCGAGGTGTATCGGGTCATGCCAGTCTTGCCAGTCTTCCCAGTGTTGCCTGTGTACCGAGTGAACATGGAGCGGCCAGCCAGCGTCGATGCATCTGTTGGGGCCAGGGAGACGTTGTCAGGAATGTCGACGCCTGCGTCACCTCCTGTGGGATCACCACCGAAGAACGCGAGCGGGTCGGCAGCACGCAGCTGGCGGAGTTCGCGGAGGCGCGGGACTTGGGCGTTGAGCTGGGATCTGCAGTCGGCTAGCAGGTCGGTCATGTTGCCCATTGCTTCGGCCAGACCGGAGTCGACAATCTCGGCGACTAGATTCTGCTTGCCGTTCAGTGTGAGAAGACGAGCGGCATCGGCGAACTTTGAGCCCCGGCAGAGGAGCCGTGCGGCTGTGACAAAGTCGCGCAGGTGCTCTGCATAGATTGTGGCTGCTGAGACGTAGTCTTTGTTCTCATCGATCAGGGTTGTAGCAAGGTTGTTGATGTGGGCGGTCAGGTCCTCCTCGGAAAGAGATGCCATCATGGCACAGTACAATGACTCGCGCCACTTGTGGGCCAGGTTGTAGCACTTGTAGGCACTCTCGTAAAGTTCAAGAGATTCGTACGCTGTATTGAAGTTAGTATCGAGTCTTGTTCTGGATACCAGAAGGTCACTTACCAATTGCCGCGTCTTTGTATTGGTTCTGATCTTGGAGATGGTCGGCATAGAGCTCGGTGATCTCACGTAGTTGCTCTGCTTGATACTTGTAGAGCTCGAGGGCATCTTTGTACAAGACATGTCTGACGACATATGCGCGAATTTCATCATGGGCGTTCAAAGCGTACAGATGCTTCAGAGCCTTTCCAAAGCGGCTGAGATGGTTGTCGATCTCGAATTGACGCCGAGTCTCTGGGAGCTGCTGCAATTTACGGAGGAAAGGAAGATACTCGCGAGGATCCATCTGTGCCTGCTGAGCAACCAAGAGAGTAAGCTCAAGGTCGTATATTCCCAGGGCGTGAGAGTAAAGTCGGTGTGCGTCTGTCAAGAAACACATGTGCTCAATGGCATCTTCAGCCTGCTCGGGGTTCCGTTTTCTCAGACCCGCAGCAAGTCCTAGACCAGCCTCTAGGTCGGGTGGGGATTTGCAAACATGGGCTGTAATGACATTCTGCAAGTTGGTATCGACGCGCGCTTGGAGAGTCGCCAGGAATGCGTCACAGATTTGGTTGATTTTGCTTTCCTTTCTGGCCGACTTTGGCAATGAAGGAGCTGGTGGAGCATCCGGTTGAGCGACAGCCGCAGACTCATTCTTGGAAATTTTCAGCGTGTCTTTATAGAGTGTTTGTGAAACATCCTCTTCCCTGCGTAAAAGTTAGCAAAAAGGGTTCAGTTCAAACTCATCTGGGTGTCCACATACTGCAAGCGTGACAAGAAGTCATCGATATAATCGATCTTCTTGACTTGATCAATGAATAGTGGGATATTTGCCAAAAACTGCGCAGGGGCATAGTCGTGAAGGATGTTTAGATCGACCATCTGGCTTCGGCATGCCATAAATGCAGAGCGGTACTTCTTCTGGTCAATAAACGTACGGATTCCAGCCAGCACCAAGGCACGGGGGAAAATGGTTTCAATATTTCCACGGGGAGCTTGGAGCACAACAGCAAAGATCGACGGCATCACGGAAACCAAACGAGAGCCGCGTTCGATACTTCTGCACCGCTCATCGATTTCGGGTGTGTCCTCTGGAATTTCCATATCTTCAAGTTCATGTTAGATTTTACAAAGAAAATAGGCAAGACAACTGGATCTTACCTTCCACGTGGTTAAGATGAACAAACTTCAACAGATGCTGAGACGTGGTGAACAATAGATGAGACGGTGTCACGAGGAAAGATGTGCAGTTCCTCGCCAGGACTCGCTTGTTCGCATACAAGCCACCAGTTCTTGACATTGTGATCAAAATGCGCTAGGTGAGTTAGCAACCTTGTCCAAATCCAAAGAAACAAAATCTTACCTCGCTCTCGGAGATGGAGACAGCACGAGCCCAGTGACTATCAACATTGGGACTGTCACCCCAAGGGACAATATCGGGGTTACTTAATGACATTTCGATGCTCGAGTAGCTAACAGGACGGCCAGGTTGAGACGCATGTGAAAACCATAGAGCTTCATGTCCAATTCCCGCAAAGATCGATGACAGCTGCTCGGAGTCTGCAGCCTCATACACAGCTTCGGTCGTCTGGCGTTCCAATATAGTCCGTTCAATGCGGCTAGCATTTGGTCCACTACTTCGGAGCACAAAGACCTCAGTATCATTCAAAAAGGCAATCTGTCTGGGTCGACTGGAAGGATCATCCGGTAGAGGATAGCTCGACTCAAGAATCGGAACAGGAACGGGCCGACTTTTCAGGGACCAATTGTAGATTGCGAAACTGTTGTTCATTAGAACAGCAATGCGAGTGCCCGACTTGCTGAATGCAACATCAATAGCGTTAGAATCCAAAGCTAGCTCACTATGCGCCATTGGTGGTGGAACACCAGCCAATCGCAGTGGGGTCAGTTTGAGATTCTGCCCGTCAAGGACGGCAACAGCGCCCACATCATCCGGAATAGAGGTAGATCCGTGGCTGATATCAAACACATAGTCCGCATCAAGGATACAGTCTGAGGAACCAGCAACGAATCGAAGTGCCTTCTCTTGGTGCCATTCGAGAGAGAATGGAAGCGAGCAGGAGGGATCAACAACTATCGGGATCTCTTGCTTCAAATACCAATGGTAATTCCCGGTTGTCCAAAATTGGATGCGATCTCGGAACTTGACAGCAAGAACAGTCGAATCGACGTTCCATGCAAGATGGATACGAGAAGTCCATGGCTTTGTCTCGGTATCGGATATACGGAGAGAAAACTCGCCGTGGCGCAGTCCATTTCGTTCGAAAAACACCACATCTATACGGTCATCAAGTCGTTGGATTCCAGCAATAAGACTACCGGACGGCCGCCAGCTGAGAGCGCCCTCGAGTCCATCAACCGGCTCGCTCACACTGTCCAGAGTACCCTCTCTTGAGTACACTCTGATGGCGCGGCGAGTACCAGCCTCGATGCTGTTCACGGCGACATATGCTCCGTCCCCTCGCCAGGTGATCGTAGTGCGACCATCGTCGTGGCTGCTCAGGATTCCTTGGTCGATCTTCTCGGGCACAGTCGGGTCTCGAAGAGCCTTAGCTCTCTTTCCTTGGAACTGAGTCTCTTTCTTACCCCATCCTACTGACACATGCTGCGAAGCGTGCATGTCAGTGGAGGTAAATGTAATATCGGCCACATTCTCAAACTCTCTGGTCATATAGAGGAAAGTATGTGCTCTGGTGGTGAGAGCTAGGAGCTCTTCATCCGGAGACCATGCAGCAGCTGTGATGCCCACATCGACTGAACCGACGATTTCGATCTTATCTTCACCAGGAAGAGGTTCTTCGCGGACAACCACGATATCGCCTCCCTCCAGCACCAGACAAGCAGTCAGATTGTCCGCAAAGTAATGCAGAGAGAGTACACGGTCACATGTCAGGTCTGGTAGAGGGCATGGGGCATCCCAAGACGCAATGCATTCGAATGCCTCCGGGCTGAGAGGGTCTGTTGAGGTGATCTCGGGGCGCTTTCGCCTCACTTCGATGATTGCATTGTTCTCAGCGGGGCCAAAGGTGCACACCACTGAGTCGGATGAAGTATCCCATGCAGTTGCTGTTAGAGGAAGCTCGCCCTCAAGCTGTGTCTCGGCGAGACGGACGTTTCTCAAGTTGCGCATTTTCCAGGTACGGGTAACTTTTTCTATGCTTCTTTTGTTACCCCGCCATGAAGCAACCAGGGCGGTAAACGTATGGAATTTCGCGTAAAGGCGAGCGAAGGCAGGTTTCAGCGACTAGCGACGCTCTCTCTCTTGAAAAGAAGCGTGCAGAGTGGGTGTGTTGAGAACTGATATCAAAGTCGCGCCGACCCAGAGATTTTTTGATTTTCCACAGCGGCTCAGCCAATGACTTCATCCACATTTCAACGTCTTTAGAGCTACGAGTTCCAGGGTCTACACAGTTACAATGGAGGTATTGAGGCGCAGAAATGTCAATAGTAATCTCTAGCTTTGTACATGATATCCAATTGCTTCCCCAATCCGAGTTTTCGGCCTCCAGACTGTCGCAAGTACAAGACCAATCTATTTGGTCTTGTAGGTTTGCCAAACTAAAGGGAAGAACTATTAGCGCATGGTCGAAGCAAGATAGTGTCACGGTGAAGTAGAACTCACCAGCAATGGCGAAGGGAGAACCGAATCCGGTAACTAGATGACGCCCGAGTTAGTCATGCCTCCGCGCACAAGTCCGGGGTGAACAAACCCATGAAGGCCCAGTATCTCCAGAAGAAGCGCTTGGTCATAGGGTTGAAAGGGATGTTGGTGCGAGGACCCTCGGCGTAGTGGTAGGGGCTACCGAGCTGGGTGCGAGTGGTGGAGAAGCCACGACGGGCAGCGAAGGAGGTGGCCATCTTGGCCCGGATAGCGGAGGAGAACATCTGTCGTAGAAAATAGCTGTGAGCTGTTGCAACAAGCCCAATTGCGCCAGGAGGTGCCTACCTTGAGAGACAGAGAGGAGAGAGTGGACGATCGGAAAGGGACGGACGAAGCCAAACGAGATCATCCCATTCCGCACCTTGCGATGTTCAGCGTCACGTGACAGACACACTAGCGCCGTTTGGGGCCAGTCCCACCGCTTTCCTCATCTGGAAACTTTCAATTTTCTCTACCCAGAAAAGTGCAGCGCGATCACATCGCTCATTCTACTCCCGTGGTTGATCTTTCAATTTCGCTGGAGATGGATGAGCTCTTCGATGTCTTTGAGGACAAGCCTCACGCGGTAACCCCGTCCGAGGCCGTCCCCAAACGTCCCAAGAAGGACAAGAGCAAAAAACGCCAGGTGAATGGCGACGTCAAGAAACCCGAAGACGCCCAGACTGAACCGGACGAGGATACCGTTTTGCCAGATGCACCTGTTACAGAATCCAAGCCAGTAGACGCCGAAGCACCCGCCCGCGAGAACGATCAACCCGATGCGAAACGACCCAAACTTGACGATGAACCCGCACCAGTACTTGCGGATTCCTTTGAGACTGAAGGACAAGTCGAGCTTGCCAAATTGAAAGGCGAAGAGGAGTCAATGACAGTATCCCACCAAGTGCGCCATCAGGTCGCATTTCCTCCGAACTACCCGTACGTGCCTCTTTCTGAGCACAAGCCGCCAGCAGAGCCAGCAAAGAAATACTCCTTCACACTCGATCCTTTCCAACAACTTGCAGTCGCCTCGATCCAACGCGAGGAAAGTGTACTGGTTTCGGCCCATACTAGTGCAGGAAAGACAGTAGTGGCCGAGTATGCTATTGCGCAAAGTTTGAAGCAGAACCAGAGAGTTATCTACACCAGTCCGATCAAGGCACTGTCTAACCAGAAATACCGCGAATTTGCAGCCGAGTTTGGTGATTGTGGTTTGATGACTGGTGATGTGACGATCAACCCTACCGCTACCTGCCTCGTCATGACCACTGAGATTCTGCGCTCCATGTTGTATCGTGGCTCTGAGATTATGCGTGAAGTCCAGTGGGTCATATTCGATGAAATTCACTACCTGCGAGACCCAACCCGTGGTGTTGTCTGGGAAGAAACACTCATCCTCCTGCCCGACAAGGTCCGCTACGTTTTCCTGTCTGCCACTATTCCCAATGCCATGCAATTCGCCGAGTGGATCGTGAAGATGCACAACCAACCCTGCCACGTCGTTTACACCAACTACCGCCCGACGCCGCTTCAGAACTATTTCTTCCCCGCTGGTGGAGACGGAATGCACCTTATTGTCGACGAGAAGGGAGTATTCCGTGAAGAGAACTTCCAGAAAGCAATGAGCTCAATTTCCGACAAGAAGGGCGATGATCCCGCTGATGCGTTGGCCAAGCGCAAAGGAAAGGGTAAGGATAAGTCTTTGAACAAGGGTGGAAACAAGGGCCCATCGGATATCTTCAAAATCGTGAAGATGATCATGCTTAAATCTTTGAATCCTGTCATTGTTTTCAGTTTCAGCAAGCGTGAGTGCGAAGAAGGCGC
>ERZ1673737.2432-NODE-2432-length-15599-cov-4.046384_pt1 | contig 15599 bp, 13 predicted proteins | sample MGYA00580211_ERZ1673737 | MGnify/ENA primary metagenome ERZ1673737 (study PRJEB41218, sample SAMN15661789) | gut metagenome | host: Homo sapiens | place: Canada: London | collected 2015-08-20/2019-03-30 | study: EMG produced TPA metagenomics assembly of... | reverse complement strand
AGATTGGCATTGATGCGGGTGGGAGTTGTATATGGGTGATGCTTGTATTAGGTGGATATTTTGTTTGGTCTATAGCTTGCTGATCACTGCTTTATAGATGGGTGGTTTTCCTTTCTGGCTTGGCGCATATCACTCTACCCAACTCGACTGCCGAGGCTTGGATTGAGGGTGGGAAGAATGGTGTTATTCTAGCGCTTGATACTGCTGATGTCAGTGCGTTGGGCCATTATACTGTCTACCCCTCTAAGGAGAGGACTGTTGCGTTGGAGGTTCCTCTTGGGGAGGACGGAGTACCTGGCCATCGGGTGCTGCATGGAGGAGCGTGTCAGGAAGATGAGTTGTTGGACTAAGGATACCTAGCTAGATCGAAAATATCGGAGACGGAGAGATAGTTTGAATAGACATTGTTGTTAGAGACGCAGAGGCGCTCGGTAGACGCATAAGATATCGAAAGCAGTAGATAAAACAAGAAAAGGAAATGCAGACCACATTGGTCAGATGCATCGAAAAAATGAATATGTTCTTTTGAAGACCGTTACCCCTTCCATCTCTAAATTCGTACAGTTGACAAAGACACGCTTATTTCTTGCCACCCTTGCTCTTCTTGCCGGATGTCTTGCTCTTCTTTGGTGGCGGGGCCGCCTGTGCAGCGCCGTCGTCGGACTCGTCTTCTTCCGTATCGGCGATGAAGTCAACCATTGAACCATCGCTGTCGACATCGTCATCGTCATCATCCTCGTTCTCCTCGAGCGATTCCTCGGCATCAGATGAGCCGACGGACTCTGCGGCCTCGATATCCAGAATGGGCTCTTCGTCGTCGTCCTCGTCGTCACTGCCATCCTCCTCGTCTTCGGAGTCGTCAATGCCGTTCATCATGGACTCGTCCTCATCGTATACCTGGTCGCGTATTGACTTTGTGCGGGGAGTCTTGGCTTCGGTCTCACTGTCCTCGAGGTCGTCCTGACCCTCGACGTAGATGACATTGTCCTCGTCCTCGCTGTCCATACCCTCGTCTCCCCCGCGGATCGATTGACGCAGGCCCAATTGAGCATCGAGCATGTCCAGCTTACCCTTGAGGAGGAGCAGGGATGGCAGGCTAGAAGAGCGCTGGTCCATAACCTTATAAAGAGTGGCCATGCGCTTCAGCAGATCGGGGTGACCGGCCAAAGCACCGCCGTGGGCGACGCAGGTCCACTGCACCCACACGAGAAGGTGGCCGTAGCGACCGGGCCGAGAGGCGAGGCGCTCAGCGAGCTTCTGGAGCAGATTGGCGGCGAGAGAGGAATCGAGGCGCTGGATGGTAGTGCGGATGATGGAGGTGTCGCTGGTGTGGAAGCAAGACTCGAGCATACCGCTGTCGTTGGTCTTGAGGGACTGAGTGAGAACGGTCGCGAGCGAAACACCAGTGGGAATCTGTTGCACAGCAGCCTTGGGCTTGCCAGGAACCAATGCGCCCATCAGGACATCATCCTCAAGCTCAGCCTCAACGTCGACTTCCTGACCTGAGTTTGCGCGCAGGAGCTCTCCAAACGATGGCTCGGCGCCTTCCTCCTCTTCCTCTGCCTCAGACTCGGATGCGTTCTGCATCTCAACATCCTCAGTTACCGCAACCTGCTTGGTAGGCTTTGTCTTTTTTTCGGAAGGAGCCTTAGACGTCTTGTTGTCCTCATAGTCAGAGTCCTCCTCGCTGCCAGACTCGGAATCGGCGTCTTGCCGGGAGTCCTCCATCTCTACATCGTTATCGACCAGGTTGCCTTGTTCCACGACCATACGGGTCTCATCAACGCGGCTCTCGCCAGAGTTCTTGGCACCATTTGTAGTGACCGAGGAAAGTGCTGAGCTGGACTTGGTCTTCGACACAGTCTTGGTTCCGGTGAAGGCGAGCTCTTCAGTGTTCTCATCGAGGAGCTTGACGCGCTCAAAAACGGGGACCACACCACCCTCTGCGTATGCAACAACAATGTTGGGACCCTGGAACGAGATAGAGACAACTGGTACACAGGCGCTTGAAGATGCGGTATGCGTGATCTTGAGAGCTGCGTTCGCCTTTTGAGTCATCTGCTTGCGGCTCGCCTTGGCGCTGGCGGCGGGCGCATTCTGCGGCTGGACGAAAGGCTTCGAGAAAAGTTCAATAGTACCATCCTCGGTGATGGCTGCAAGAATTTGTTTCTCCGGGAAGGCATTGCCATCGGTGTGCAGGGAAACAGATGAAACATCCTGCTCGGCAACAAGGTTCCGAACAAGCTTCTGAGTAGCGGCATCAAAGACATTGATGAAGCGGTCACCATCGGAGGCGAGGAAAAAACCCTCACCAGCAGACTCTGAAGACGAGGAGACGACGGTGTGGATAGGGTTGCGCATGGCAGGGAACTGGACCGGGGACTCGTCGGCGTTTTCGGCATCTATTAAGTACGGGGCCTGGGATGCGCAGATAAGAGGGAGGTTCGAGGGAACAGGGCGGGAGAGAGCAGAGAAGACGGAGGATGCGGGGAGGTGAATCGTCCTAACGTATTATTAGTTCAAGAGTCCCAATATTCCACGGAAGATATAATCGTACTTGATGCTTTGTCCGGTGCGCAGGTCCCACTGGACGAGCTTGTTGTCGCCGCCGATACTCCATGCTTCTTGACCGGGGCGGTCAGCTGTGAACTTGAAATCCTTGATTCCCTTCTCGTGCGTGCCGGTCAGAGTTCCGACAACCTTGTCCTCGGATGGCGAATACATGCGGATGTCCGATGTGCTTGTGCCAAATGCGACCACGATATCACCCTGGTCCAGACCATCGATAGCTCCGTTGACGTCGGAGCCACGCTTCCGCTTCTTCTTGGACTGGTCACGGCCCTTGCCTGAGCCACCGTAGTATCCCCAATCCAGAGAAGTCACCGTTTCCTTCGGCCCCAAAGCATGCTCACACTGGAGACGTCCTGTGTTTGTGTCGTGAATTCGGATATGCTGCGCATCGAGGCCTTGAATGACGGACGCAAACAGGGCCAATTGGTACTCCGACGGAGAGAAAGCAGCTCGCAAGATAGACGACTTGCTTCCAGCTTGCATCAGACCTGATGCCGGCGATGCGGCGGCCGAGGCGACCTTGCTCGACGGGCGAGACGACTTCTTTCCCATTTTGGCGATAGTCTTTTTACCTCAGGGTTGAGGCTTGGTAGGATAGATTCAATGAACCCGGTCAGAATAGAGACAGTAAATACCCAATATGACCGTCTTTTTCTCCCCTAAAGAAAACAGTTGGGGTTGAGGATTGGTTGCGCAGTTGATGCCGACAAGGAAAAAAAAATGTTCGGGTGGAGACTGGAGACGCTAGTCCCAAGATGGCCTAGGCTGGCATCGAGGTATACCTTAGTCAGAACTCGAGGCTCAACTCCGAATTCTGCCTAATTATACAGTATAGTTGTTAGTATAATAGCAATAGAGATAATTTGTTTGAGACAAAAAAGAGCTGTTGTGACATAGAGTGGGTCTGTTCACAAACCCCTGAGGATATGGGTGGGATGTGTAGCCAAATGTGAGCAAGAAAGCAAACGACCGTGGGGTTAGCTACTCAGGACAACTTTAGCGTTTGATGCGCCTTGACAGTTGTCAGTCAGGAGGCCATGTCCTACACCTGCCGAATTCATTTTGGTTGGAATATATTTCATCCCTGTCCATGAAACGCATTTGACATTATAGCCGACACGAGACCCTTGCATAGGAAGGAGTAACCTTGAGATAGTGTTCCACTCTGGAGTATAATATGTTATGCCTCTGTGCAGTGTGGCTTATCTCTCTATGAGTACTGTAGGGCAATATCAGTGATCTCCGATATGTCTGTGGATCGACTAGTATATCTCCACAAAGCCGGAGTGATCCTTCCTGTCCCACAACCTTGAAGCTTTCCACGATGAAGCTCTTTACATTCTATACTGCTTGCCTTTAAATATCTTGGTGCCTTCAGTGAACCTTTCTTGGTTTGGAGGTTACTTGATCTCGAACCGCTGTTGCTCTTAGGTTACACGACAGAAATTCGTACACCCAACATATGGGTCTAGAATGTGTAAGGAGGAGGTAAAAAACGATTCACGAAAACAATGAGACTTCATCTACGAAGCCAGACATATACTGGAACTACCTGCGCACACTTCCAAACAAGCCTGAGCCATTTAAAAGTGATCAGGCACTAATAAACCATACTTGTAGTAAGATGAAACATCATTGGGCGAACATTTGACGCCAAATGTACCAGGGTCGAACGCGCGAATCATGTGATAGACGTTCCTCTGCCTAATCTGTAAGGGTCCAGGTGCAGCATACGCAATTGGCAGTCCAAAGGTAAAGAGCCGATTGGAATTCCCCATATACCCCCTGAAGTATAGAACTACTCTTACTCTGTACATGGCCAGCTGAATATGTGTACACATCACGTCACGTGCAGTGATGACGTCGGACTCGATCGATCACCCGGAATGGGCCAGAACCCTAGGGTTATGAGTCATCCGCGACCCGTGGACTTGGGACATCAAAACCCTGAAATGATAAAAGAAAAAAAAACGAGAAGGAAAGTAAAAATCTCAATGACACATTGATATATTTAAAAAAAATAAAATAAGAATATTTCAGGGCATAGTAAGGGAAAGAAAAGAAAAGAAGAAAATCCAGTCCAATCAGGGGTGGGAACAGAACCAATCAACAAGGGGGAAAGGTAGGAGAATCCGGACTAGTGTGGCTGGTGGAACTGGCAGGACGAGAGCAAGGCGGCCGTTTGTACTTAAGGATTCTTCCCCCGAGCATTTTTCTGCTTCCTGGTTCTCCTATTTTTATTCCTCTGACCGCCCCCCCTTCCTCAAACATAACAAACGCGTCTTCGCGTCACTCCCCCTTTTTTTTTAAACCTCTTTTTTTATTATTTATTACCCCATAATTATTTTCACTTGGCCTCAGGCACTCTTCCTTTCTCGACTCACGTGATTCTTCCCATACCGCCTTCTTGGCAGTATAAATTCCTCTCCGATCGCATTCTCCACTCTTCCTATCTCCCGTCTCTAGCTCCATACCCGATCACCGCGATTTCAGTTTGTCACGTTTGATCATATTATCAAGTCGTGACGCGCTCGAGGTTAACGTGTGAGAGCGCATTCGGTTGATCACTCGTTTTCCAAACAACGCGACTCTCACCTCTTCAACCTCCTACCATCTCACTCGCCGTCCCGTATCCTTCATCCCACGCCACCTCAATGGCGACTCCGCCTCCCGAGGCCCCTCCTGTTCCAAAGGAGGACAAGCCACAGCTCCCTCCGCCGCCCACTGGCCCTTCTGCGCCTGATGTCGCACCTACCAGGTAAGCTCTTCAGTTTCAATATTGGCTTTGTTACCTTGGCCTGACTTGCGCGCAGTGTGCAAGATGCAGTAGCTCTCAAAATCGATAGCCCCGCCGACCCCGAGGCCAAATCTCCTGCGCTGAATGGCCACGGCCCCGCGCCATCGATTACCAACGGCACAGGCACCGCTGCATCCCCTCCTAAATCCCCCGCCCCTGCGTCTGCCGACCAGATCCCGCCTGTGACCCAAGACAAGACACCTGCTGCCGAATCTGCGACTCCCGCGGAAAGCCAGCAGACCGATGCTAAGGACTCAGTGCAGCCTCAGGAATCAGCTCCTGCAGCTCCTCCTGCCGCAGCTGACGCAGGTACCGAGAAGCCCGCTTCTCCTATCCCACAGGATCCAGTTGCTGCGCCCACCACTATTCCAGCCGCTGATGGCGCGAGTGACAAAATGGCCGTTGATACCCCACAGAGCGTCTCAACTGCCGTGAAGACCGAACTTCCTCACCATCCTACCCCAGACCTCGCCCATCCATCTCTCCCAGCTCCGCCTGCCGCTGATCAGGAGATGAGGGATGCGCCGGAAGCTCCGATGTCTCCTTCCAAAATCTCCAGACAACGTGAAGCGGACCTCAGCGAGGAGCCAGCTGCCAAGCGCACCAAGGTTGATGGCGAGGAATCTGGACCGGTGGAATCCAAGGCCCCCGACTTCCAAGCTCCAGGCACTGAAACCCAAGCCCCTACCGAACACCAAGCTCGTACTTACACCGGCCAAGATGGACTCACCAAGATGCAACACAGATTCATCTCAAAGACTCTCACCAACCTTAAGCGTCTGCACGACTCGCGCTTCTACCGGGAGCCTGTGGATCCTATCAAATTGAACATTCCGCAGTATCACACCATTATCACTCAACCCATGGACCTGCAAACTATGGACAGGAAATTGAAGACCAACCAATATTCGTCCCCCCAGGCTGTCCTAGACGACTTTGCTCTCATGGTCCAAAACACAACCATCTTCAACGGCCCTGAGCACCTGGTCACTCAAGAGGGTATCAAGCTAAAGGGAACTTTTGAGAAGATCATGACCAATTGCCCCAAGCCCGAAGATGTGGAAGAGAAGAAGCCGAAGAAGCCCACTGAGAAGACCTCGGCCGCCCGCCGGGAGCCCCGGACTTCGCTGGGAAGCTCGACCAAGGCTGCTTCTCCCCAGGCTCAGACCTTTGCGCTGGGACCGGAGGGACTGCCTGTCATTCGTCGTGATTCTTCAAACCCTGATGGCCGCCCAAAGCGTTCGATCCATCCCCCGAAGCGCGATCTGCCATACTCAACCAAGCCCAAGAAGAAGAAGTTCCAGTGGGAGCTACGTTTCTGCCAGGAAGTTGTGGATGAGCTGTACAAGCAAAAGCACTACAACTGGATCATGCCGTTCTACTATCCCGTCGACCCAGTTGCTTTGAACATCCCTACCTACCACAGCGTGATCAAAAAGCCAATGGATCTGTCTACCGTTCAGTCCAAGCTGAAGACTGGTCAATACGAGAACGCCAAGGAGTTTGAAACCGATGTTCGCCTCATCTTTAAGAATTGCTTCCGGTTCAACATCCCAGGTGATCCCACCTATGTGTGTGGCCAGAGAGCCGAAGAGATCTTCAACCAGAAGTGGGCTCAGAAGTCCGACTACCTCGATGCGCATGAACCACACCCCGAGCAGAACAGCGACTACTCTGATGAGGACAGTGACGAAGATGCGGAGGAGAGCGAGGAAGACGATGAGAAACTCACTTTGCTCCAGAAGCAGATTGCTGAGATGTCCCGCCAGGTCGAGGCTATTACCAATAAGAAGAAGAAGACCCCTCCTTCGTCCAAGAAGGCTGGCAAGTCGAAGTCATCTAAGAAGGATTCTCGGAAGAGCACCTCCGGGAAGAGGGACAAGAAGAGCAAGAGCTCTAAGCCCGAACGGACCCGCCCTGTTACCTACGCCGAAAAGCAGCTCATCTCCCAGGGTATCAGTAGCCTTCCGGACAAGAAGATGCAGGATGCCTTGCAGCTCATCCAGAACAATGTCCCTCAACTCAAGGTAAGTTTCATATATGAACTTTACACTCACGGCGTGTTTTAACCATCCGTTTTCCAGGGTACCAATGAAGCCGAGATTGAGCTAGACATTGATGAGCTCCCTAACAACGTCCTGTTCCTGCTGCTTGCCTTCGTCAAGAAGAACGTGCCTGGTCTCGGGGATGACCTCGAAGAGGAGTACACTCCTGCCAGCAGCACCGTTGCGCAGCCCAAGCCCAAGAAGAACAAGCCAATGAGCAAGTTTGAGCAGGAGGCTCAGATCAACATGCTCCAGAACAACCTTTCCCGCTTCCAGGGTGGCGGCGGCCACTCCCCGGAGCCAATGCCTTCGGTTGAACACAATGAAAGCAGCGACGATGACTCGGACTCCTCCGAGGAAGAGAGCGAGGAGGAGTAGATACTCCGTCGGACCTTGCCATTCTTTCCCATCAAAGGTGGCCCTTTTCGTTGATTTGCGTTCTAAGCGTCGATTTCCCCTGTGCTTTTCTGATATTTCCCCCGTTCTTTCTCAATCACACCGAGTTTGGTGAGTTGCCATGCAACCCACCGACAACGTCTGTACATACTTTGAGACCCTGGACTCAGCAAGGTTTTGTTACCTGTGAACCTATTGCTCAAGATTGGCCCAACATGTTTCCATTTACTGGATCGATTGAACTTCTTCCCTATGCCCAAGTGCACAATTATCTTCCCAAATGGTCTTTCCACTTACGTGGATCAGGCCGCCTTTTTTTCTTTTCTCCGACGTTGCAGGTGGAAAACGGGAGTTGACCCGAGACTCGATTTCGAGCTTCATCTTGTATGATTACGAAAGAAACGCGCAAATGCAAACTGAATATGTACTTTTACCTTGTAAATCCATGTAGCTCCAATGCATGCATAATTCTAGATGTTCAACGTAGCTCTATAATTGGCGCGGGTGTCTTCCGGCGGTGACCTTCTCCTTCTCAGCAACATCAACATGATTCCTCCCTGCGACCCCTCCATTCTAGAGCACAATCCTCAATTCAAACGACTATACGAAAACCTAACAAAGAACCTCCTCGACTCAGATGGCTCTACGCGTGCTCAAAGCGCAACTCCAGCGTGCACAGCTGTTGTGGAAGTAAGTCGCCAACGCGCCACTGGAAAGCCGTACACGAGTGTCACCATGAAACCAAAGCTCTGACACTCATTCCCTGCCAGGACCTCAAGCAATGCCAAATCCGAGATGCAAAGAAGCGAATCAAAGAGCGAACACTGCGCCAGCTAGCATTCGCCCCAGACAGCGGCCTACCCGCGGAGGTCGGTACAGTACAGCCCCGGGCACCAAACAACCCACCAAGACAGAACACAAGGAATCTCACAATGCAATCCTACACAGTGCCACGATAATCTCGCAATAATAACCCTCTACCTCGAAACCCCCCGCCGCGCCCTCGAGCTCGACACCCCGAAACCAGACTCCGAAGACAACACAAACCAAGACGAAACACTCTCCCTCCTCGCCCCTGACTTCGAAGCCTTCTACTCCAACATCCCAGCCTTCATCCTCCCATTCACCACCCTGCTCTCATCAGCCCTCCGTGATCTCCGCGCCCTAGCCGCGACCGCGGACTCTCCCACGGACCCAGATCCAGGTCCAGGGGCGTCTGCCTCATCACGTTTGAACCATAATGCTCGCACTCGAGCCCGTGACCGCCGAGTTCGGACTTCTATGGCCCCTGTCCCGCTTCTTTCGGAACAGCTTGCCAGTCGGGTCCGCGCGCTGCGCCGCATACAGTTGTCTGAGTTGCCTGCGGCGCGTCGGGAGATGGCTGCTACGGCTGCTGGGGTTGTTGCTGTGCGCGCGAAGATTTTGGAGCGGACAGTTGTGATTCTGGAGCGGGCGAAGCATGGGGCTTTGGCTCGGGCTACTAGGGCCAAGGCGGATCATCTCGCTACGGTTGCGCAGGGCATTGAGGGGAAGTTGGAGTATGTCTTGCCTTTACTTATAAGTTGCTTTTTACGCTGTTGTTTTCTCAGCTGCTGTCGAGTTGGGATTTGCTAATGGGGTGCATTGTAGGGTTATGAAACTCGAGATCGCCGCTACTATCTATACACCCGAAACAATTGCTGCGCTTACTCGGTACAAGCAACATCTTCGGCAGACGAAGGAGCGTCTGGAGGATCGGCGCAAGATGGCGATTGAAGAGCTGGAAACATACGGAGACGTGGAGGTGTCAGGGTCAGCTAGAGATATTCCTGCAGATGGAGGGTCTTTAGCGGAGATTGCTCGTCGGTATGGGGTACTCGCAAGAGAAGTGGAATCTACAAAGATGGAAATCGCACGGCTTGGCGAATGATGCGTAGTTGCGCAGGTACATAAGTGACATCCATAGCTGAGTTGTGTACATAGTGCATGGGAGAACCCTGATTGGCTTCGGAGGCCAGGCCTTAGCACAGGGGTCTACAGCTTGTATCTATTAAGACTATTTAGTTTGGAAATAAGCTATTTCGAACTTAGTCTAAGCACACTGCCCTCTTCGGCGAATTCCTCTTTATGTGCCGTTCTGTTCCTTCGAATTTTCATCCAAGGCTATAGTTCAAGCCTTTGGCCCATATCGAATTTCGAAAAGGCCCTAAAACTGCAATAAATATCCATAGAAGACATACATGAACATCGAAGTATACAACCAAATCTTAACCCCACCTTAACCCCGAATCACATGACTTCCCATACTTTTTTCCCTTCCGCCACCAAAAAGAGTCAATATAGAATTTACTGCGGAGCTCGTATTATCTTCGCCACATCTTCATTTCCCGTTCACATCCAACATGGCCGACGAGGGGCTCAACATCTACGATGAGATCGAGATCGAGGATATGACCTTTGATCCAAACCTCCAGATCTACACTTATCCATGCCCATGTGGCGATCGCTTCGAGATCGCAATCGATGATTTGCGCGATGGTGAGGATATTGGCGTTTGTCCAAGTTGTAGTCTTATGATTCGGGTTATCTTTGATGAGGTATGACTCTTTTGTTTTTCCGTGTTTAGTGTTGCTTTTGCTAATTGTGGGCGGTTTATAGGCCGATCTTCCTAAAGCTGATGCGTGAGCTGGCGCATGAATTACGAGAGTCGCGAGGAGAAGGAGAACCTATGCAGAATATACCTGGAGGATTTGGAGACAACGCCGGCGACCGAGTTGGCACTTTGGAGGTTGCCTCGGCTTGCAGGTAGTTCCTCTCGGCGCAAACGACTTTTGGGCATTTGGCGCCTGCGAGCACGCTTGGCTTTGGTCCTTGACTATGGCTTGGATGGTGCTTGGAGTATCATCTGCTACAACATCTATCCAATCCACCGCATGCGCCTCAATATTGGGAACACATTTTTTGCCCCGCTGTTCTGCGTCCTGCGCCTAGTGCACCCATGCACACGAATTTCCTCGAAATGAACGCGGATACAACAGACAGACCCACCCTAATCTGTAGCTTTCGATGGCATATCTGACGTTGACTCAGATACTGTCGACTTTGTCTCAGTCGAGTCTTGCTTCGAGGGTGTGGGTATACTTGGCAAGACATGGTTTCAATACTCGATCTGAGCCTGTCTTTTGGTTGCTTTGTTTGTCTGTTTCAGACAAGGAAGCTTTGAATATCTCATTTTCACTTTGGAACTGGACATACTGTGACTTCGCTCGCTCTTTTGGTTATGGTGAACGGAAGAAGACTGCTTTACACCCGACTTTTGCATTCATCAATGATACCCACTGTTCACACACACATCTTGCTATATTCCAGAGTCCTTTTTATCTGGCAGTGAATATCTTCAGTTACTACAAGGAATCATAATCAATGAGCGACACAAATGCAATCGCATTAAACAACTAGACATACAAAAGACACAAAAGTGGAACAGAGCCCACATATCTTGATCTTGATGCTAATATTCTAGGTAAAACAGAGCCTAGTGCGAAATTTACTCAATAACATCGCTGTAGATATCCTTGGGCAGACTCAATGACAACTCCGAGTTCAACAGCTCAGTCAGATTCGACCCATCACGCAGGTAAATCCACTGTCCACTAGCGAAGGGCCGCGAATCCTGCTTCTCGTGCATGTAGTCGCCTTCGACGATCCAGTCGTACCGCTTGGGTCCGGAGATGGGGGAGCTGAGCCAGATTTGCTTGTTGGGTGGTTGCTTGTTCAGCACGAAGGTGCCGATTGCGGGGACGGAGATGTTGAGCACACCAGCCTGGCGAGGAGAAAAGAATGTTAATTTAAGAGTCGGAAATGTGATAAGGAGCAAAGAGAGGTGTGGGTGAAATAAAGATAGGAAACAAATCCGGGAGACAATGGGAATACATACACTATACTCAGCCTCCACATCCGAGCCCTCTTCCTGTGACTTCTCAAGCTCGGCTAGAAGCACATTGAAATAATGTTCTGAGTACTCATAGTACTCCTCAGCCGTCAACGGCGTAGGCTCAGTGACATGGGCGGCGGCACCGGCGACGGGTGCAGATTGAGGGTTGGGAGCAGGAGGGTCTGCAGATTCAGGGTGGATGCCCTTGTAAATGACCGGAGAAGACTGGAAGGAGCGTGAGAATTGTGACCCGGAGTTGGGGCGGAGGGCGCGGGTTTGCGAGAGCAGCGCTGAGCTGGTGGGTGCTGTTGTGCGAATAGATGGGCGCACGGTTGCGAGAAGAGCTCTGGGGACTGTGCGAGAGAGCATTGTTACTGAGTACTAAGTGAATGAATGTTGAGAAAGTGTGGAGAGAGATGTAGCAGCGAGCTATGCAGGTCGAGCTAAGTTATGATGATGTGGAGAGGGAATAATTTACATCATCGGTATTCACCGCTTTCCTATTGCGGATGAGTATGGGCAGTATTTCTGATTGGGCGAGGGCTAGGCTCAGGTTCCATGTTTCCATGTTCGCTCAATGCGGTATTGTATTTGTTGGCATAGAGTATACATGTGGAGAAGAAGAGGAATGGCCTGAATTATGTTGTTGAAATTCAGAGACATTGTTTTCATAGATGAACTTGGATATTAGGAGGTGGACTACAATTGTGAACACTGACATGGCGGACCACGAAGTGCAGATGTAGGTATAGCGGAACAGATTCTGAGGTATCTCTCTTTAAGGCGAAGATCTGATATTTGGGAAAAAAGAGAGTTGAGCTTCAACTAGGACATGACCTCAAGGATGTTGAATGAACAGTAGCCGACGGAGTATGGGACAAGGGACGAAGAACCCGGGCTTAAGACATTATACTGTTCGAAAATCGGTCGGGGAATAGGTACTATTTCAATGATGTCCAGGAGTCAATAATTATACCAATGCCACATTTACTAGAAGCACCTGCCCGAGGACTCGAGCCCAAAAGATCCCGTCAGTAGCCAACCTACGGCGGAGCGGAGCAGGATGGTATTTTTGGAGATTGGCTAGGAGATGGCTCCTTCCAAGACCTATAATTAGAAGATATCCAATATATGCAGGAGACACAGACCAGGCGCAGGCAGCGGTGGCCACATAGCAGCCTAGACCCAGGCACCGAGGACGAGAACGACACCTGCCAGCAACCTGGCGTTCATTGGCCTCAATTTATGATGCATAGACGGAAGCATGTTTCAGGAACCGAGAAAAACCGCGTCGAAAGCATGCAACAGGGACAAAGACCGGGCGACAAAGGAAACACCTGTTGCGGTAGCATGCGCTGGCATTGTCTCGACCCAGTCAACGACAACGACCTGTCCAAGCCTTCGTATCGGCGACCGGCAGATATGCAATAAACTCGTATCGCCCGAAGACGTGGAAGGTGGTGCCATAGGCGTCTGTTAGCCCAAGGCCGCGCGGAACCAATCTAAAAATGGTGCGCAATAGTGTCAGTGCCTTTGTCTTGAAGCTCGAGTACTATTCGGGCCTGGGAGGGACTTTGGAGGACATGTCAAATGGATAGTGTAAATAGAACACCGAGAGCGACGGGTTGCCGACTGATTATTGAGAAAATACTCAGCAAGTCTCAGTTTTCGTTCACTTCCGGAGTTACTAAGTGTTGGAAATGAAGCAGGATGACGTGGGCTGGGCGCTAGTGGGAGGCGAGTCAAGAGCCACGTTAGTAATAGAACCAGAACAACCTCAGCTGCAATAGGCTCATTATATTTTCTTTTTCTATCGGAGTTGTTAATTCGATATTAATACTCCGGGAAAATCTAGGGTTGGTTAGGGTCAAATTAGACATCCGGGTTCCTTTGTCTGCGTCTACATCCACGTGGACTGGCAGGGAACAAGGACAAAGGATTATTGTGTGTTTTAGATAAGTACAAGAGCCACCTGTGAACATCACGGCATTTGTTCGGAATAGTGCCCGACTGAAGCGGGGTTACTGAGTTGTGATCTCATGGCGAATTTGGGGCCACCATCGGGGTTCCTGGAAATCCTGGAAACCCCAAGGAAAACGGCACATCCGGGGAGTACACGATTCTTTTAGATTTTAATCTGAGACTCGCGATTTGGTATGCTATCTGCCATGCCATAGATCCTTCATTGTACCGGTACTTCAAAAATCCCACCAACCTATCGGGATCCCGGGAATACCATTCAGTCCCCATTCAAAGACGTATTAGAACTCGGTGGCACAAGACCAGAGCCCGGCAAAAAGGACAATTGCACGCCTTCAATTGCCCAGCGTTTGTTCCAAATTGGCGAATAGCGGAGATCAGCCAAGCACGCTAGAACTCCACAGAAGGCTAGAAGGCGATGGACCGGGTAGGAAACACCGGTAAAGAGTCCGGTAAGGCTTGTCTCGCCGTTTTTACCCTCTTGCTGGGTAGGTTCCAGCGATCGGCAGGGGCTGAAGAGGGGTTAGTGGTTTCAACCGCCCCTTAGGTAGGAACTGGTCCCGGTTGATCCAGCAAGGAGGGACATTTGGATAATAGGAAGGAGGGGAGAAGGGCTGGGTTTCTGTGAAACATGTCGATCGGTAGTTGTCCCAGATCGCTATGAGTGGCCGCTATTGATCCATTGTGGCGCTTCTGTCGGTGTGTCATATTTGAAATGCGATCTGGCGGTTATAGATCATTGTCATTGCGATGGACCTCTAGGGCTAGAACACACACACATTGTAACCTCAAAAATTAGCGTGTAGTGTGTAATGTTTGTTTCATTAATTGTACCTAGGGTTAGATCAAGGGCAAAGCATTGTGATTGGCTAGTCCGGGATCCAGCTATGATGTAGTGAGGAAGAGCCAATCATATGTGATGCCCTGACCAGGAACCAGGGAACATCCACTGCCTACGCAAGCGCATCCGCGGTTCCTCTCCTCCACTTCAGTGTGATGTTATTCATCTCTCACTTTGTTCCTGTCAGGGGTAAGTCAATGTTGGCACCATTGTCCACTGGCGCTTTCTCAGGCACCATTAACGGAGTTTCTAAGTAACTCTAGCGTCTCCCCCAAAATTGGATAATCGGACAATGGATGTAATAGATACTCCATCGCGGTCCAGGCTATTGTGGAGTGAAGTGAAAGTGGACTGCGATCTTGGCTGTGGAGTAAGACGAGATGCTAATCTCTCTCTTTCTGGCGTCTGCACGGTAATTTTCATTGGAAATGCAAAGAACGCTCGGTTCAACCCAATCACCGTGGTTCCTGTGCTGTCAACCGTCCCATACTGGACCGCCCTCCTTCGCCTCCCCCTGGTCCGCACTGCCAATGAGAGAATGGAGAGGTTTTTGCCCTGACGGAATTCATGGTTATGATGAATAGCCACCACGCATGGCGCCCGAATGTCCAATGGCAATTGTCCCATCCACTCCACTGGAAGAAATCTATTGTGTGGTTCAATTTGTCCCAGCCAGATGGATTGAATGGTAACTTTGACATGCATTGTGCCACTGAAAGCATTTAAAACCCTCTTCTCGCCTCGCTCATCCTTCTCTCTTTCCAACATTCACAGTCTTTCATTCTTTGCTTTTTGTTCTATCAGTCCTGTGCCGTGCACGGTCGAAGTCCTCACTTTCCTTAAGCTTCACGCTTCATACATTCTTTCCGAGAACAGGTTTCTCTTTCACTCTCTATACCTGCCACTTCAAGTCCACTCCTTTGTGACCATCTTTTGTGTTCAAAATGGTCTCCTTCACCAAGCTGTTCACTGCCGGCCTCGTCGCCACCTCTGCTATTGCCGCCCCGGTGCAGCAGGCCAAGCGCACCTCCTCCAGCAAGCGCGGTGCTGCCTACA
>ERZ1673737.2428-NODE-2428-length-15632-cov-3.766386_pt1 | contig 15632 bp, 10 predicted proteins | sample MGYA00580211_ERZ1673737 | MGnify/ENA primary metagenome ERZ1673737 (study PRJEB41218, sample SAMN15661789) | gut metagenome | host: Homo sapiens | place: Canada: London | collected 2015-08-20/2019-03-30 | study: EMG produced TPA metagenomics assembly of... | reverse complement strand
TGGTTTCCATCACCAGGTAGTCAACGCCGCGCGCATACATCGAATCGTCAACGGCATCGATCTCATCGTTCTTACGATCCTTAAAGAACAACGCCAGCATCAACGAATCCCAAAAATACTTCTCGTTGGTCTGGTCGTTCCTAACGCCCAGGGCATCGATGATGTTCTTGCGCGAAAGGTCATCCTTGTACGAGACGCTTCCGTAGTACAGCTTGTCCATAAGCGTGGCACAGCGGGCAAGATGACCCACCACCATCCTAACGAGGCCACGCGCACGGCGCACCGCTTTGTTGACGGTTTGCTGCCCATCCGCCCCACAAGGCGTAATCATGTTGCGGTTACGGCGAGCATCGAGCTCATAGCGCAAGGGATTCGACAACCCATCGCCCACCGAAATATCGTCGCTGCCAAACAGATGACGACCAGCGAGCTGCTCCTCTTTCGCCTCGTCAGACAGGGCAAAGGGCTGCTGCAAATCCATATCCTGAATACACGCAGCGATCATCTTTTGAATACGCTGGGCGCCCTTGGCAATCTCTTCGGCAGCCTTCTCCACGCTTGCTCGCGAGACCTTACCCGTTGCCGCGTTTGATCCCTCGTGCTCGACCGAGGTCAAGGCATGTGTATAGACCGCCATCCATTGATCTCGATTTCCCAGCAGCAAGGGGTCCACCACGCCGCCGTTAAAACGACGGTCAAGAATGCGCAGCATCTCATCGGGCTGGAACTTCATATGCCCCGCCGCCAGCATCGATAGCATATCGGCCTTTACATGGTCGATCTCGTCAAAGATAAACAGGCACTTATCCGCAACCGTTGCGTTAAAGAACACGACGCCCGCGCCTGTCACCGGATCGATTCTATTGACGAGCTTTTGCGGCGTGCACGCAATCACATGCGGTGTGCGCTCATCGTTGAGCAATGCCGAAGGCCAAATCTGAGGAATCACCTCAATGCCATGCGTGATGCTCGCACGCCCACGGCCAACCGCTCGACGCAAGCTTGCGTCTGCCAATGCCAGCTTGTCCCACAGACCTGGAGTCAGGCGGTCGACAACGCTTCCCAGACGCCCCTTCTTGTCCAAAAGGCTCAAAAGGTCATCGGCGACCTCCATCGCACCGCGCCAAGCGTGCGTAATGTCACGAAGAACGACCTCGTCCTTCGCTCCAAAGGGGCAAGGAATATCGCGCGGCCTTACGCTGCCCTTGTCAAACGTGGCCTCAATCCAGTTTTTGATGTTCTCGCCCGCGCGCAGAAGATCGAACACCATGCGCTCCGCATCTTTGGAATTCATGCCCTGATCGGCCAGCAATTCGCGCACGCTTGTAATGTAGTTGTCTCGGTTGTCCTTACCCGGAACCACAAACACCAAGGTACGGCGCCCGGGGCATTTGTTAAAGCAGCCCGACTTATCCCAGCCGCCGGCAATCAGATCAGCCGTGACCTGCTCGGCCGTGTAGTTTTTACCCGAGCCGGTCGTGGCGCCCAAAAAGTACAAGCCATTGTTGTCCCGATCATTGAAGCCGCCCTGATCCTTGGGGGCAAACAGCGCACGCTCAAAAAACTCGCGCATCGCCTTTTGGCGCGCGAGATAGGGGGCGGGCTCCTTGTCGCCCGTAGACGACGGAATCGATTGACAGTTGAGTTCCCACGTAGCCATGGTCAAACCTCCGATTTAGTTGTTGCATGTGTTGAATGCCATCCCGTGCGGACAAAAATTCACGCAGGGCGGATGGGAGGCGGTGTGAGCGCCGCCTGAGGAAAGGAAGGGGAATAAAGGCCGGCAACTACTTGCAAGTTTTTCTCATCGCATGAAAAGAACTTGCGATTCTTGCAAGTTTTTCTCACGCGGCGACAAGAACTCGCATGGTCGCCCCGCGGTCATTTACGGATGAATCGTAGTGAAGCCACGCTGAGCCGCCGGCCACGGGGCGGCACCGGGCGTGGCCGGCGTAGGCAGCTGGGAGATAGCCCCCGCTATCTGCGCCACGAGGCAGCAAGGATAACGGGAATCCCAGCAAGGCACACCACTAAGGCCACGGCTGCGAACGCAAGCACGATAGCCACGCTCACGACGACATAGGCCACGGCAATAAAGGCCAGGGCCAGCAGGCAGGCAAGCAGCTCGGCCACATAGCACAACACCAGGTTCGAGCTCGCGCGCTTCAGCAGAACATCGGAGAGGCGGACAAGCTCGATAGCAAAGCCGCTGCCAAAGTTGCGTCCGGGGCCCTTGGCAAGAAACCACTTGAACAGGCACATCAGGGCGCAACCCAGCATAATCACGATAGAAACGGTCCATACATTGTGCCCCGACTCAACAAGGCTCTGGTCACCCATCGCGCTGCCGTTGATGAGCCAACTCGTTCCATAGCCCATGAACAGCATCGCCAGCAGCAGGCAGGCGCCCACCGCGGCGAGAGAGCGCGACACACGGCTGCAGAATACCGGTACCTCGCAGCTGAGCCCAAACCCCTCGCGAACGCGCCAGACGGCATGGTAGGCGGGGTACGCCGCGACGAGCGCAGCCACGAGCAGCGATGCCCAATCGGACCCGGGCGCCGCCGATGCGTACTCCGCGATCGCAGAAACGGAGTAGTTGGTATGGAACGAATTGTTAAAGAACAGCGCGACCTCGCCCTTCCAGACGCAAAACGGGGCGGCGACAGAGGCGATGCCGACAGCGGCAACCGCAGCAACGGCAATGAGCAGCGCGCCCTGCACGAGCTTGACGACCTCGCCCTTGGCGGTGCGGGGTGCAGGCTCAGCGGCGCTGGACGAAATTTGGATAGAAGCGTTCATGATCTTCCTTTCAGCAGAAATCAGAGCCGTGATCGGCGGCAACTAGGATGCAGCCTCTGGTCGACCCCGATCAGAGATTGTTCGCCCACAGTGATACCAAGTCGTGCGGACACATTAGCAAGCAATGTCGAAACCGCGCTCACGTGGAGAATTGTCGTCCTGGATCCATTCGAGCCCGATGCACTCATCGATCCCCGCATCGGGAACTGACGACCATCTGAACTCGAAACCAAGCTGGTCAAGCTCATCGACTCGCTCACGGATCACTCCGTAAGCATCCAATGCATTCTCGAAATCCTCCGAAGACGCGTAGCCGTGCTCGCACTGCTTGCGCATCTGATGCAAGCGGCCCATGGCGGCAGCGATAATCTCGCGAAGAGCGATAACCTCGCGCTCGCATACATCGATGTTTCCTTCGTTGAGCTCGATGCGATCGGACATAACGGCCTCCCTGGTTTTAAGCCTTTTCGCTTGATTCCATTGAACAGCCGCGAACAGCCGCGTATTATGACTTTTATCGCGTTTTAAATTTTGGCTGTTTGGAATTCAATGCTTGAGTCCGAAAAAGAACCATTTAGCTGGGGTTTTGAGGCTGGCTTTCTTCGCTCACCCGTCAATCCCCGTATACTGCTTCTTAACAGAACGCCGGAAATTGATTGTGCCGGTGACGGAATCGCATCCAGCAATGCAAGCGCATGGAGTCTCGTCTCCATAGCCAACGACCTATTGCGCATCGACTTAAGCTCGCTTTTCAACGAGATTGGAGGCCACTTTCGCGAGCGAGCAAACCAGCGCTTTTATATCGATTTGCAGAACGCCATTCACCATTCCTCTGCTGCCCCTCACAATGCGCAACAGGCTTCGATGGGCCGCGCAGCCGAGCCAGACCATGACGACTGGCTCAATCCAGACGATCCCGACCAAGAGTCCGCACAAGCAGAATCGAACGAAGCTGAAATTGAAATCAACCTTCAAAAACAAAAGGAACGCGACCTCGATTTCTTTGTTTCGATATTCGATAAAGCCATTACGCGCCATGCACACGGAGAGATATCTGGCATAGCCAGATATCTCCTTGAAAATGTATGCAGACAGTGCGTCATGAATATCACGGCGATTCCCGACTATCGCTATTACAGCTGCTGGATGAACAACAACGCTATTGAGTGCAACGAGATCAACCGCCTGTACCGCGCGGTGATTACAACATCAGGCCAACTCAACAAGCAAGAAATGGCGTCCCTCTTTAGCGCCTATCTCAAGCTCGAGTCGAACGACATGACCATTAAAACTGCCTACGGCAAGACCGGGCTAACGGCCCCGGTGCCGTATGACCGTGACAATCCAAGAGACAACTATCCAAAGGTCATGTCTCAGATAGAAACAGCTTGCGTCTGCACCAATACCGATCTCTTTCGAGCGCTTCTCATCGTTTTTTATCAGGAATGTCTGGAGCTTGCCCCGCTGCTTAAAAACACCGAGGCACCTAGCCTGCTAGCACAAAACGAAGAGTTTTTCCCAGCAGCCATCAAAACAAGTGACCCGCGACAATTTCGATTATTCGATAAGCAGCTGCCAGCAATCATCCGCTTTGGCGACGCTTTTGTATACGCAGCCAAAAAGCACTTGCCCGGAAATGAAACGGCTCAAAAGCTCGAAGATCATTTGCACGATATAAAGGGAATGAATAGCGCCCCCTTTATGCAGGCGTTTCGTAACAACTATCTCGAGGCCATGCGCGAGAACCACATCTTCGCAAATGGAGACTTCCATACATATGCAGAGCTTAACGACCAGGAAAACCTCAATAGGCTCGTAAGGCTTCAAGCCGTAATCGCACAGGCGGGAGAGCTCTACTTCACCGAAAAGGAATGGTCCTTTGCCAGTCTATATGCCCGCATCCTCCACGAACTACTGCTGTGCGGCATTATGCCGATAACATGCCAAACCTGCGGTTCGCTCTTTTTTCCGACCGGCCCTAACAGCAAGTACTGCGATCGATACAACGCGGCGACCAAGCTCTATTGCAACCCGCGCTTTAACGTCAAGAAGCATCTTGGTCGCAAATCACCCCGCGACGTCGCGCTCAATATACGGAGAAAAGCTGATACGGCATATAACAAAGGCTTAACGGATTGTGCCCATTATTTTGACCGCCTTGGCAACTTTGTTCTCGCTGATCTTGGTCCAACATACCAAGCGAGCGGCCTTATTTCCGATGAGCTCTACGTGTCATGGCTGTCTATCGTCAACCAGCCCAATTGCAAGTCAGAAGTCAAGCGACCGGATAGGAACGATTTTCCATATCCCGTTTTGTGGTACGGATTCGTCCTCGATGGCATACAGTATGTACGAGTCGAGTTTCCCGAAGCCGAGTACCCGGCGCTTTTTGAACGCTTGAACCAGCTCGCCGAAAGCCCGCAATCAAAGTGCACGCTGAATTATATGGGGCACGGTAAGCACCCATACAGCTCGTGGTATATCAAGTTATATGAGTTGCTGGAGAACATTACGCGGATAAATAGTGCCGATCAGACCGCAAAGCCCATTCCATTGCTTGGAATAGATCGGGACGATTGTGTCTCGACCGACCCGACCGTCCAAGCCACAGAGGACACGTCCGATGCATGCGTCTACAGCACCGGCACGATCGATGGCCTCAGTTTTACCGTGTATACAAAGGGATACGACCCGAAAAAGCAGGGCTGAGCTTGATCCCATGGCTTTTGGCAGAGCTGAAGGCCATAGGACGGCACTGGGTTGCTACCCGCTTATCGCAGTCTTTCCCTGTCCACTGCCAGCATATATAGCAACCTGTATATAGTCCGCATTCGTTACCCAGTCTGGTTTAGGATTGAAAGGACCGTAATCCTTTAGCCTCAGTACCAGTTAACCGCCCCGGCTTTCCCGCTAGCAAGTACCCTCAAATGCAAGTAGTCGACAAGTATTCAGTACCTCTCCGCGAAGATATGCCTCGAACACTGCCTCCGCTGGCAGCATCAACATGCTGATAAAATTGTCGAATGGCCTTTCTTCCTCCGCAATCACACCCGGAAACGACACTCTCGCCATCAGCTGGGGCTTATCAACGGTCCCTGGCACCAGGAATGCATTCACAACCCGATCGAACCCGCAAGCCTCGACAAACGCCCGGTACGCACTCTGGTACAGAAACTGCTTGGTCACCGACTCCAATCCCGGCTGGCACTCCATCTTGCCACTTACGCTCGGCACATAGTACTTCGCGTCACAGATGCAGAACAGCCGCTCGCCATCGGGTCCATTAGCAATGGCAATGGCATCAGGGATGAGCGTGTCGGCGCCTTCGGGCCCAGCAAACCCATCGCCGCGCCAGCGCTCCCACAGGGGCCGTGGAATTATCTCGATCAACTTCTTCCGACTATCAGCTGCCCACCTGCCCTCAAGCGTAAGCCCGAGCGCGCCCAGCCGCTTACCAAGCGCATCGCCGAGGACCGTTCTACAAGCCTCTTCCCACAGGTGGTAAAAGCTCGTTGTCCCCAGCGCCTGCACCTCATCACTGCGCACCTCGCTCTCACGCACCAGCAGGTAGCGCTCAAGCAAATCGAGCGTTAAGAGCTTCCAGTCCGAGAACTGGGCCGCGCGCTCGCACTCCAGGCGCCAGCCCAGCATCTCGACATCGCCGAAGGCCTCAATGTCCTCGTCCGAAAGACACACCTCATCGAGCGAAAGTAGCTTGTCGATACCCACTTCCCCGAACTTACGCGAGCACTCGGTCAGCACGGCGCGGTGCAGCCGCGTGATGAAGTTAGAGTCATCGCGATGCGTCTTGCGCGTCTCGTACTCCATGTATATCGGCCGGCCGTTCGAGAGAACGGGTAAGTGCCTATCAATTGTTCGGTTCCAGTCAATGCTCCCGCTACCGTTGAGTTCGCGACCTTCCGCGTAGTTCGAGTACTCACCGTACTCGCCGTACAGCTCCAACAGCGCCAACATTACAGGCAACTTATCGCTAGTGCCCTCGTCGGCGTCCTCCAAACTCGTCAGCACCGCGATACCCGCATCGCGCTTGAGAACTCGCATTATCAACCTGAGTTCATCATTAACAGGCATCCGTTCGTGGAAGTACTTGGGATAAACAACAATCACCGCACCCTCGGTCATCACCAGGCCCACGAAGCGAAACTGGTAGACTTCAGAGGGAGTAGCGCTATCCACATCGGCTTCCTCGGGATCGGCTTTCCTTCCCGTCCGGTACCGCACAATACCGCGCGCCATCATGTCACCAACGAGGGTTTTTGCCCTCGCAACCGTACATCCCAGCTCGTCAGCAAGCCAAGCAAGAGAAAAGGGCCTCAGCTCGCGGACCATCACCGGCTTCATTGCCTATTCCTCGGTCTCTTCTTCAGATTCGGCAGTAACGTCCTCCGACGTCTTGTCAGCGACAACATCGGCGAGCTCAATGCCCTTGAAGATGGCGACTCCATCGCGGTCGAACTGTTTACACAGCTCGAAATAGGTCGCCGTCTCATCGCTGAAAAGCCGTCCGCGATTCAACTTCCCAACGTCCTCACATAAATAGAGAAGGACCTTGTCCTTGAACACATCACTGAATCGATCGTTGAGATCATTAGGCGAGATGAAGAATGGGCCCAAGAACTTGTCCTCATTGATCCTGAGGTCCTTCATAAGCCCGTTGATCTTGCGGCGCAGCTTATTCCAAACGATTTGAGAGTCGGTGCCGTTTACCGTAATAGGCACCTCTATCTCGGATATCTTCTTCCCGTCTTCGAGAGGCTTGCCGGCCCCGGCATCGATGTCAATGTACTTGAAGCTCCAACGCCGCTTAAATGCGGTGTCCATCGGAAATACCCCTTGGTCGGCGCTGTTCATGGTCGCCCAGATGTACATGTTGGGCGGTAGGGAAAGGTCCTCGCAGGCTATTTCGCAAAAATCATCGAAGTCCATATCGGGGTCGTAATACCCCTCGATAGCGTCTCGAACATCGGAATCATCCTTGATCGCATTGAGATACTTGCCAATGCAGCCGGCCATCTCCTTCGGCGCGGCAACTGGGAAAACACTGTTCCCTCTCTTGTCGCGATCAAGCAGTTGAAACACATCGCCGAAAACAGCGGCGGGGTTCGCGCGGTTGATTTCTTCAATCAACAGGACGAAGTTGTCATAGGGGTGCGTTATGGCCTCGAGGTAGGTCTTCAGGAATGGGCCCTCAACGAACTCGTAGGATATCTCCTTGCTGCCAGGGTCACTATAGGGTTTAAAACATCCCACGAACTGCGAGTACGTGTAGTCCGGATAGAAGGTCACTCGCCGAATGTTTTTCTTGGCAAAGCTATCCCCAGCGAGCTTATTCAGTTGATAGGACTTTCCCGTACCAGGAGCACCAAAGTAAATCAAATTGTGAGACAAGCCCGCCACCTTTTCGAGAAGCTCCGGACTGTTTCTTACTAGGTTCACCCTGTCTGGTTCGGAATGAGTACTGTTCGGTTCGTCCGCTGGAAAGTACTCCTCAATCGTTGCCCAATCAATGCGCGGCTTCGCATTTGAAAAAACATCATCGTCAAGGCCAATATCATTTGGGGACGGCGCGCCGTCTTTCCAGAGAGCGTTTATCAAATCAGCAGTGTAACTTTGACCAAGAGCGTCCTTGAGGGCCACTTCAAAAGAAGACTCATCTTTGAAGGCAGAGTTACGTTCAACCCACACAGCAAACGCCGTCTTCATTTCTTTTGATGAGAGATAGTAGTCCAAATGCTCATAGCAAATTGAATCTGCCAGAAGTACTTTCTTGGAAATGGCGAAAAGATAGCTTTTTGCCCCACTGGGGTAAAGCTCGGGGTCTTCGCGGGTTGCGCGCTCAGAACGTTGAACAGCTCCTGCGCTAATAAAATTTGAATGGATTCGGGCAGAATCTTTGTCCTTTTTCGGCTTTTTGCCGGTAAAGCCATCAATGTGATCAGGGACTTCCCCATCTTCAAGTCCGCCAACTTTATGGGCGAAAGAAACAAATGTGTCCTCATCGGAATCGGTATCGCAGTCTCTACCAAACTCGTGAGCATAGTTGTCAAAAGCAAACATATATTGCAGCGCGCTAAAATGCGTCCCAGCTGAAAGCTTTGTGTTTAGCAGGGAGAACGCTGCCATAATTGCATCGATTGAGAAGTATTTACTCACCGTCAGCCTCCAGGAGCTTGTTCGTCAGGGCTTTGGCAATGACCCAGCCAAGCACTGGCGGCACAGCATTGCCGATAACCTTATAACGCGACTGCAAGGGAATCTTGCTGAAATCATAGGAATCCGGGAAGGACTGGATTCGTGCAATCTCGCCGACTGTATAGCGGCGGTTCTCAACGGGATGCGTGATGCCGCAATTCTCCGGCTGTGCAGAGGCGGTAATCGTACCGTTAATCTCGCCAAAAGCGAACCTGCGAAAGAATTTGGGGGCATGGTAGCGCTTCGGATCGTCGGCAATCTTCTTAAACCTAGGCTTAAGGAGTTCATAGGGAATATCCTTCCACGAGCGGCCCTCAAAGACCACCTCGGGAAGGTCGCCGATAGTCATGTCTTCGGTAAAGTACTTAAAAGCCATATCACCATGGGCACAGGGGCCGATTTGCTCAACCATGGCCTGAGTGGCATCGGTGTACGGCCAGAACTCCCCGTTTTCGTGTTCAACCGAGGGATTTTGAAGGATGAACCCCAAAAGCAGCTTTTCGGGCCGCCCCGCAGAAACGGAAGGCAACTGCTCCGAGTTGACAACGCAATCCATTTCATCGAAATCAAACGTTTTGTTCAGAGAGCTATCTATGCCGATGATCAAGAGTCGGAACCTGTTCTGGGGCACGCCATAATTACTCGCCTTCACAAGCTGGTGGCAGACGTTGTAGCCAAGGGCCCTCATGCGATTTTCGATCTCAGTGATGACGGGAGTTCCATCATCCATCTTAGAGGACATGATTCCGCGCACATTCTCAAAGACGAATGCTCTGGGCTTCTTGCCCGCATCAATTTTTCCCTTTAGAATGCGCTCGCATTCCTCAAAAAGGGTTCCACGGTTGTATTTATCGTTTACGCCACCGCGAAGGCCGGCATTGGAAAAGGGCTGGCAAGGGAAGCCGGCAAGAAGGATGTCGTAATCCGGTATCTCGTCAAGCTCAACTTGACGAATATCCTTCTCGATGCAATTAGCAGCGGCATCGTAATTCGGGATGTTCTCATTGAAACAGGTCACAGCATCGCGATCGAAATCATTGGCATAGACAACTTCGGTGGCCAAACGAGCAAAATGCTTGCCTTGGAAATCAAATCCTCCGGCGAAACCGAGGTCAAGACCACCGCATCCAGCAAAGAGAGAGGCGATGCGATAAGGCTTTGTCTGACGAGTCTCCACGATGTCTATCTCATTTCGATCAGTAATAGCAATATTCTACAAACACAAGACTTTACCATTCATAAAAGTAGAGCCATTTAATTCGCCTTATTTCTAGAAATCCGTCTCCTATTTCAGCATGGCAGCCACCACCAACCGTGGGCCGCAGCACCCGCGCCCACGTCTCACGCGCCTCAGCCAGAGTCGCTAGCCCCCAATCGCGCGTGTCTAAGCAGCGCGAAGCAGCAGGCGGTCGTCTGCGGTATTTTGGCGACTATTGCCGCTCGCTTTGAAGTAGTCAGAAGGGCGCGAATCCGGCGGCGCGGCGTTGAGCTGCAGCTCCGCCCTCGTGCTCGTGACGGCGAAGCTCAAGTACAACGTGGAGCACGAGTGGACAACATGATATATCTGGATGTGTCCAAACCGGAGGGGATGGACGAGCTGAAAGGAAAGGCTTAGGACTAAAAGGGGGCGGGCCGAATAAATTAATTTACGGAAGAATATTGACGGTACCCCCATGTCCATGGGCAACGATACGCGTTTCTTGCCCCCACTCTTCGATTTCATGCAGCTATGGCTGAAGCGTCTTTATGTGATCCAATGCACACAACAGCACGGTCCTATTTCGCTCAAAGCAAATCCGAAGCCGTGCATATATTCCTAAGACAGTCAGGAATAGCACCCCGAGAATCCCGGCAGAAATTGAACTGCTAGCTACAAGTGCAGACAAATACGTTCCGGCTGCAAGAGAAATAATTATGCCGATCAGACTGAGAGTCCAGCTCGAATAATGTACCCCAGTCACCGCCTGTTCGATTATTTTGCATTTCTTTTTCAAGCTAATGTTCCCCTCAGATCCAGCGAGAGAGAAATCAATTCCTGAAATCAAATCGATTAATTCAGCCTCACTGTATCCGCTTTCCTTGAATCTTTTAATGAAGAAACCCCCTGGTCCAGGACCACAGATAGGACGGTTTACGCGAAACAGTTCCTTATAGGCGATTCCCATTGCTAACTCCTTAAAGTACAAATTCCATTTGCGCTATTTTTCTACCATTCCGTCCGGACAGTTTTTTAACGGACCGCCAGCAACCATTCACAAGGACATCCCGTTCAGCAAATCCTCGTCCAGCTTCTCTCCGTGCTCTTCGTACCCAGGCACGAGTTTCCTCCTAAGCTCCGCAGTGTTGCGCTTCGTCTCCTCGGCAAACAGATCATCGATAGCCCTGCCGAGATCGCACACAAGTCTGCTGATGTTCGTCCTTCCAGGGCAGGTTGAGTCCAGGTTTGCATCCCAATAGCCGCCGATCTTTGCATCGATTATCTCCACGGAATGTGGCCATCGTGGCTAACATCTTCGATCGCCTCGCCCCCATCGCTGGCTGCATCGCCCTCTTCAAGACACCTGCGCAAGACCTTTTACTCACGCATGCGATTCAGCACGCTAACGCATACCGTCGCCAAAAGGCGGCGACCATTCGGATCACCTCTCAGTGAACGTCAACGGGCCCCGCGGAGAGGGAGCGCATAGCCACGGCACCGGAGATGATCGGGGGGGCCGTCCGGGTCGGCCGCGCCGCCAAGACTGTAATGTCCGGGCGATGGAATAGAATCCGATTGAGGACTAGAGAAAGGCAGCACCATGGATGAGAACAGCACCAAACCCCGGGACGAGCGGGATCAGGACCCCGGCTTCGTTCCCGTCGTAAGCGGCGGCGGCACAAGGCCCCTGAAGCGAAAGGTCGCCATCGGCGCAACGGTCGCGCTCGTCATTGCTGGGCTCGGGCTCGGCGGCGCATGGGTGACCGGCTCCTTCGCCCCTAAACCCGAAGCTACCGAGATCGACAACACGCTCACGGGGGATGCCGACAAGGACGTGGTGAACAAGGTCACGGACGACGCGCCGAAGGCCCCCGCCGCCGGCAGGGAGAAGGTCGAAGAGAAGAAGGACGCCGCTGCCGACAGCGCCGCGAAGGCCGAGGACAAGAAGGCCAATGCTGCGAAACCGTCGACGAGCTCCAGCTCCGCGCCGTCCAAGTCGGACTCCAAGCCGTCCTCGGGTTCCGCCTCGAAGCCCTCCCATGAGCACACGTGGCAGGCGCAGTACCGCACCGAACACGGCTACACCACCGAGTATTACACCATTGTCGACCAGGAGGCATGGGACGAACAGGTTCGTAGCGGCAGCCATTTCCTGTTCTCGGACGGCCACATCTGCTATGACAGCATGGAGGCAATGAACTATCAGTTTGATACCAGCTGTTCTTATTCTGTAGTAGATGACTACAAGACTATCCACCATGAGGCCGTGACCCATCAGGGAACACGCCAGGTGCAGACCGGGACGAAACAGATTCTCGCAGGCTACCGTTGCTCCGGATGCGGCGCCACGAAATAGCCCGTAGATACGCATCCCATGCGCAATTGCAACGGGGTCAGGACCGGAAACGCTCCGTTCCATACGCCTGTCCTGTCGGTCCCAACAGGACCCCATGCAGGCCTAGTGCGATTCGGCCGTTGCTTTCAAAGGCGAAGGGGAGCCGCACTCGCTGCCTTTTCTCATTCGTCGGTGAATGGTTGAAACAACGGCGCTTCCCCGCGTTCCTCATACCCGCGCTCAAGCTTCTTCCCAAGCTCCGCAGCGCAGCGCTTCGTTTCCTCGGCAAACAGGTCATCGATTGCCCTGTCGATCCGTACGCAGGTCTCGAAATGCTCGTCCTTCCAGGGCAGATCGAGCCCCAGACTCGTATCCCAATAGCCACCGAGCTTTGCGTTGATCACTTCCTCGGGATACAACACGTCGTGGCGAATACCTTCGATCGCCTCGTCCTCGTCCATATCGCAGGCTGCGTCGTCCTTCTCGAGGCACTGGCGCAGCTCCTTTTGCTCGCGGATGCGATTCAGTACGCTGGCGCACACCACAGCCAAAAAGCGATAGCGCTCGCATAGGTCCCATTCGCCGCCAAGCCATACCCGATAGCCCAGAACGACGCTTGCGGGCTCCTCGTTCAGCAGGAACAGTTCCCACGGATATACTTCAGCGCACGCGTCCTCTCCCAGCTTTTGCGCGCCACCGCGCGTAAAAGCGCATGGCTCCACGTCGTAACAGCCAAAGCCGTAGCCCGCACCGCGGCGATTGATGACATGCTTGGGCAGCAGGACGATCTTGTCGCTGGGCTCGGGGCCGATCTTCCGCAGCCTTTTGATCTTATGGCGAGCGCGCTTTAGGCCGCGCTCGCTATCGACACGGCCACGGTCGTCCGGCCTGCCGCCGTATCGTAGGGCAACCTCGCGTGCCAGGATCTTTGTGTCCGCAGCGCACAGTAGGTCGCTCACAGTGGGCAGGTCTTCCCACTCAATACCGTCGACATCCCAGATCCTGCTCATGTTCAACCTCTTTCTGGCTGTTCAACTACGCAACCGTTCGCCCTGCTCTACATGCTCACCAGGCATGCGCCCCGCTAGAGCGACTTCTTGCTGGGCGCAATCACCTCGTCCACCAACCCCAGCTCCAAAGCGCGCTTGGCGTTGCACCAGCAGTCGCGCTCGGTGAGCTCGTGAAACTCCTGGGCGCTCAGGTTGCCGCGCTCGGCCAGTAGCTCGTCCAGCTCGGCGCGCATGGCCGCCGTGTGCTGCGCCGCGATCTCGATATCGGTCTGCTGTGCCATGCCCGTGCCACCCATCAGCTGGTGAATGAGCACTTGCGTGTGGCGGTACACCTGACGGCGGTCGCCGCAAGCCAGGATTACCGCAGCCATCGAGGCCACGACGCCCTCGCCCACCGTAATCACGGGGCAATCGAGCGACTGCATGGTGTCGATAAGCGCCAGCCCCGCCGTAACGCTGCCGCCCGGGCTGTTGATGATGAGGGTAATGGGCTCGGTCGCGCTTTGGTGCTCCAGTACCAGCATGGACTTAATGAGGCCGTTGCAGGTCACATCGTTGACCTCGCCCTCCAACAGCAGCACGCGACTGTTGAGCAGCTCGCTTGCCATATCGACGGCGGCAACGCGGCCGTCCTTGGACTTCTTGATGATGCTGGGCTCACGGTACATAACGGGCATGGTTAATTCCTTTCTATATGGGATCGATAAGGGGAGCTGGCCGCACGGCTCATGGCAAACAGAGGCCGTGCGGCCAAAATACAGGTCAGAATACGCGAAGCTGCAAGGGCTAATCCCTCAGCCACTTGGCCGCATTGGGATGGTCGTCGCAAAAGTACTTCTTGGCGCGGAAGGGTCGCATGCCGGTCACCTTGACCAGACAATCGGGGCGAGGCATAAGCCCCACCTCGCCCGGGGTCATCACGCAGCCGCGCACATCTACGGCAGTGCGCTCGGCTCCCACGTAATTGGTGCCCAAAACCGACTCGCCACACAGTTCGCTTATGTAGTTCTGCGTCGCGATATTGCTGCCGCCACCCATATAGACCAAGCTATCGCAGTTATCGAGGATGGTAAGCGCCGTGGATTCGCCATACACGCCATAGATCTGGCTCAGCGATTGCGCGCACATCAAAAAGCTAATTCCGCGACTGCGCACGGTCGCAATGCTGCGCTCAAAATCGGGGATGCGTCCCACATTGGGAAACTCATCGAGCACAAACTGTACGCGACGCTGCAAATGTCCGCTGGGGCTGGCATCGGCACGGCGCTGGGCAAGGTTAAACAGCTGCTTAAGGGCAACGTTCGCAAGCCATGCATTGGCCGAGTCGTTGTCGCTCACCTTAAGATCGACCACGCGCTTGCCCTCGCCAATACGATCAAGACGCATCTCGTCATTCTCAAAAACGCGCATGAGCTGGGGCGTCTTAAGCCGCGAGATAGTTGCATTGAGCGTAATCAGAATGCTCTTAAGCGTTCTATCGGCCGCCCCGCGAAAATCACGATACTGCTCAACGCCGTACAGGTCCGCGTTCACCGCCCCATACTTATCGAGGAACTCCTTGGACTCCACCTGCTCCACAAGGTAGTCCAACGGAAATCGCCCCTCGCCATCTCCCGTGACTTTGATGAGCGCGGCCAGCTTAAAGACGTTGTTCATCTTAAGGTAGCGGCGCGAAGCATTGGGGTCCTCGCCTGGCGCAAGGGTGCCGGCAAGGCACTCCAGAAGATACAGGATTCCAACAATTGCTCGAAGCAGCAGATCGTTTGCGTTATCCCAGAACGGATCATACCTAAAGCTACGACGGTCAGGATCGACCCCCTCCATGATTGCCGCCACTGTGGTGGGGATATCCTCGACATCCATCACGTAGCGCAGAGGATCGTATCCGGCCGACTGCTCGGGATTAACAGTATCGAGAACCGTTACCTCGTAGCCATCGTCTTCAAAGCCCTTCCCCGTACGGCGCAGCAGCTCACCCTTGGTGTCTGTGACCACATAGCAGCACTCGTGGTGGTTGAGCAGGTTGGGCAAAATGAAACTCGCCGTTTTGCCACTGCCGGTACCTCCAAAGGCA
>ERZ1673737.2423-NODE-2423-length-15650-cov-4.779865_pt1 | contig 15650 bp, 6 predicted proteins | sample MGYA00580211_ERZ1673737 | MGnify/ENA primary metagenome ERZ1673737 (study PRJEB41218, sample SAMN15661789) | gut metagenome | host: Homo sapiens | place: Canada: London | collected 2015-08-20/2019-03-30 | study: EMG produced TPA metagenomics assembly of... | reverse complement strand
CCAAATTGGATCTCGTTTTCTACAAGCCCCATGTTTCCCGTGCCCAGGCCGAGTACATCGCCAACACGTTCGCCGACTACCTCCAGATTGTCTGCGAGGACCCATTCCAAACCGCGTCCAATGTGTGCCACCCTAGTGAGCTGGATGCCCTTCAGATTGAGACATGGAACCGTATTCTACCGAGAGGCAGAAATGTCTGCGTCGATCAATTGATCGAGAAGGCCGCCAAGGAGACTCCTGATGCCCCGGCGCTGGTGTCTTGGGATGGAGAGATGTCATATTCTCAATTTAACCAGACTGCAAACAAGCTGGCTGTCTACCTTGAGTCCGCCGGCATCAGGCGTGGTGAGCTGGTCCCCATTTGCTTCCAAAAGACCATGTGGACCATCGTCACCATGATCGCTCTCTGGAAGTTGGGCGCCGGGTGGGTGCCTTTGGACCCCAAGCAGCCCCGACAGCGGTTAGATACCATCATCCAGTCGGTGGAAGCTCGCACAGTCATTGCTTCCTCACCAAACAAAGACCTCGTGCAGGGACTGGCCTCGCAAGTCCTCGTGCTCGATCCCTCCCTTATCCAAAATGCTCCTGAGGTGGCCTTCACTTCCCGCTCACAACCTCGCGATATTTCATTTGTTATGTTTACTTCCGGAAGCACAGGCAAGCCAAAGGGCGTTGTCCACGACCATGCTTCCGTGTCTTCCAGCGCATTGCATCACGCGTCCGCTATAAATATCTCTAATAATACCCGCGCCCTCCAATTCGGCGCCTACACATTCATTATCAGCACATTCGAAATCTTTACTACCCTAATTTTTGGTGGATGCCTTTGCATCCCATCGGACCATGACCGACACACCGACATTCGTCCCGCCATTCGCTCCTTGAACGCCAACTGGGCCATCTTCACCCCCAGCTTCGCCCGCTCTATCTACCACGAAGACATTCCTTCTTTGAAAACTCTCATCGTGGCCGGTGAGGCTGTGGCGCAGGATATCATTGATCGGTGGGGACCTGTTGCCCAACTAATTAATATTTATGGCGCCTCCGAATGCAGTGTCGTGATGATTGGCCGCATGTTTGCCGATACGCCGAGGAGTTGCATTGGCAGAGCCACTGGAGGCCTATCATGGCTTGTTGATGCCAATGACCACGACCGTCTCGTGCCCATTGGCTCCGTTGGTGAGCTCGTGATTGAAGGCCCTACCCTGGCTCGTGGCTACCTCGCGGACCCCGAGAAGACAAAGGCCGTGTACATTGAAAACCCGGAATGGGCTCGCCAGAACGGCATCACTCGCCGCTTCTACAAGACCGGTGATCTGGCCCGCTATGACGACCAAGGTCGCGTACACTTGATCGGTCGCAAGGACCTGCAGGTGAAGATCCGTGGTCAGCGTGTCGAGCTGACTGAGATTGAGGCTCACATGCGCGCAATCAACAACACCGTCAAGACTGCGGTTGCCATGATTGCTCCAGCGGGCAAGACAATGCTGGCTGCCTTCATCTCAAGCCAGAGTGGATTCGGCCCCGAGTTCTCTCATGAGTTCTCTTCTGCTCCAGCCGACAAGACATCAGTGGTTGCCTTGGCTGCTCAGATGAGCGACCAGCTCACCAAGCAATTGCCGTCCTACATGATCCCCTCGGTCTTCCTCCCCTTGGCCTACATGCCCCTGACTGCCTCCGGAAAGACCGACCGCCGTCTCATCGCCTCCTTCGGTGACAGCCTTACCTTGAATGGACTCGCTGCCGCGGCCGGCAATGTCACCACCACCGAGCGCCGCATGCCTAAAACCCCGGCTGAGTTCACCCTTCGGCAAATCTGGTCTGATATCCTTCACTACCCGGTGGAGGATATTGCTGCCACTGACAACTTCTTCCATTTGGGAGGTGACTCCATTGAGTCTATGAACCTCACTCGCCGTTGCCGTGCTAAGGGCTTCCAGCTCCAGGTTGGTGATATCTTGGGAAATCTGGTTCTGAGTGACATGGCCAAGGCCATGGTACCTGCAACCTCATCTGAGATCCGTGTGGCCGCTCCATTCGAGCTGCTTGACAAGGACACCAACACAGTTCATGCCAACATTGTCTCTGCTACTGGCATGCCCTCTGGCCTCATCCAGGATGCCTACCCCTGCAGTCCCCTGCAGATTGGTCTTATGGCCCTGTCCAACAAGGTCCCTGGCTCTTACATCGCCCGCCACACTTTGGAGCTTCCCAGCACTCTCAGTGTCGACAAGTTCAAGGAGCATTGGGAGCAGATTGTTGCCAACAACGATGTGCTACGAACCAGAATTGTCGACACCGACGAGTACGGTACTGTTCAGGTTGTCGACCGCGCTCATGTTGAGTGGGTTCACGGCACAGACTTGGAGAGCTACATGGAGTCGGACGAGAAGTCTCACATGGGTATGGGCAATGCCCTCGTTCATCACGGCATCATCACCGGCCCCACAAACACCTTCGTGTTGACCATCCACCACTCCATCTACGATGGAATGTCCTTGGAGATGATGTTCAACGACCTGGTTCAGGCCATTGAGGGTGTCACCCCGCCTGTTCGCACTCAGTTCCGGGACTTCATTCAGCACACGATGCAGAAGAACGCCGACAAGGCCACCGAAGAGTACTGGCGCAAAGAGCTCTCTGAGGGAGATATGACTACCTTCCCAACTCTTCCCTCTGCCACCCACCAGCCGCTGGCCAACGAGTCGCTCATCCACAATCTCCAACTCAGCCGCAAGGGTCCTTCCGACTTCACAACTGCGACACTCATCCGTGCTGCTTGGTCTATGGTGCAGGCTCGGTACTGCGATGCCCCCGAGACCGTCTTCGGCTGCACTCTCAGTGGAAGAAATGCCCCGGTGCCTGGTGTTGAGGATATTGTCGGTGCTGTGATTGCCACGGTTCCCATCAAGGCCCAGGTCAACGGAGAGCAGCCCGTCTCCGAATGGCTTCAGCGTGTAAACTCGCAGTCCATCGAGATGACACCTGCTCAGAACTACGGTCTTCAAAACATTGCGCGTGTTGCAGAGGGTGCTGCCGCTGCTTGCAACTTCCAGACCTTGCTTGTCATCCAGCCCGCAACCTCTGTCTCCGAGGATAGCATCATGCGGCCTTTCTCCGCCCCCAAAGCCAACTTCAGCACCGTGGCCCTCACTCTAGAATGCAGCCTCGGCACCGATGGTTCTGTCGAGATTCATGTTCACTTTGACAATGCCGTGCTGTCGCGTACCGAAGTGGTTCGCATTGTCGCCCAGTTTGAGCATGTCTTGCAGCAGCTCGCCTCGTCTCCTGCCGGCAAGTTAGCTGACATCGAGATGATCAGCCCGACTGACAAGGAGGACCTCCTCAAGTGGAACAGCTCGATCCCCGAGACGGTAAACGACTGCATTCACAGTCTTATCTCGCGGAACAACTTCTGTCAGCCCCAAGCTCCTGCTGTCTGTGCTTGGGATGGCGAGCTGACTTACTCGGAACTTGAAACCCTGTCATCCAAGCTAGCTGCCCAATTGATTCAGTCTGGTGTCGGACCCGATGTGTTTGTGCCGCTCTGTTTCGAGAAGTCTATGTGGACCATTGTTGCGATGCTCGGTGTCATGAAGGCAGGTGGTGCGTTCGTGGCCATGGATGCCTCCCAACCCACTAGCCGTATGCAGCTGGTGGCCAAGGATGTCAATGCCCATGTCATGTGTCACTCCGAGGAGCAACTCGACCGCTGCCCCGGCTTGGTCGAGAGAGCCATTGCGGTTGGCCCGGGACTGCGTGATCACAATATCCCCCGGACCCCTCCTACTCCCGTCGCTCCCACGCATGCCGCCTATGCTATCTTCACTTCCGGTAGTACCGGTGCTCCCAAGGGCTCCGTTATCGAACACCGCGCCTTCTGTACCGCTGCCCTCGCTCACAAGGAGGGGCTCCAGATGGGTAGCCGTGTCCTACAGTTCGCATCCTATGCCTTTGACGCCAGCATCCTCGAGATTCTGTCGACCCTGGTGCAGGGTGGCTGTGTGTGTGTGCCCTCTGAGTCTGAGCGCCGTGGAGACATTGCCGAGGCCATGACTCGCATGAACGTCAACTGGGCTGTGTTGACTCCGTCCTTTGTCAACACCATCGACCCTAGCACTGTCCCCACCCTGGAGACTCTGGCTCTCGCTGGTGAGGCTATGAGCGCCGCTCACGTTGCCGCATGGACCCCATACGTCCGCCTGGTCAATGGATACGGCCCATCGGAATGCTGTGTCTGCACAACGTCGAACCGGAAGGTCGTTCCTGGTACGCTCCCCAACAACATTGGTACTTCCGTCGGCTCTGCCAACTGGATCACGGACCGTGAGGACCACAACAAGCTCGCTCCCATTGGTGCCATTGGTGAGCTTCTTGTTGAGGGCAATGTCCTGGCTCGTCACTACCTGAACAACCCGGAGAAGACGGAAGCTGCCTTCATCCAGCGTCCACCATGGCTGCCATGGAACCGCTGCGACCGTCTGTACAAGACTGGTGACTTGGTCAGATATGCTGCTGATGGATCCATTCTGTTCATGGGTCGCAAGGACACGCAGGTCAAAATTCGTGGTCAGCGTGTTGAACTTGGTGAGATCGAGTACCACCTCGCCCTCCCAGCCGATGTCTCACAGGCAGTTGCCTCCTACCCCAAGAACGGTCTGTACGCTCACAAGCTGGTTGGTATCCTCGAGCTCGCATCGACCGCAGGCTCCGATCTGAGCCCTGTGCCAAACGATGATTTTGAGAAGTCGGGCTTCGACCTGGCCGCCCTGACTCAACACCTCTCGGAAACCCTACCAGTGCACATGGTTCCCGTCATCTGGATTGCTGTACGCAAGATCCCGAGCTCTTCTTCCACCAAGATCGACCGCAAGGTAGTGGATCAGTGGCTCGCCAAGCTTCCCTCCGACTTTGAGCCCACTCTGGGCATCAAGCGCGAGGGTCCTACCACCTCCAACCTGCAGGCCAACGAGACCAAGGCTCTCGCCATCAGCAAGAAGATCGATAACTTGGTTAACCGGGAGGATACTCCCCTGGAAGGTCGCGACTTTAACATCGCGTCGATGGGTATTGATTCCGTCCAAGCCATTAGCTTGGCCAGTTTCATCAAGCAGCACTACAGCGTTAAGGTGGACGTTGGACGCCTTCTTGACGGTCATATGACCGTCCGTGGATTGTCTACCTTGATTGACGCCGAGCTCTCGGGGGAAGTCCAAAAGGAGCTTCCTCCCTTCGACGCCATGAAGGAGGCTGATGCTCTGTTCAAGGACATTCTTGCAAAAACTTTGCCCCAGAAGACCGTCTTCGTCACTGGTGCAACTGGATTCCTCGGCACACAGATCTTGCGTCAGCTCTGTGACCGCCCCGATGTTGGGCGCGTCATTGCCCACGTTCGCGCAAAGAGCCCATCCGACGCCTTCAACCGAGTTAAGGATGCCGCTGTTCGTGCACAGTGGTGGTCTGACTACTACCTGAGCAAGCTCGAGGTCTGGCCAGGTAACCTTGCCGCGCCACGTTTAGGCCTGGAGCCCAAGCAGTGGGCATCGCTGAGTGGCGACAGCCCTAACGATGGTCTTGTCCATGCCATCATCCACGCTGGTGCGGCTGTCAACTGGAACGCTGGTACTGAGGTCCTCCGAGCTGCCAATGTCGGCTCCACCGCCGAGCTCATCAAGGCGGCTATCAGCTCCCCTGCCCGCCCTCGCATGTCCTACGTATCTGGTGGCTCTCGCTGGCATGTAAACGAGACGGACCAGGAGATTGCCAACGAAATTGCGCATGCCAACGGATACGCCCAGACCAAGTACTTGTCTGAGCTTCTGGTCAAGCAGTTTGCCAAGTCACACCCGAACCAGTTCGGCATTGTGAAGCCCGGCCTGATTCTCGGAACCCCCGAGGAAGGTGTCGCCAACACCGATGACTTTGTCTGGCGGTTGGCATCCGGAGTTGTGGATGCGAGCGCTTTCAGCGATGACTATGGCAACGGGTGGATGTATGTGACTAGCAGCACCCGCGTTGCTGAAGAGTCGCTCAAGCAGGTGTTCTGCCCCGCTGAGTCAATGAAGACTGTGACTTTTATGACTGAGGGTATCACTGAACGCGAGTTCTGGGAGATCTTCCACCGCGAGCTCAAGTACCCCCTGCGCAAGGTGGACCACAACACCTGGCTGGAGACGATGCGTGACTCAATCCAGAAGGAATCCAGCTCACACCCTCTGTGGCCTGTGTCCCAGGTCTTTGACGCACTAGAGGGCCGTCTCGGTGGTGACGTTATGCTGGACCCGAATATGGTGTCGCCATCACAGAAGCAGCACGTCAAGGCCACGGTGCGGCGCAACGTGCAGTTCCTCGTCGAGGCAGGCTTTATTGCCAGCCCTTCGGGCAAGAAGATGAAGTATATGGCCGAAAAGGTGTTCCAGCGGTCTGGAAATGTTTGGGAGAACATGAAGAGGATGACGATCCAAGGGAACTGAACACTTTCCCTATTCCTGATGTAACATGTGATACTTGTACTGCGTACTTGCGATGTTATTGTTTGGTACTTTCTCTGTATATATATTTTAGGACATAATATTGTTAATCCAGTTGTTCAAAGGGTAAATGTGCATGGATTGTAGATGAAGCCGTGTATAAAGTATAAACATCACGGCACAACACAACCTCAATTAGGAAAATGAACAGTGGGCCTCGTCTAATAAATAGCACAATCCGATTGATCCCCCATTGTCAGGCCCATGGGTTATAGTCCCACTAAGCCATATATAAAGCCGATCCCCCCTGGGGCGCTCCCTCTTCCTTCCACCCCTCTACCCCAAGTCTACCTATACCCACCAACCACTCAAAATGGACGCCTTCGCCCCTGCCCCGGCCCCTCCCACAGAGCTCGGCCGCTACCGAGTGTTGTCCTCAACAGCTGGCATTCGCGTGTCTCCTCTGCAACTCGGTGCCATGTCCATCGGCTCAGCATGGTCCGCCGCAATGGGCACAATGGACAAGGAGGCCTCTTACAAGCTGCTCGACGCATTCACAGAGGCCGGCGGCAACTTCATTGACACAGCCAACAACTACCAGAACGAAGAGTCCGAGACATGGATCGGCGAGTGGATGGCGGAGCGCGACAACCGTGACCAGCTCGTACTTGCTACCAAGTACACCGGCGAGTATAAGGCATACGCAAAGGGCAAGGGCAAGACTGTCAACCACGCTGGCAATCACAAGCGTAGCCTGCACATGAGCGTCCGCGACTCTCTGGAGAAGCTGCGCACTGACTATATCGACATTCTGTACGTCCACTGGTGGGACTACACAACTTCGGTCGAAGAGATTATGGATAGCCTGCACGCTCTCGTGCAGTCCGGCAAGGTCCTCTACCTCGGAATTTGCAACACGCCGGCTTGGATTGTCAGTGAGGCAAACACATACGCTCGCCTGACGGGCAAGACCCAGTTTAGCATCTACCAGGGCCGGTGGAACGTGCTAAGCCGTGACTTTGAGCGTGAGATTATCCCCATGGCACGCCGGTTCGGCATGGCGCTCGCCCCTTGGGACGCCGTCGGTGGTGGAAAGTTCCAGACCAAGGCTGCGCTTGCTGAGCGCGCTGCTAGCGGCGAGGGCCTGCGCAAGATGATGGGCTCCGAGCAGGGCGAGGACCAGGTTCGCATGAGCGAGGCTCTCGCGCAAGTTGCTTCCGAGCACGGCATCGAGTCGGTTACCGCAATTGCGCTGGCTTACGTCCTCTCCAAGACACCCAATGTGTTCCCTCTCATCGGCGGCCGTAAGGTTGAGCACCTGCACGACAACATTAAGGCGCTGAGCATTCGTCTCACTGATGCTCAGATTGCCTTCCTCGAGGCTGTTAAGCCGCTCGATATTGGCTACCCTCAGAACATGCTTGGCGAGGAGCCTGGTGTGTCCGGACAGACTAGCATGGCCATGGCTCCCTCGGGCCAGTTGGCGTACGTGCGGTACCCCAAGGCGATTGGATACGAGTAAACGAACCTTTGAATGATATGGAGAAGGCGGCAAGGACAGACGGCTCCCCTAAAGTTGACGTTTCGTTTAATGTGAAATACTAGTTTATAATATGCAAGACTATACGATGTGTTTTTGAGTTATATCCGGATGAATCAGATATTACTTGGTGCCCAGGTGGGCTCTATACTTAAAAAGCCTTTAAAGCAATTGTGGCGGCAGAGTCCTCTGGGATAGGCAGGATTCGCCATAACGACATAATCAATGGGCTGAAAAAATTGGGACACAGACTGGGAACCAGAGGACCATTGGAGAGAAGTGTATCAAAGGAACGGAGGACGTTGCCTTATATGGAGTAAGGTTACTTATACGTTCTTACCTCCCCTGTGAGGATGAGGCTATTTAATAAATGCAATCAGCTATCCGCCCTTCTCTTGGAAATCACTTTGAGCCCTAATTCTGTTAGCGTGGGGAAATCAGCGACAGAAGCATTGCTACGACTGAGAGTTGTTTTTTACCCCACAGAAGGCATTCTCACAGATTGAATTTTAGTTACGACGTGAAGCCACCACGAGAATATTGGAAAGCCCAAAGGAGCAGTATGTCAAGTGTATAATACAACGGTTGCAGCAGAGACATCTGCTCGATAAATGAGGACGTAGAGTACATGATCAAAATAATAAAGCAACCCGCTCCATGCAAGGAAAGCCAAAACAACAAAAAAAGGAAAAACCGGACAAAGCCGAACAGATCAATCTACAAAAAGATCTTGACCGTGCCTAGTCCCGTCCCCGGATACAAGATCCCTGCAGGTACCAAATGTCTTGTGAACCGGGGACTAGAAATCACAAGTCGACGGACTAACCATTCGACACAGGTATCAAATCAAAAGCAACACAGCCAGCTCAAAGAGAACAGCGGAAATTATGGCATGTGCAATTCCTTCTGTTGCCGGGCAGCGGTCTTTTCCACATAGTATCCGGGATCAGGTTTCCGCTCGAGGTGCACCTCCTGCTTCGTGAGGCGCTTCTCGCACTCCTCAACTTGGACCAGCTCCTTGACTCTCATGATCTGACCGGCGACGGATGGTGAAACGGGGTGGAAGACTGTGGCCATACGCTTTTTCAGACCGAGGGCCTTGAGCACATCTGTTGAGCGGCGCGGGAGACCGATTGCGGAGCGCATGAGGGTGACACGGAAGTAGCTCATTTTGGCGGTGTAATGGTTTAGGGGGAGGAGTTTGAGGATATCGGAGGATTTGATATTTGTTGTTCTGATGGTTCGGTGTTATCCGGGCGATGAAATCGCACTCGGAACGGACGAAATGTATTTGATGGGTCGAAAGATATCGGGATATCAGCAGATAGAAGGTACAGAGGATACCTGCGACGCAATTGTTTCTGATGTTTCTGCGCGAGGACTGGAATGGGAGCTGGAGATGATCGCGGATCCCGCAAATTCAATTGAAGGGCGGTGTGTCACGTGCTGGGTTCTGCCGCGATCCGATGACCGCAGCGTCACGGCGATGTAGTTCCTTGATAGACAATAACTACATCGAGTTAGCGGAGACTATGGGCTGTGCTATCTGGGTGTGAATCTTCGTATACCAGCCTTACTCAGAGCTCCCTTGACTTGCTCTTACAGAAATACTTCTCATGCCCGAATTGTTGACACCTCACCCCTCGACAGCTTCGAAGCATTGAGCCGCACGTACGATATCACGGAATACCTCCACCGCAATCATGGCGCAAGTCAACACTGACAATACGACTGTCGCCATGCCGCGACTGGAGGATCTCCTCCGACACCCGGAGGATCTAGACAAGATCAGCAGTCTTAAGGCCGACTACTTGCGGAAGAAGGCGGCGGTCGATTCACGGTTGCGAGAAGGCCTTCGGGACCAATTGGAGGCTGTACAACGCAGCATTGGCGCTCTGACAGAGGGTCAACGACAAGTCTCGAAAACCAAAGATGAGCTCCAGGGCATCGACAAGCTGTGCGCCGAGTCGCAGGAGAGCGTAGAGGACTTCGCGCAGATCGACCAGCTAGCTCGGATCCAACGGCACTTCGATGCAACACTTATGATGAAACGCGGATTGGAGAATTTTGGTGGTGATATCCAAGAAGTGGAAGAGCTGCTCAGGGAGGACGACGAGGACATGGAGAACCAGCCCAATCTTCTCCGTGCTCATATGCAAATCTCGCGGTTGCGGGACTTCCGTGATGAGGCTATGGATCAGATTGGCAAAGCTCATGATCAAAGTAGTCAGGAGACTTTGACAGAGTATTTTGAGGGGTTGGACTCTGTTATTGAATGGTTCGATGACCATCTTGGAACAGCATGCATGAATCTCATTCCGTTGGTGCAGTCTGATAACAAGACCATGGTTGTTCGTCTGGCAGTTGTGGTCATGAACGAGGAAAAAAATGACGACACAGTGCGCGCTTTGCAGGAGGCCCAAAAAGACCACAAGGACCTCGCAAGTCGTTTCAAGTCTATGAACATTGGACCTAAGACTGTGCGTGGGTATAAAGACAAGTTTATTCAGGCTATTGAGCTATACGCACGAGGACAATTTGAGGAAACATTGGAGAATTTCCTAAGTGACCCGGAGAACCTGGAAAAGAGCTTCCGGTGGTACTTCAACGATCTATTCACAGTCAAGCAAGGCATGCAGAGCCTTGTCCCGAAGAAATGGAAGATCTACAAGACATACACAGACATTTATCATCGCCTAATGCACGACTCCCTGGTTGGCATGATCGACGATCCCGAGCTCCCAGCGGACAATCTCCTTGCCATCATCCACTGGAGCGACAAGTACTACAAGAAAATGAAAAAGCTTGGCTGGACACCGGCGGAGCTCCAGCCCAACATCCTGGACGACCGGGAGCCAGAACTGGTGCGACAATGGCAGAGCGTCATCATCAACGCAGTCGAAGAATGGATGGACCGCATTTTCAACGCAGACAAAAAGTCACTTATGGACCGAGATTCAGATGCCCTAGACAACAATGCCGAAGGCCACTTCCGTACCAAGACCCTGGCAGACATGTGGCGCATGCTTCACGAACAGGTCATGGCATCAGGAGCATCCGACCGCGCAGACGTAGTGGAAGGTGTGATTGACGCCATGTTCCGAGCACTCAAGGCACGCCAGAGCGCATGGCAGGCACTCATCGACGAAGAATGCGCCAGGCATCAAGCCGCAAGCGCCGACCAAGCCGAAGGCGTGCAGCTACTACAAGACTGGATGATCGGCGTGGCCAACGACCAAATCTCCTGCATTGATGATAACGAGGAAACAGGCCAATTTGGCTACTTGACCCGCTTCAAAAATGACTTCGAACCTCTCGTCACAGCCAAGTACATGGCTACAAGGGCGAATATCGAGCTGGAGGTTCTGCGCGATGGTTACGTCGATTTGAGCACGCATTGTCTGGCCAAGTTTGTCAATATTGTCTTTACTGTCGATCTCGACTCTGTGTTACCGGACATCTTCACAGCCAGGTGGTATGGCGAGTACGCCATGAAGCGCATTACTTCCACATTCGAAGATTACATGTCAGATTATACACCCGTGCTGCACCCCTCACTAGCCGAAATCCTGGTAGAGGAACTCTCAGACGAGCTGCTGGTGCGATACTTGGGAGCTGTCCGCAACAAGGGCGTCAAGTTCCGCCGCCAGGTCGACCCCTTCACAGAGAAATTCAAAGACGACGTCCTCACTGTCTTTGCATTCTTTGAAAACTATCCCGATTCGTTCGAGGGTACCATCAAACAGAAGTGGCGACTCGTCGACTGGCTCGTTCGCTTGTTGGCGACTGAGAAGGGCCCTGGTCTTGTTGAAGTATATGAGTCCTTCAAGTTGGAATACTGGGATCTGCAACTCTCTTGGGTCGAAGCTGTGCTGCGCACCCGTGATGACTTCGAGCGTAGCATGATCACCTCGATCAAGGCGAAGGCCGCGGAGTTGTCTGTTGAACGAGGAATGGAAACTATCATGAGCCGACTAAGATGATTCAGCGGGAATGGATTACGCCCACAGCCTTTTCTGATTCTTTATTCGGACATGTCAGGACTTCGAATGGATCAAAATCCACTACCCATCGCCTCCAATGCTGAGCGAGCAATGATGTGTCTCATCCTGCTTGTCGTGGGAGCCGGGTCTATGCAACGGCCTCTGGAATCCGATGATACCCAATCTTTGGACGCAGTTTATCACTGCTTTACTGTATGGCCCAGTTTAGCCCGGGCCTGGTCAGAGTCAGAAGGCAACGCATGTCATAATGAAGACCCCCAACTTCATGTAGTAACTTAACCCAAGCAGGCTTGGGATTCTGTTTAAGCATTAATAGTACTAGCAACAGAACAATGAAAGAAAATTTCTTGGACAAGTTATTGGGATCGCGTCTAATAAGGAATCTTACATGCACAGAGTCATAGGTCAGAAGTCCTTCCACACCCCGATCTTTACACAATATACACGATGAACCCGAGGCACTCGAAATGGGCCACAAAGACTTGCAAAAAGAAAGGCAAAAGTAGGGCGAAAACAATGCATGAAATGGTATACTCGGTTCGAGGCTTTCATGTACTATCCAATACTATACACATTTATGACCCCTGCTGCAGTCCCCAACATCCTTTGCAGCCGCTTTATTCTACAAAAAGCACTGATTTGGTTGATGAGGGACGCGATGGCTACTTATCACCCAGGCTCCTCTCAGACACAACCGTGTACTTCTCGCCGAGACGATTGTCCAAGTCATGATTACTGGTGACACTGAGATGCGAAGGGATCTTTTTTGCCCCCATCTCGCAGATGCAGACTGTATCCAAAACAATATCTTTCGCCCAGACGAAGGGGTAGGTAGGCTTCGATTGCCCAGAATCCACTGACTGTAAATTTTGTCCCGGGGATTTGGGTTGCTTGCTGTTACCGTTGGCAACCGAGGAGGATGATTCAGGGTGGTCCTTTGTTTCGAAGTTTACCGGTCGTGCATTGGCCCGTGTCTCGTCAGTGTAGTAATCCTTGTACTGGGAGACTAGATCGCGAGCATCGAACGTGATGCGTTTTGGCGGTTTGTTCCTCTCTGTGCCTTTACTTTGGACATTCTGCCGACCAGGGACGTAAATTGTGTTGACGAGGGTGGCATGCAATAGAAGCGGCCGGGGTTTGGGCTTTCGGGACAAAGCGGCTGTATATGGGTCCACATTTGCTGGCGAACCTGGCTTTTGCTCTGCTGGCGGAGGAGTTGGGAGATTCAGTAACGGCGTAGACCTATTTGCTACGTTGTTGTCATTGGTAGAGGACTTTTGGTGCGTTTTTTCTTTAGCATGAGCTTTTGAAGCCTCATTTTCGATAAATCCAGCTCCAATGAATTTGTCCCGAAGCATCACGCAAAACGGGTATAAGCGGCCTGTTGGGTCGACTGGAGAGGCATGTAGAATAGTTGCAGATTTGGCACTGGGGAGCGCGTGTAATGACTCAAGTGAGACAATCAGAGGCTGGTCTTGATCTGTCACATGGGTGGATACCGATGATTCTGATGGATTATGGGTGTTTCTCTTTCGAGCAGCGACTTGATCTGCCTCACTGATCAGGGCTTTCAAGTCGAGAGATCGAAAGAAGGATATAGCCTGTTCCAGGCGCTCTTTGTTGCAGAGACTCATTACCCCGAGTGTAAGATGGAGGGTTCCCAATGGGCGGAATGCGCTGCTGGGTATGATCAAACGCGAGGTGCTGGCTTGGTCGTTGGGACATGCTGGAGAAGTTGACCCGGGGCCAGGCAGATGAGCTGTTTTGAAACCTGTGACCGATGAATCCAGTTGGGTAATTGAAGTACTGTTGATCAGAGGTAGACAAAGAAAATGGGTCAGAGGCTGTCGTTTTTCCTTGCGCGCTTTCTGAGAATGATGCCTTGATTTGCCTTTGGTGTCTGTCATGATACACTGGTACTTCTGAGTCGTAATTATGAACGGGTGGTGGTAATATTTTAGCCCAGTGCGGACATTCCCGCGGTAGCAACGAAGTGTCATGAGCCTGTGTAGTTACTTCGATGGCTGAAGACATGTAGTGAGAATAAAGTCCGACGTCAGACGCACGGACCAGTCCCCAACCCTACGTCTCAGATCAGTCGCGCAAGCATATTGAAAGAGATCATTGGTTGTATTTTGTTTCAAAGAAATATCTGCCTCCACAATTTCCACTCAAAAGCTCGTTGAATATGCAGATCTCACCTCCTGTCAGGCCCGTTCAGAGATACTGTGGGACAAGAAGCGGTCCACCAGCTTAGAAACGGCTAGCTTGTGATGTAAGCAAAGTGTAGCCCGCACATGCGTTATCTTTCTCGTAGATGACTGGGAATGAGGGGTGAATCGTAGGACTGAAGCGGCGGGCTCGGTGTGATGGCCATGGCCAGATCGTCATAATGTCTGTAAAGGAGTCCCCGAAGCAATTGCTCTCATTAGCGTGGGCATAGATAAGAATTCCAGAGACATTCATGTGCACAGGAAATAGAGAGGATTGGCTCACCTGCGTGAAAAAGGTGGCAATTGTAGCCGGAGAAGAAAGGAGGGCTAGACGTGGTGATCCTAAAGAAGTTCCTAGAACCCATACCCGCCATTCACATCAGCTTAACTGTAGTGAGTCATACCTCATCGCGCCGGCAAAAGAAATGAGGACACCCCTTCATCACGAGAACGGTACTCACTGGAAGCTGTCGGAACGATCAAAGGCGGCGGGTGCAGCGGGTTGCAGTACAGGATACCTAGGACCTGGAAGAAACGGTCTTCCTCAGCTTGATGCCCAAAGCCGGTGAGAATAACCTCGTCGTGATGGCAAAAGACTACGGAATGTGGGCATCTTAATCACGGTGAAGAACTCACCATGATATTCATTCCGTGCTTCAGTTCGTCTTATGTCCATCGGTCGTGTTCCTAATGTACCGCAGAATTTCTCGTCAGACCTAGAACAGCAGGTTCGGTCATAACTCACTTAAGCAGTACAAGTACTGCACCACCATCCTCCGCTTCCCAACGTCGTGAAACCCATCCTCCCACTGTATTCCATGTCGAAGCGCAACAAAGTTGACAATAAGTGCAAGCGAGAACAGTCGTAATGTCCCATCTGGAGGCAGTAAATGGTGCGGTCGATGCAATGCGGGACTCCTAAAACCTGGAAAATATCGTCTTCCTCAGCTTGATGCCCAAAGCTGGTGAGTGTAACCTCATCGTAACGGCAGAACAGAATACAGAACATGGGCATCTTAATCACGGGAGAGGTACTCACTGTTAAGGTGCTTTGACGATCAAAGCATATGGGGATTGTCGATCGAAACAAGTTGAGGAAGCAGTCGATGCGGGGTTTCTAATACCTGTAAAAAATGGTCCTCCTCAGCTTGATGTCCAAAGCTGGTGAGACTAACCTCAACGTGACGGCAAAAGGGACTACGGAATATGGACATCTTAATCACAGAAGAGGAACTCACCATGCTGTTCTCCTGCAGATCAAATGTCGGAGCAGATGCAGTCAATCGAATCGAATGTCGAAGTGGGTGTAGTCGATGCGGGTGCAGTCGATGCGGATGCAGTCAAAGCCGGTGCAGTCAATGCGGGTGGAGTCGATGCGCGTAATCCCTAGTACCTGGAAAACATACGTCTTCCTCAGCTTGAT
>ERZ1673737.2419-NODE-2419-length-15697-cov-3.695435_pt1 | contig 15697 bp, 17 predicted proteins | sample MGYA00580211_ERZ1673737 | MGnify/ENA primary metagenome ERZ1673737 (study PRJEB41218, sample SAMN15661789) | gut metagenome | host: Homo sapiens | place: Canada: London | collected 2015-08-20/2019-03-30 | study: EMG produced TPA metagenomics assembly of... | reverse complement strand
ACTCTAACATGGATGTCTTATTGGATATTCTCGATACGTTGATCCTCGATCGATGCTATGCATTTCTCTCGCCAGATCTGAATGCTAGTCTTGAAAGTCACAATTCCACAGACTCCCAATTGAATCGACATGTTAAGATTTACTATCCTATGCAACCCTCTGAATGGGCCGAAGCCAGTCTTTGGAAACGAGATGATCTTGCCAGACAAGCATTATCATTATACTTGATTACTTGGTAAGTGCTACTCTTTGGTACCTAAGAAGAACAAATTTATTGAGATCACTTGATTGAATAGGCTGTTCGCAATGATCATGTATTTGCTCGGCAGTCTTGTACTATACCACACATTATTCGACAAAAGACTACTCCGACACCCCCGATTCCTTACAAACCAGATACAACTCGAGATTAAACAAGGCCTTTCCGCCATCCCAGTCATAACCCTCCTTACGGTCCCGTTCTTCATTGCAGAAATTCGCGGCTGGTCCAAGCTATATGACTTCACAAGCGAATCTCCGTTCTGGGGATACACATTATTACAATATCCGTTCTTCATCTGCTTCACTGATAGTGGAATCTACTGGATCCATCGCGGCTTGCACCACCCTCTCGTCTACCGCTGGCTTCACAAACCACACCATAAATGGGCCGTTCCGACACCCTTTGCTAGCTATGCGTTTCACCCGCTGGACGGATGGTCGCAGAGTCTACCATATCATATTTTCCCGATGCTGTTTCCATTGCAGAAAAGTGCATATTTGGGACTGTTTATTTTCGTGACGATGTGGACGGTTTTGATCCGTGAGTTTCATCAAAGTCCATGATTTCATTCAAAGATAATAGCTGACTCTTGTTCTTTCTTCTACTCGCAGATGACGCCGAGTATCTCCCAGCATCTGAGATTATCAACGGCGCTTCATGTCATACGATGCACCACCTTTACTTCAATTATAACTATGGGCAGTTTACAACAGCCTGGGATCGTCTTGGAGGAACCTATCGGAAGCCCAAAGGCGATGCTTTCATGGAGAACCAGCAAGGCACAGAGAAGATTGCTGATAAATTTGATTAGAGGGATAAAGGATGGATTTATATGTACACTAAAATCCAAATAAATAGATATATTAATTAATACATTCATGGTGCAATTTCGTAACACCATTGAATAAAGTCATTCAAATTGCCCAAGTCGTCAGTCGCAGTGTTGTCCAGATACTTGAAGCTAGCATCGGACTTGCTAGAGACCTCCAGTGTAGCATTCAATAACCACCAAAGCTCTTGAGCATGTTTCGGATACCCAATATGAAAGAATTGATCCTTGACCAAGAGACCAGTGACGGAATCCCAGATGCGCTTCCAATTCGCTGAGGCGCGTCGTATTTTGTCGACTGATAGGTATCTTAACAAGCCTGCTCTTGTCTGGAATGCGAGAGAGTTGATGGCTATAATATTATCAGCAGGGTATCGCTTTATTAGGCTTAATCGTCAACGTACCGTAAATCAGAATAAGAAGGTGCTCCACAGATACTGAGAGACTCCATGGTATCGAGACCTCGTTTTGTGTCTCGAGGAGCTGGGTGACCACGTCTCTCAGCGGTGGAAGTGGGAGGTCGGCTGAGTGTGCCTCAGCGATTTTGCTAAACGAGGATGCACTTTCGGCCTCCCATAGCCCAGCACTCCACGGCAAATGGCAGTCCATTTCGAAAACTGATATTGATGGGTTGTTCTTGAAGCAAACCGTAAGGAATCCATCAGCAAGGAAGACCCAGCAGGCGATCCTGTGGATGAGTTAGTACAATATCCTAAATGATTTATAATAGGAGAGACAATGGGACGAAATCTTACCGTATACAAACTTCCTCTGCTACCAGAGCGTTCCATGTCATCTCATCGCAGACTTTAGGGGCAGTTCGTCGTTTGAGCTGGAAAATCCCCAAGGATCTTATCGTAGAAACAAGGCATGGATGACGGACAATCCGAATGCGACGCCTTGTATGCATATCATCCAGCCCAAACTGAAGCAAATCAATAATGAGGGCACTCTGTATTAGCTGAACAGTGGATAAAAGATGTGTAGAGTCTTTTGGCGATGGAACTGCTGCCAGATTTGCAATGTTCCGAAAGATGTACTCTTCCGCCACATCGAAAAGACCTGATGGAAGAGTACCCCCATCTAATGGGAAAGTATATGTGGCACCAGATAAGAAAATCGAGAGTAGAAGAGGGTTGGAGACGTTTCCTGGGTCAAATGTTGGAAAATGAACCACTGGCAAATGCCAGTGAAGAGAGTGGAAGAATGCAGAGACAGAGGCGGAGATATTGGATACTCCCAAGAGCGTAGAGAGTTCCATAAAGTCAAGCGGCGGTTGACCTTCTGGTTTACCGAGACACATTGACTTTGATGTTTCAACCAACTCGGTCATGATCTCAGTTAATTGGTTGGAAAGCTTTGACGGAAAGAGGGCCTCAGGCGGGAACTGAGAGAAGAAATCATCTGTAGACAACGGAAATTGATAGGAGAAATCTGGGAGCTGAAAGTCGCCACCAAAAGCCGACAGGGGATCAGTAGGAACAAGAGCATCTTCGATGTGAGAATTGAGTGTTTCAAGGTTCCTTCGAACGGAGCGTTTTGCTGTCTCGCCGATCGCAAGTCTGTCCTTATGGACAGATGGATTGGCAAAATGCCGAAGGAAAGTAAACGGACCACCACCTCTCGGAATATTGCGAGGTGGATTCGTGAATGGTGAAAGTGAAACAAGTGATGAAGAGCTAGGTCCTGTAGATAGTGACTGGTGTCCGGAAAAGGTACATTGCCGCCCGAGGGAACTGCAACGAGAGCAAGGCGAGTTTTTATCGCAAGACGCTTTGGCAAAGAAACACAAATCACAAGATTGCCTTTTTCTGCCTGGTTTGGCTGCGGGTGGCAACGGTTGGTTGTATTTCTTTGCACACGCTTTGCTATGCCTTCGAGTTACCTCCCTTCCTAATGATCAGCGACCGTTCCTGTTTCATAGTAGATGTGGGATTTCACACAGTTTTAGAAATGACTTTTTGCAAAAAGGGCAACTGGAAGAGGGCTGCTGAGTATCTGGAAGGTTGTCAGACCATTCCCAATGTCGAGATACTTCACCGAGACTTACGAGTTGCCTCATGGCGGAGCAGATGAGGTTTCCGCTGGTAGCTCTTGTCGCATTGCGAGCATTCAAACATGACTTAGGAATACACGTTGACAATAGGCAACGTTCACAAGTGTATTCGGGAGATGGGATGGGACGGCTAAGAATAAAGTCGATGCGTGGATGAAGTCCGCCGGTGCGTGGCCGAAGTCCTGACAAATCAAGTCTTAGAGTCAAATCTCGCAGTTTTTTAATCTGAAAGACTGGAAATATGTCTAAAATTAACCGCTACTATTGTATTTGCAGTTTCTTGTACGTGCAAGAGCAGCAATTTCCAGTATATCCCTTCAGTTCAAAAAATCCCCGCCCGTTTCCTTCAAAATCAATTGATACTCAGGCTCAAATTGCATATACATCACCTCAGGAGTACCCGTTCCTTTTTTGGTGTATATGGCCGTTTCATCATCGACTAGTGTCTTCTTTAGAATACCCTCCCTCGCTCCAATAGATCCAGGTGCTGTGGAAGCTTCTACAAGAAGCTGGGTCTGACATGCCCTTTCTAACGCAATGAAGAAGGCCGCCGCTTCGGCAACCGTCCCTCCAGCAGTAAGTAGACCATGATTCTGCATGATAAGATTCTTGTTCTTGGGACCAAGGTATTCCGCAAGACGTTGACCCTCTTCTTTTGCGAAAACGACGCCTCCAAATGCTGGATATACTGAAAGGTCATCATAGAACATGCAGGAATCTAAACAGCGTCAGCAAAGAGATGTTACCAATTAATTACCCAATATTACCTTGATTGAACATATCGATGCCCCGGCCAAATGTGCTCCATGCTCTTCCATACGGACTATGCATATGACAAGCCGCGTGAATGTCCGGTCGATTCTGATGGATCGCCGAATGGATGATAAAACCAGCCGCGTTGACAGGTTTATCTGCACCAGCGACTCGGTTTCCCTCCTCGTCTACTCTGACCATATCAGAGACCTTGAGGAGGGCAAAGTGTACACCGTAAGGATTGATCCAGAACGTGCGGGGTTCGATGGGGTCTGAAGGTGTCAGCATTTCTCGGATAAAGCTAGATTTATAGAGTATATGAAGTCCAAACAGTATTAAGTACCTCGAAGACTAATATGTCCACTGCTACCATCCGAGAACCCTAGTTTAGCGAATATGCGAAAAGCACCCGCCATCTGCTCGAGGAGCCATTTCCTTTCGGCCTCCTTGTTGACGGGTCGCGGAATGTGATGTAGCCTTTTCACTTCCCCATTTGCGCCCGTCTCTGTATTTAGAGCAGATGTATTCGAAGTTGGTTCGATGGTAGTTGCGACTGATGACATGATGTGCACAGTGACTGGGAAAGCCAGATCTCGATAGGTTGACAAGGAGAAAAATAACCGAGGAAATATATGTCGACCCCGCAAATCATTACTGACTGCATTTTCTTGTATTAACTTATCCGGACTACGGAAGCAAGTAGTGGCTCAAATGCTCGGAACAAGCCGAGACGATCGCGCGATAAGTTAATGTGTTGATACAACGACTTTTCGAAGCATCGACGGGATATTCTATATCGACTTTCGATAAATCAAGAAAATTACATGAAATATCTGGTCATTGTATTAATCGGCGCAATCTGCGGTTGAAAGATGCCTGCGGACAGTCCTATACAGATAGGATGGTAGGATAGGGAAAGAAACCTATATGTATGAAAAGGAGGGAGGTTGTTGTGTGGGTTTCACGAGGTGTATAAAGGAAGATTCGGATGACTTAAAGGCGCATTAGAAAGAGCGTCACAGCAGAGTCCTCGTTATAATTGATCATGATATCTGAGTAGGACTCAGAATGTTGGAGCACAAGAGGTATTTTCTGTTGGGCCAATTATGGTCTCATCCGGTGGAAGTTCAGGAAATTCTTGTAAAAGCTCCTGAATAAGCCAGTCTGACCCTTGAGGCATAGCTAGATCGTCGAATCCCAAACTCCAATCCCTGGGGGAGAGCCCTGGGGGAAGAGTGTCACCCGGGGAAGTCCATTGTGATTGTGGGGGCACCGGCCTAGCAGAATTTCCAATACCACAGATCATGTTGATGGTTCTTTCGGAAAGGGCTTCGAAAATGTCGCGATACGATGTCGCCAGATTCCACCGCTCAGCTATAATAACCAAGACTGTTGTGCAGGCCATGCATGTGTTTATCACTTCGCTCTGTTTCGTCTGCTGGCGTACTCGCCATGATCGCCACAGACAATACAAATATGTCAAGCCACCAAGGAATAAGATATGTAGACTCCCCCAAGTAAATTGAACAGTGGATTTCTGGTAGAGTCGACGATATAGCACGCATATATCACGAGCGCAGCGGGAGCAGTTCTCGAATGCTTTTTGGAGGTCCTCTTCCTCTTCAATAGAGTCGATATTGTCTATTTCGTGTTGAGTGCGCCCTTGTCGCCGTTTACCGAGAATACCAGTAATGTATAAGCGATAGAGGATGAGGATTGAATGGTCGTAAGCAATTTGGAACCATTCATCTGAGGCAAATACCGATAAAGGATGAGAGGACGAATAGTCAAGGTGAGTGGGAGCTGATGCGTGCCATTCTTCCAATTCTTGGCGGAGACTGTCAACAGTAGCGACTTGTCTACCGGAGTTGTGGTGTTGCGGCAGAGGCGAGTAGAGATTGGCATGGAATTTTGCCCATAGCTGTCTCAGCTTGATGCTATGCAGGGTACCCGTCATTATTGTTGGCACCTGGTCGTCAGCAGCACGAGGATTTGCCAGTATACCATGGTGGGTAATGCTCTCATCTTCAATATCCATAGGAAGCTAAAGTATGAACATTAGCAAGATAGAGGCATTAAAACGACGAGTTAGATGCGTCACTAAACCCTACCTCTGCGTCGATCAACTCATCTGGGATACCCACCGGCCGCCCCAGGATGAAGGCAGCGACACGATCGATATCATATGCAACCCAAAAGCACCTTTTGGACATCTCTTTTGTTAGAGGATCAACATGCCTGCGATATCTCTCTGCACTTCTGTGGTATCCTAGCTCGATGCAATGGCGGATTGCCATCCCAGATATTTTCCTATCATTGACGTTAGCCCACGAATGATGAAAAGAGCGGGACTGTAAGATACCAAAGACTGGCCCCAATGGGCGACCGGATCGAGTACATTGCACAACATAGAATGGCTTGGATTGATTCCAGGTTATTCAGCGCAAGGACGGAAGGCAGGTAATCCAAAGCCAAGGAATAGTACATCTAAGAGTGTTAGAATCTTGGAATGCCCTTATACTTGCAACAAACATACAGCCGCAGCACCGTGCTGACTTTGACTTAATGCAAGAGAGCCAGTAGCGTATACCTGGATGGTAGATCGGCATAGTTAGCTCGTGAGTCAACTCCATCGTTGCTCGGTGAGCGATGCATACCATTAGGACAAAGAAGAGTGGAATATCACCAACGGCAGAATTGTCCCCTGACTGGTTCACGTCACAAATATCCTGTTCCCATTTGAGAAATGTTGGTCGGTGCAAAAAAGGGTACTGTGGATGGATATTATTGAAATAAGCCCGCGATAGATTAGCCGAGACACTTGGTGATGGCAGCCGTGGTACTCGAGTTGAACGTATAGTAGGCGGAATCTCCTCACTTTCTTCGAAATCACGCGGAGAACAAGATGAACCTTCACCTTTGAGGCCCATTGTTGCGCTTACAATCCGCGAGAATGATACGGCCGACGAAGGTCCGAAATAATGTGGTTCGCCACCAGCGGCATTCAGACACAGGAGAGCAACCTCGGAAGAGAGATGGTCGACCTGACCATCGTCACCATCGTTTGCCTTTTCAAAAGATGATGGTTGACGACTTTTTGGGGGAGGACTTGTGTAGGTTCCTCCGAATGAGTCACCTACCAACTGGTTGAAGCTTGAGGCATCGGTTGTCTGAGGCGAGGTTGATAGAACAAAGGAAGCGCCAGTATCCATATTGACAGGCCCGTTTTGATCTTCCTGCCCCAGGGCTATATCTGGATGGACTTCTCGAAGAAGACCTTCCAGGTAGAGCACCCGCAATTCAAGAGACTGCATATAATTACGCGGACGATGAAGCCCTGTTGCAGGGTCTTCCACAAGGCATTCTGGGCAAATCAGACAAGGCCTCCAGCTAAACAAGTAGTCTTACCTCGTCCAGTTCGTATGCAATGGTTGCATTTCGGTGTTTGCCCATCGCACTAGTCACATGGTAAGTGGCATGGCTTTCTCTCAGGCGAAGTTTAGGTACCTTTAACTTCTTCTGCTTGCATCCGATGCATGCCAGCATCGTTCGCTCGCCAATCCTTGGTCGCTTTGGTGCATGGCTCATTTTGAGGGGTTGATCAAGGTGGGATGGCTTCATATGAGATACGGAGATAAGACGGCTAATCTTTATCTAACGCGTTTGAACAGCTCTTCCTCAACCTTTTTTTTTCGCCTTTGACAGTTTACATACTACATCCTCTACTAGCTACCGAGACTGAGTATCATCTACAACATATCGACAGCTCTCCCGTTCCTCATCCCACGTCTATACCTTCACACGTCGTCCCCGCATTACCCCTCAAGAACGGTCGCCTTCTACACCACTTTTGGCGTGAGCTGGGATTTATTGAACGATATATAAAGATATACAGTCTGATTCCAACATCCCTTGCAGGCCGGGAGAAACCGAGCGTATCTGGCGGGGGAGTTTTTCCTGATAAGACATCGGGAAAAGCCGAATTCCAATGACTGAATCTGTAGTGGATGCGTTGACCAACGCGATAAGCTACGAGGGAAATTCTTTGATACCAGGAACAGGTGCATCAAAAGCAGAGTGATAAGCTGACTTCGTGAGGGACTGGTTCGACACTTTCCGATTGAACTTAGCAAAACATGGCCAAGTCTATAACCCCCGAAAAGCAAGACCCCATCGTCATCGTCGGGGCAGGAGTTTTCGGCCTCAGTACTGCGATACACCTTTGCAGGCGTGGTTACAGTGATGTGACAGTCCTCGATAAACAACCTTACGATGAGTCTCTATACTCATATCTCAAGGGCGCGGACGCCGCTTCTGCCGATATCAACAAAATCGTTCGATCAGCCTACGGATCCCAGACAGAGTACCAAGACTTATCTTCTGAAGCGATCCCCGAATGGCATGCCTGGAATGCCGAACTAAAAGCAGGCACTCTAGTTCCCCCTGGAATGTCCACCAAGGATGCAGTCTTCGTGCCCAACGGAAGCATATCACTATCTACATCCGTTGACTTGCCACCATGGGAGCTCGCCTGTATTGAAGGAATGGAGAACTCTGGTCATAAATCTACCCAGCTAGCAACAACAATTACTAGCCATCGAGACATTGCGGCGCGAAGAGGCCTGCAGTCATTTATGGATCCGTTTCAAAGAGAAAGACGTGGCAAGCACAACACCGGCGTGCTGGATAGCACAGGTGGTATGGCCATTGCGGATAAGGCCTGCAGATTTGCATTACACAAAGCGCGAGGCTTGGGTGCGAAATTCATCTTCGGTGAACACGCTGGATGTATGAAAGAGCTATGTTACCGGGACTTGAAGGTGATTGGGGTCAAAACTCGAGATGAGAAAATACATTTGGCTGCAATGACCATTCTTGCCTGCGGCGGATGGACTCCAGTTCTGTTACCAGAGCTCGATGGGTTATGTGAAGCCACCGCGGGGAGTGTAATGCTGTTCAAAATCCCCGAAGGTTCACCTCTATGGGACCGACTTGGCGCAGACAAGTTTCCAACATGGATGTGGAATATGCGAAATGGAGCCGAGGGGGGTCTGTATGGATTTCCGAGAGATGAGAACGGCTGGTTTAAGGTTGGGTACCGGGGAACGAAGTATACCAACCCGCTACGCCAGAGCGATGGCAAGGAGCGAAGCACTCCAGTGACACGGTGGTCGACTGCTGAGAAAGATGGTAGTGTCTCTGCGGGAAGCAACTTTACTTCTTTCCCACAACAGGCACACGAAGTTCTGTCTGGATTTCTGAATGAATACCTCCCGGAATTATCCGAAGAAGGCATTGATATCTCCCTGACCAGAGTCTGCTGGTATACAGATACATTTGACAATCACTATGTTGTGGATCGTGTACCCAACAAAGAGGGGTTGATGGTCGCAACGGGTGGCAGTGGCCATGCATTCAAATTCTTACCAAATATCGGGAATTGGGTGGTAGATATAATGGAACAGACTGCTATGGATCGACCAGCGGTCAAGGCATGGCGATGGAGATCTGTTGGCCAGGAACAACCAGTTAACACTCTCATGGAAGGTTGCAGTGGCCCGAGAGCCCTCCAGAACATTGGTCTTCTTCAGGAAGTGTCTCTGCAAAGCAAAAGGAAGGCTAAGCTGTAGAATATATAAAGGACAGAATAAATTCGACTCTTCACGGAGAACAGTGCAAATGCACGTAACTAAGTATCTGCTGGACTAGAATTGCCTACTTTTGAAATAAGTTTATAGTATTGCAAGCTCTCCTCTGTCAGTCTATGGAATAGATTAACGTTACAATATCTACCTTACACTCCTGGTTCTTCATTCTGTCTCTCCTTGCTTATCTCTAGCCCAACAAACCGCATATCTGGGGACTTGGTTAACTTGAACGTCATTGAATTTCTATGAGCATCGCTAAATCTAGGAGCGACTAATGAGTTCCCCCATTCTGGGTCTTCGCCTTGATATCGTTAATAGGCGAATTTGCTTTCCCAGTTGCAAAAAAAGTGCAGATATTCTCAAAGCATTCCGTCTCAGCTTTCTGGAATGCTTTCTCTGTCAACCCACCCAAATGTGGTTGCACAACAATTTTATCGCTCTGTAAGAAGTAGGGATTTGGACTCGGCTCATTGACAAATACATCAAGCCCTGCACGCTGTACCTTGCCTGACTCTAGCGCCGCAATAAGAGCTTCCTCATCAATGACTGCTCCTCTAGCTGTATTGACGAGGAAAACTCCATCTTTCATGGCAGCAAACTCAGCTGTGCTGATAAGGTTTGTGGTTGCAGCATTGAGGGGGCAATTGAGGGAGACCACATCTGCTTCGTGGAGAAGACCATGCAAGGACTTGCAGTATGTTGCCCCATATGTCTCCTCCTCGGCAGCCGGGAGCTGGTTGCGATTGTAGTATTTGATCTTCATGTTAAAAACAGCGGCTTTCTTAGCGAGGTACTGAGAAAATAATATTAGCAACTGTTGATATACCCAACTCTGTGGTTTATCTGCTTACCTTTCCAATGGCCCCCATACCGACAATACCAAGAGTGAGTCCCGACGGATCGCAAGTGGGAACGAGGTTCGCCCCCTTCCTCCACGTACCGTTCCGGGCACTCTTCTCGGCATTTGTAGTATTCCTCAAGACGGCAAGTGTCAAGAAGATGGCCATATCTGCTGTAGCCTCCGCGACTGCATTGACCGTATTGCAGAACACAATCTCTTGACTGGCCATCCAGTCCACATCGAACTCATTGTATCCCGCACTGGCAGAAGTGATAATCTTGCACCCTGGTGCCAGTGCCTTGAGCAGATCCTCGTCGAATGGCTCATAGGGTGGTGTGCCCATCCGAATGATAAATGCATCTATAGGTCCATTCTCCTTGATGTCCTTTGGTAGCAAGGTCTGTGTCTCCTCACGGTTTGTTGCAGGCAAGACAGAGTAGTCAAACTCGGTTTGGAACCGAGCGATGTACTCCTCACCCACGAATGCAGGAGTTCCAAGGGATACAACGCGTGGCTTTCTTCCGATCGTCATAGTTGGTGGCAGGGTCAATTGAGAATTGATAGGCGAGTCGCTATGTTGTTAAGCAGACTATCGTAGACAAAGTTCAGAAATGGAAGCGAAAGGGCATAAATTTACAAAGCTCAAAATCAACCCCGCACTCAAGTTATAGCTCGCTCTTGCACAGCTCATCTCATTGTGGGTGAAAATCACATACATCGGTGTCTCGGGTTCTTCCGAGCCCAGTGATAAGCCCGTGAGGGGAAATCCCAACTCAACTGATAAGCCTAGCTTGACCATGTAGTCGCAGGGGGTTTCCGAAAATGCTTTGATATTTGCTATAGAGAGACTTCTGGTCAATATATCCTTGATTAACAATGGCTACCAAGCAGGGATTTGCTCTGTCGAGAGAGCAATGCTCAACTCAGGATCAGCTCCAAACAACAGACGCACACGGACTGGTATACGATGCAGTTGAAAAGATTTCTGCCGATACGAAACTTAAGGACGAAATCCCTCCACTTGGATTTATCTCAATTGAAGTCATTTTGCACAGACCCCCGGGGGATCCTTTCAACCAAAAAACATGGCCGTTTCCATTGATCCGTGAGAAGGTTGCTGGCTCATCCGAGGCGCAAGTTGTGTGCTCCGGGCCATATGACGATTCCTTCATCGACAGATTCGTTGAAGCTGGCCAGAGACTTGCGAAGCGTGGTGCGGTTGGTATAATCACGAGTTGCGGTTTCCTGGCTATGGCACAAACAGAGTATGTCTGCCCTGTGGCGACTAAATTTATATCCTGCATCATGTACTAACTTCCAAGTCTTGCCGCTCAACTCCCTATACCCATTGCTACGTCTGCATTAATTCAAATTCCGTCAATACTAGCTGTCCTCCCTCCAGCACGCAGTGTTGGCATCCTAACTTTCGATGATACGCGACTCGGTCCTCTTCATCTCGCCAAACTAAATATACCTGCGGCTAGATGTCACATACGTGGTGCTCCGGAAGGTGGTCTTCTGCAGAGTCATATCCGTCAAGGTGTTGAATATGTCCACCATGCAATATGCGAAGAACTAGTAACTGCGGCTCAGGATCTAGTAGCTGAGCACCCTGATATTGCAGTTCTCTGCCTGGAGTGCACACAGATGCCCCCTTTCTCAGAAGCTATTCAGCAGGCACTTCAACTTCCCGTATATGACGTGTATTCGATGGGATGTTGGTTTTACTCAGGCTTAGTTTCCACAAGACTGAAATCATGGGGTCCTATAATGAAAGACAGTGTTGAATCAAGGCGGTAATATTAGAAAAGAAACGATGATTGAAGATTATGTGTTTGAAGCTCCAGCAGTTATTCCTGCCACTACCCTCAACCTAGGTTGTTGTTTTGAAAATCCAGAAATATGCACACACCCCAGCAGTGCAGATCACTTTACATCCATATCCCTACGAGCCTCGCGAAGCATCGTGAGTATCCATTCCGATAGACTAGGTTACATACGCAGGCTGTCGTCATGACGTAGAAGAATAATGAAGAGCCGGCAAGCTTGCCCAAGAGAATGGCGCAGCGTGGATCAAATGACTATCGAATGCCTTTTTTTAGTCTCAGGGTCCGGCGGAAGTACAAAAATGAAGAATGGCGCAGTGAGCACAGAAGCGATCGTCTATGATCAACTAGTTGACACCAACAAGGTAAGCCGTCACAAGAGAGTGATGTAGGACTGGCAAGCAAAAACTTGGAAATGACGGGGTATAGTTGACTCCGGTCTTCCAGAAAAGATGGTACCCTAATCCAATCAGCCCATGGGTCTCAACCGTACCCGGGATGAGGATCGGCGAGAGAGAAATGACCACCTCGGGAATCCATCAACGGCGAGATAATGTGTAGGCTGTCTCAATGAAAATGCATAACTTATTTCTTATCTTGAAGTGCGAAATGAGCGTGGTTGAAAAGAAACGTACAATTGAATGGAGCTCAGGTATCATGTAAGGGTTATGCAAGTCAGCTGTCATGCCCAGTCACCGCGTATATAAAAGAAATTCCTTTCATTTTCCCCACGGAGAAAAGATCCAGGAATAGAGTTTGCCAATTTCCGGGGTTGGATTGGCAAACGCCAGGGACAGGGAGTCCCCCTGACTAGAGACCCCAAGGGGCCTGAACCCCGTGCCGATCCTTGCGCTAACACCGCTATGGCTAGCCCAAACGTGGGCTTCGTTGTTCACCAACGAGGCAGTTCGCTTGTTGTTACACAAAGGAGCAAAACCTCCGAGCCATTCAGCCTTAAATATAGCGTATGCTCTTTCCTGTTCTATTTCTTTGGTTCTGCACACGGAGTCAAAAGCATAAACCAACTATGTTATACATGTACATAGACGGCTTGATTACTCCTTAGGGGTGCACTGATTAAGGGTCCATTCAGGAACAGGAAACCTGCAAAAGCAGCTACATAGTTTTAAAATCATGCCATTGTCAGTCTTTTGAGAATACAAGCTTTCACCACAGTCAAGTGCATCCTGCCCATAGTTCAGGTACAAGGACGTCACTTGCAATTGAAGGTGCCTCTGTGGTATTGAAAGCTTAAAGAGATTGAACCAGAGACGGTACTGTAGTACTGACAGTGGAGACGGACTACGGCTACGCGAAGGGTTCGAAATGTAGATATCTCCATTGAAATTGTTTAGCGTTGTCAAACACTGCTCCTTTCCGCCTCGATCCAATCAGGTTTGACGCATTGACCGAGATCAGCAGTTCAGTTGAGGTCTCTGTCCAAGATATTGAGCTAAGGGAGAGGATTGCTCTTCTCAAATGACCGTTTGTATGTCTTAGGGTATTCCCTATGTCGATCACAAAGCGAGAAGGCAACCCTTTGGTTTAGCGCTTGAACCAAATGAGACACAAGCTTGCAGGTCACAACCTATCGCGTATCCTACTCGTCTCCCCGCAAGTCTAAGCCACTGACTGCAAGTGATGAATGGGTCAGTTGGCGAAATATGGAACCTAAACCCACTGGTACCGTTTTCTTACCCGCAGCCAAGGAACCAACTCAATGGCGGCTCTAAAAACCGTACACAGTCCACTGATAACCTTTGGCGCGGTACGAAAAAGGGAAGTCCTCCGCAAATGTCGGGTCAAAACGCTCCCCGTCCCACTGACATCAGATGACTTATATTTGTAGTGGGCATAGAGAGCTTCACATGTGGAATTGGTGGCCCTCGGTCTCCGTCAAAGGATCTGCAGTAGACGATGCCCGGGAACATAAAAGGAGACGCGAAATCTCGACGCAGGATTGGATCTGGTTTCTCAGACGTCAACCGCCGACAACTCCCTTCTGTCATATACTGCCTCTGTGCACAGCAACGGGTCCAAAATGCGTTTCACTGCTGCTTTCATTTCGACGCTCGTGCTCTCCAGCACCACGCTGGCCAGCCCGGCCACTCAAGTGTCCTCGTCCGTAGGAGCTAGTCCGTCTGCACAGGCAGATGGAAATAAGCAGGATGTCGCACAACCTAGTGCCAACAATGAGGATGCATCTGGCGCCGCGAACTCTGTTGTTCAACTCCCAGAGAACGTTGTAAACGCCGCCGCCCAGCAGGATACACAGACCGCAACCCACGCGGCTCCAACTGCAACTGCTTTGGCCGCCGACCCGAGCAGCAGCAACGATGACAAGGATAATGTCCCGGTCGACACAATGAGCGCGTCCCAGAAGGACACCCAGAGTGCCGCGCCATCTGCCAATTCAGACCCCTTAGGTGTGAACAGCATCTTACCGACAGGAAGTGGTACTTCAGGAAGCACTGCTCCTAAGGCTGACGAACGTACCGGCTCAGCCTCTGGTACTCAGGGCACAGCAACCGTCACCCAGACTGCAAAGTCTGGTGAAAGCACCCAGAACTCCTTCACCGGTGGCGGCAGCACGGAATCGAATCCTCTGTCCCTGGATGGTACTTTCTTGGACTCGTTCTCGGACTTTGTGAAGTTCCTTGATGGCGCGAAGGGCCTGCTTTCCCCGACTTTGTTATCGGATATCGAGTCCTTCTTCCATCACGTTGCCTATCTCCTTGATGACAAGACCACGCAGCAGACCAAAGACTTGCTGGGCACTGTATCCGGCCTCCTCACCCAGAGCTTGATCGCGAAGATTACTGGCCTGCTTGACAACGCCAGCGATCTCTTGACTGCTGAATTTGTCAAAGAGACCAAGGGTCTGATCATGGCTGTGGCTCCTATGGTTACTCCTGAGTTGTTCAAGGAGATCAACAGCCTGCTTGGCAACGCCAACCATCTCCTGACCGCCGATTTCGTGAAGGAGACCAAGGACTTGATCAACGCCGTGTCGCCTGTCCTCACTCCTGATCTGTTCAAGGAAATCAACAGTCTCCTGCACAATGCCAACAACCTCCTCACTGCTTCATCTGTGAAGGAGATCAACAGCCTTTTGACCAACGCCGGTGGTCTGCTCACCCCTGACTTCGTGAAGGAGACCAAGAGCCTCATTGGCGCCGTTGGTCCTAATATCACCCCTGAGTTGTTCAAGGAGATCAATAGTGTTCTTGGAAACGCTAACAACCTCCTGACACCCTCGACCGTCAAGGAAATTGGCGGCCTTCTCGGCAACGCCAACGATCTCCTCACCCCGGATTCCGTGAAGGAAATCGGTGGCCTCTTAGGCAGCGCCAGCAGTTTATTGACGCCAGGCTTCGTAAACGAGACCCAGGGCTTGATCGGTGGCGTGTCGAAGTATCTGACCCCAGACGTCCTGGCCTCCATCGGTTCTCTCCTGGGCAATGCCAACGACCTGTTGACAC
>ERZ1673737.2416-NODE-2416-length-15709-cov-4.578063_pt1 | contig 15709 bp, 10 predicted proteins | sample MGYA00580211_ERZ1673737 | MGnify/ENA primary metagenome ERZ1673737 (study PRJEB41218, sample SAMN15661789) | gut metagenome | host: Homo sapiens | place: Canada: London | collected 2015-08-20/2019-03-30 | study: EMG produced TPA metagenomics assembly of... | reverse complement strand
TCTGTTCACCTCGGAGATTGACGAAAAGCAGTTACCCTTATAACATCCACTGAAAAGCCGTACCGTTGAAGACTGATCCCGGTCCCAGTATGGTTGGGTCTGCACCTAGGCCAGGTGCCCATTCCCAAAGTCGTACCACGACGTTTTTGTTGTCAAACCTCCATTGTGCCTCTTGCGTGTCGAACATTGAGGAGGTTCTTTTCCGGCTTGTACCAAGGCCTAGCTCTGTGGATACGTCTCTTGTCTCTCATACGGTTACGGTTCGCCACCATCCGTCTCTACTTGAGTTAACCCTCTCAAAAACGCTTGGTGATGCTGGGTTTGAGATCTACAATGTGGTGCGAGATGCAGAAGCTGGATTTAATACCGAAGATGGCGCCGCGAACGAGAGCGCGTTGGCCGGCCAAGACGGATGGATCGATAGGGCCGCGGAGATATGGTCGAAGCGCTATAAGTCGGCCAATAAGTCCGAAAAGAAAAGAATAGCCAGACACTTCGAACGATGCGATATTTGCCGTGCAGAGAAAGGCGCGACATCGGAAGAGAAACCCCTTTCTACTTCCAGCGTGGGGCAAGGTATCTACTGTGTGAACGCAGGCAGCGACAGAAACTAAATATGCAAATAGATGCCGTGAATGAACCTTCGGTGGTTGTCGACCCCGCGGATTCTCTGGGAGTTATGAAAGTGACTGTATCTATTGTGGGAATGACTTGCGGCACCTGCGTCGGCAAGATCTCCGAGGCACTCGAGATGGAATCATGGGTGCAGTCTGCGAATGTTACTCTTCTTACCAACAGTGCCGTGGTTACGATTCAGCACGAAAGCCGCGTGGCTGATATTGTTACAATTATTGAAGACGTGGGATATGAGGCCACAGTGGAACATGTCGATGAATCTCCTGCTCTACAGAAGGCCGACCGCGAGCCCAAAATTACCACTTTGAAAGCGTCATATTCTGTGGGTGGGATGACATGCAGTAGCTGTATTGGGGCTATCAAAGGGGCGTTGAAGAAGTTCGGCTGGATAAAAAGAGTTGACATAAATCTTCTCTCCAACAGCGCTACGGTCATATTCGAAGGCAAACATAACCTGCCTGAGATTGCAGGGGTTATCGAGGATATTGGTTATGAGGCCACGCTGAATGATGTCAACGAATTGAGCCACACGCTATGCCCAAATCGGCGGAGAGAGATCTCCATCCACGTCAGTGGAATGTATTGTGACAATTGCCCTCCTCGAATCATTGGGTATCTAAAGAAGTGTGCCGGAGATGTAACGATTGATTCACTGTTGAGTTTGAGCAATCCGATCTTGAAGGTCAGCTATATGCCGAACGCCCCTAGCTTCACCATTCGACACATCCTGGCTTCGATTTCAACAGCAGACCCTAATTTAAAGGCAACCATTTATCACCCTCCAACATTGGAAGAGCGTTCACAGAAGATAAATGCTCGCGAACAGCGACGCCTCCTACTTCGGACCGCTCTTTCTATCGCTGTTGCTATTCCAACCTTTCTTATTACGATCGTCTTTATGAGTCTGGTGCCATCAGAAAATCGCATTCGACAATTCTTCATGCAGCCGATGTGGTCTGGTGAAGTTCGGCGTGGGGATTGGGCTTCCTTCCTTCTAGCTTGTCCTGTATACTTCTTTGCCGCTGATATTTTCCATCGCCGTGCATTGAAGGAGATATACGCATTATGGAAGCCTGGGAGTACGACGCCTATCCTCCAGAGATTCTACCGTTTTGGAAGCATGAATATGCTTATGTCCTTGGGCACGTCTATTGCGTTCTTCTCGTCTATTTCCGAATTAGCCATTGCAGCCACGCATTCCTCGACTTTGGCAGTGCAATCCAACCGTGCGAGTTATTTTGACTCGGTCGTCTTTCTCTCTATGTTTTTACTCATTGGAAAACTCATTGAAGCGTATAGCAGAGCAAAAACAGGAGATGCGGTTACGATGCTGACAAAGCTTCGGCCAAAAGAAGCCACACTTGTTTATGAAGATGACGGAGAGCAGGCGAGAGATATCAGTCCAGACCTTCTAGAAATTGGTGACATCGTCAGAGTCCCAAGTGGTGGCTCCCCGCCATGCGACGGACATATTATCAAGGGCGAGGCCTGTTTTGATGAATCCAGTCTTACAGGCGAATCTAGACCTGTGAAGAAGTCGGTGGGAAACGAAGTCTTTTCGGGTACTATAAACAATGGCGGTCCTATCTCTATCCGGGCCAGTGGTATTTCTGGAGCGTCTTTGTTGGATCAAATTGTTGACGTGGTCAGGGAAGGCCAAACGCGACGCGCCCCAGTTGAACGTTTCGCGGACATTCTGACCAGCTATTTTGTACCATTCGTCACTCTCATCGCCATCTCCACATGGATTGTGTGGCTCGGCCTTGGCCTTTCTGGAGCACTTCCGCGTGATTATCTGGATCTCGATCGCGGAGGATGGCTACTTTGGTCACTGCAGTTTGCTATCGCTGTGTTCGTCATAGCCTGCCCTTGTGGTATTGCTCTCGCCGCTCCAACTGCTCTCTTTGTTGGTGGTGGCCTGGCAGCTCAAAATGGAATTCTTGTCAAAGGTGGAGGAGAAGCATTCCAGGAAGCCAGTGGCCTAGACTGCGTTGTCTTCGATAAAACAGGCACCTTGACACAGGGTGGAGAGCCCGTGGTCACAAACCATAAGGTTGTGACTGGTGGCGATGAACCTTTAGTCCGAGCCATGATCAGGAGACTAGAGGAGAACAGCAGCCATCCGATCGCGAAGGCCATTGTCTCATTTTGCAAGTCAACGGAGACAGCGTCAGTCCATGTGGAAAATTTGGATGAGATACCCGGCAAGGGTATGAAAGGCAAATTCTCAGCCCCGAGGCAGACTATGATGGTCATTATCGGGAATGAGGCTCTTATGGCTGATTATAATGTCCATATCCCCAACTCCACCGTGATGACACTTAACACGTGGAAAGCTCAAGGGAAATCGATCTCGTTGGTAGCCATGAAAGTCGTCTCAGATGATGGAACTGGGCCACCACTTCCTGCCTCTTCGTCGTGGGACTTAGTGATGAGCCTTGCAGTTTCTGATCCTCTCCGACCAGAAGCATCTGCTACTATCCGTGCACTGAAAAAGAGGGGAATTGATGTCTGGATGATATCTGGAGATAACCCGACAACCGCCACCGCTGTTGGTACGATGGTAGGGATCCCCCGGGAAAACATCATTGCGAATGTGCTACCGGGCCAGAAAGCCGAGAAAATTCAATACCTCCAAAAGACATTGAAGAAAGTCTCTCGGAATGCTTTCGGAAGAGCAAATGAATATATCGGCAGGAGGGCGACGATAGCCATGGTAGGCGATGGGATAAATGACTCTCCCGCCTTGACAATGGCAGATGTGGGAGTTGCGATCGGTTCTGGTTCCGACATTGCCATCTCCTCCGCCGATTTCATTCTTGTTTCATCTCGATTGGACTCATTGCTGACACTGATCGACCTCAGTCGCATTGTCTTCAAGAGAATCAAGTTCAACTTCGCGTGGGCGTTGGTTTACAATCTCATCGCTTTACCTGTGGCTGCTGGAGCTTTATATCCTGTGAAAGCCAGTGGAGGACATATCAGACTCGACCCAGTCTGGGCCAGTTTAGCCATGGCGTTGAGCAGCGTGAGCGTTGTCTGCAGCAGTCTACTCCTGCGAAGTAGGTTACCTGGGATTGGATATAGGCCAACGCAAGATCGCCAATGAGACTAGAAAATTGCAATAGGAAACCTGGAGTTGTTTAAGACTGCATACCGCCGATAGCATGAAAGAATCGACACTGGTAAAACCATCCGTTTAAGACAGAAGGCGAGAATGGCATGCTCTGCAAACTGTAGATTGTCCCAGGACAAGGCTGCGGGATAAATAAATTTTCATTCTCCAGGTTCGATCGGAAGCCGTGGCTTGTCATAGGATACTGAGAATGACAGGCTAGCTGCACTATACTTTCTCAACGGTCAACCCTGCGTGCTTTCATTCCGTGCCACTCCACGTCGACCCGGCATTCAAGGAAGTTATCGTATCCTTGACCGAGATTATTTTCGTATGACTGCCAATGCGAAGCTTTCAGCTCCGCAAAAAGTCCCGCACCATCTACTCTACTCGTGCAGAGTGGTGAAAAGATGCATTGTCCATGACTATCACAGACTTCGGCTCGCGCCATTTTAGATGGTGTTGTTGAAGCTGCTCAATAATGTTCTCAAGGACAGACGCATCGGTTGAGCCTTGGAACACTCGAGACAGAACAATGCTATCTTGGCATAGGTAGGCAGTATCTGATATCGCTTATCACTATGGAAATTAGATACTTGAACTGGTGCTATGCCTAGCGAGGACCAACCCGTTCGCCTAAAGCCTATCCTTTTATCACATCCAGACTCATCCACATAGACAATGTTGTAAGACTGGAAGTCAGAGATAAAGTGGAGGTATTCGTCACGCAGGTCTAAATTGCTCTCTCGGGCCTTGACTCGGGCAGTCTTTTTGGACCAGGCTTTGGAGTAAGAGCTCGGCTGATGCTAGATTTCGTTGCTTTAATAGCGAATTCGACCCACGGAAAAATTCCCATCTCGTCAGATACAGGGTGGGTTTTCCGAGTAAATAATCACACAAAAAGCCTCGAGCATGACTGAAGTGATGCTACGGGGTCGTCCGCCTTTGTTAGGCGGTGATTTGGCGCTGCCAGGCATCCGTATATTGGAAGAAATTCTCATGATGGTACTCCCATTGTAGCCAGCAGCCTGTGTCATCTGCGGTATAGATAGCTTCCCACTGTGGATCTAGGTAGTGGTCCTGATAGTAATAACACCACCGTAGGGGTCTATTATTTCGAGGGATACCCTATTACTCCCTACGGAAATCGTAACATTACCTACAAGGTTAAGGATAGCCAAGGAGCTCTAAATACCCTCGTTACTGTAGGATTTAGCTACAACTAGATCCTACAAGCTAACCTAGATATTAACCAAGTAGAGGGTATATAGAAATAGCGGCTGGCGACTAGCTAAAAGATAGAGACAATAACTACGGTAGCCTACTACAACCTCGCCGTGTGGATTAAAATGGAACTCAGCCTACAATAGGTACGCCTGAAACGTAAACGACCATACAATCACCTAGCGCTCTTTGGTACATATCCTCCGCCGTGCTTGCCTTTGCCTGGATTGGAAGGACTGTGATGTGTTCCATTAAGGAACGTGCCTTGAACTGTCTCGCCTATCTTTGCACCTAGCTCGGGAGTTGGATGCATAGGATAGCGATTTTGCAATTCTCGAGGCACATAATCACCATGCTTGTCTTGTTTAGATTGCTACTTAATGTTCAGTAAGCTGTTTGGTATTATCAGACTTGACGAAAACCCACATGTGATTGTTCTATGGTGACTGAATATAGCACAACGAGTCAGATTGGAAAGAAGTTGTAAGTTGCAACCAGAAAGAAGATACTCACGGTAGGTGCATGCTTTAAAGGCTTTGGGAAAATGAGCGCCCTCATTCGTTATCTGAGCACCGCCCACACAACAAGGGGCTCAAACCAATAGTTTTGATGCATGTGGCACTCCTTTACCCAGTCCCTTGATATAGCTTACAAATTCATACAACTAATATTCTCACTTACATACGCCGGTCTTTTCAAAAAGATGGGCCAAACAAACAGTAACAGTGAAAAGAGAGACTCCTCTAGAGCTCGAAATTGGACATATACACAGGCCACCATTCCTTTCAATCCCTCATGCTGTAACAGTACTACTCAACTATGTTGAGATCGCGTACATACATAATACATTAAGTATTTGCGCCCGCCCCGCAATTAAATGGCAGTTACAGGGATGGCGCCGAACGGCCAAAATCCTGGTGTATTTATACGGTATCGCTCTAAGCCCCGTAAGGTAAGGGGGTATTCCACTAGTAAAGCTCAGTCGCCAGGCAGCTTTGCAAGTCTTCGAATAAAACACCTGATCATCGACGCACTGTAAACCCCAGATAGCCGAAAACTCCGCACACGACCAAGATATTCAGATCCAGGGCGTTTAGCTGGTCTGTATTCTATGATAAGCTATCCCAGAGATAGGACCGAAGTCTTCCCAACAGTATAACTATTGGGCGCTCGAGACTTGGTCACAACCTGGCCGATCAATGCAATGGCCGCGATTTTCGAGGACCCATCCGTGTTCGAATGACAAGCTGGTCACTCGTGCGGTATTTCTATGCACTGTGCATTGGATATAGAGACGATTGGCGGACAGGCCTCGTCGGAAGCGATCCTGCTGAGCCTTGCCGTCTGAATTTGGGACTTGGACGAACGTGCCCGCCTTAGCTTGCAGGCTGACAAGGCGTAATCGGCCCGACGAGAGGTATAAAGCCATGTATCTCGAACGCTTTTTCTCTGATAACACAACTCAAGAATCGGATTAGGTCTTTGATCCTGATCACAGCCCTCAGTCTTGCCCTACATCAATCATTAAGCATTTCTTTCCGCCTCTGTGCAATAATATTTGAAAGTGTCTCCTCTGGCTATCATTGGAAGCTAAAGTTAGTTTGCAAGGCGGGGCCGGGGCCGGGCCCGTGCCCCGGATCTCTTGGCGGCGGCTAGAATAAAAATATTGTTTGCCCGATCTGGCATTTTGCTAACATTCTTTTTCAACCATAAATTTTCCTAATTCAATGTATACCGAATCCATATTCTCTGCGCAGTCACCATACCTCATGCGAAAGTCAAGCTTCAAAACCCCCGTCATGGCAATCCACACCCGGCTTTCCAAACAATCACAGCAACTGCAGACGCGAGCGTACACGCAAGTATCACGGCCAAAGGCATGAGTGTGCCGATCATCGCCATAGTAGTCAATGTCGCAAAGATACCGCTTGCTGGAGTAAATCCACCATACATGAAGGATTGAAAAGCGGCCGCTAGGGAACCTATCTAACGTGTCAGCTTGCAGAAGCCCTCGGTGCTCACCCAACGAGCGACACGCGAATATGACAAACCTGCAACAATCCCTCCAGGCCCAAACCCAAGGCACAGTATAATTGTAATGACAATGGAGAAGGTGATCCACCAAGCGGTGATGATTGCGAGAACATCTTTGACAATCCGTTAATATTATGGTTTTGAAGCAGAAAACTGAATTTCCTCACCGGGACGTGAAAGCCACTCTGAGGCTTTTGCCAACCATGAATCCTCTGACCAGGCCTCAGAGAGGATTTCCGCGCCGGACAAGACCAGAGAGCGGTCTGCCACAAATCGATAGAATCCAGCCCCGACAGTCTCAGCCCGCGTAAAGTTCAAGCCTGCTATAAGGAAGTTGAGAGGCGCCATTTGTAGTGCAATGGGTAGAAAATGGAAGGGATCAAAAGCAAAATACGGCCCGGGGGGATAGTGATGCCTGAAGTTCCGCCCAGGGCGCTAAGGGTGAGAACGGGGTAGGATGGGTGGATACCCCGGAAAGGAGGATTTACTAATACACAACAAAGGTCACGGAGCTAACCCGAATGGAATGGAGAAAACTAATCTTAACCTTCGAATCAGCATTACCTCTGCATGCGAAGCTGCGGCGAATCGTTTTCCTTGTATAAATGAGATTACTAATACCCCGCCAGCCTAACGTAATTCACAAAGCGGCCCGGCCACCCTAAACATCTACTTTAACAAACTACACACAGTAACATAGGAATCCAATTGTGGTCAAAAGTAAACATTAAGAAATGATAGAAAGGCAGTCGGGCCAAGTTGTGTTATGTTTCAACGAATCAAGCTAGCATAGTAACAACGGCTTCTATGAAGGTCTCTGTTTCCTTTTCCTAAGCTTTGGGAACAGAAACAAGTCCACCGTCACTAAAGAACAACTTCTATTCTCCTCGAATGAGCACGGACATAAGAGCTTATCAAGCCTTTTTCCTCTTTCAATTGTTAAATTAGTCATGTCGCCAACGTGTGTTGGTGTCAAATAGGTATGTTTTCCCTGGTCAATGACTTTGACATCGTGAACACCGGGAGAGCGTAAGGGCTCAGCGTTGTATTGTAGAAAGCTCTCTATAATTGGTAGGTGTATATAAAGTTATATTGAGCATAATGTTAACTCCCGTATCTTTAGACTTACGCGATACAATAATACCGTAGGGAAGACGCTTTCGATAAGCCGTAAGTATAGGGCGTATCCTAGGAGCTTAGTGAGAGGAGTTTTTAGAGAATTCTAACGATACCTTTCCGACGGAGGATTGTTAGGATATTCGAAAAAGGTGGGCTAAATAGCCTTTAAAGTCACCCTATGACCCTATATAGTAGCTGGGATCAGCTAGATATAGTGCTTATAGGACTTTTGTTCTGTCATATTATATAGCTCTTGATAATCTCTCACAATCCTTATGGCCCCGTGTTTGACGGAATACCAATATTAAGTCCTTTAAGTTAGAGAGCACCTTAAAAGCAACGCTTAGTAAAGTCGAAGCTATTCGTGTTTCTATAATCTCTTATTGCTCGGCACATATCTATCGTATTGTCTTATAACACGCGTGTATAAAGGGTGGTCGACCAAGAGGTATTCCACTTCGTCCTAGTCCTCATAACCGACCACGTCATTATAGCCCTCACCTATATCGACATATTCGTTAGGAGTAACGAGTTCTATTTTTAAAAATTCACAAATTCGTATCTCTATTTTAGGATTAAGCTTTTCTATGGATGATTCGTTTAGGGACCCTTACTAGGTTTAAGTATCATTAGGGCGACGGACTCGAAGGAGAGGATATACCGATCCAAATTCGATTTCAGAATGCTTTCCAACAAGCTAAGCCCCTTGTTCGAGAATTTAACGCTGAGTTTACGAAATAGGGAGGGTAAGCAGACGTCCCTCATTCGCCTACTAGAGCGGGAGAGCTGTTTGACTTCCCGATTGTCGAGGTACTTCACGATGCCGAAGATGATTTCGCTAGGAAGCAATTCCATATTGTTCAAGCAATCGATTTCGGTATTAGGATCTTTCTGGAGGGTCCGGAGGTGATGCTTGGAGGTACAAAGCAAGCAGGCCCTTAGTGAATGTAAAAAAAAAACCTTACTCCAATCAGTGAATATATCAGTATTTTTGCCACTGGCAACAGCGTAATATTTTCCTCTGCCCATCACCATTGGTTTCCGCTCAGCTGCATTTGCGACGGGTAGATCAAAGTCTTTGATTCCTTTCTTTATCATTCCCTCGCAGGCACCCTGTAGCGACTTGAACTTTTCGTAATCGGAGCCTTCATATCCTATTACTCTTGGATGCACCTGGCTCCTATATAGCTAGCATGTCAGCAAAACACCTGCCACTTCCTTAGTTTAGTTCAGCATACTAAGAATTATATATAGCAGGCTTATCAGTACGACCTTAATAAACCGCGTAGAATACTTGAGCCATGAGTGAACAAGTCCGTTTTGAACTAATCTTTGAGGAATGCGACCAAGAAAGTGGGAGAGAGGCTGGAATATTTCAAAGCAGAGCTAGAGAGAAGGGGAAGTTGCTGTGTAACCGGTACAAGACAGTATTTGACTGACTGATACGAGCTGCCGTGATATGTCTCCAGTCTTCTAATATTTCTCTTCAGTAACTTCGGCTTTTCTACCACCGAACTAATCGTAGAAAGAAAATCATGTTGGAGTCGAGCAATGGCTTCGTCATCCGAAAAAGTTGACATTTTGGTGATAGATAATTGTAGTAAGGATATATTGGACAAAGTTCCCTCGTCTGAATTGCTTGAAGCTCCGTGGTATGTTGGGCAGCAAAGTGAAATCGATCTGCTGCCTAAGTAGTGTTGCCTACGCGGTCAGCTGCAGGCAAATTCAGCTATAGCCCCTCTCTGCAGCTGAACTCAAGTGTGCCTGCCCCTCAAATGCCTTGGAGAGTGAGGCTCGACAGTCTAGCGCTCCATCCGCGCCCTCAAGATATCCGGAGAGCCAATTAGCTTATGCCACAACCCTCCCGCATGTTTCGTGCCGCAATCTGTTCCGCATCATGTCCGCGCTCAGTCAATACAGCCGCTGCACGTGTCAAACCAATCAAAACCGTTCGAGTAGCCGCCCCGAGCCAGGCCAGCGTTCTTGAGAACGCTGGATCACTCGGCTCGAGAAGTTTTTCTGAGTAGCCTTTCTCAGAGAATGAGATCAGCTGAACTCATTCACCTCCGGCCAAGTAAAGGACGACGCGTATCTTCAGGCACGGAAAAATAGGAGCAAGTTAGCAACTGTTCTTCATTAGTTCAAGACCACAAACTAGAGCAGGCAGCTGCACGCCAGCTCTACGTTGTGATCGACGTTGGCACGAGAAGTTTCAGGAAGAGGCTGGTCTGGTGGTGAACCATGTTCGCACATATGCTCTATAGCCATTCAGAGAAAGAGGGATATGTACAAGCAGTGATTAAATAGGATTTGTAATGGACCATAGCTGTATCACACCTGGACCAATCCCTGGAGGACGATGGAAATACTCCAATGCGCCTTAGAGATCCGCTTTCCCGCTACACCATTGTCACTAGCAACCACGGGCATTATTTTGCTGGACTGCTCATCACGCATTCTGCGATACCTCTAGGATTCGATTGTGTTTAGATATGAGCCACAGTCCTTTTCAGGTTGATAACATCTCGCAGCCCCAAGAGCCTGAACCATGGGAGCAGGATTCACTATATGCCCCCACCCCGGGATATCTTGACAGTCCTTACGCTATACGATCCAACTACAGTCCCTCGCCATCTATCCTGGTCGAAGATAGGCCTGAACTTGGAAGTCGACCGCAGCCACATGCTCTTTCACCAGAGTCTACGACGAGGATCCGCCAAGTTGTATCCACTATTTGATAGAATGGCAGGTTACCGTCAACAAGAAAGTTGTGGCAAGGGACACGGAGGAAGACTTGGTACTGGCCCGAAGAGCCTACCGGGAGTTGTTCTTAGAAAAGAAGCTACAGAATATCCTTGATCAGAAAGTCCCTCGCGACGCAAGGGTCAGGGCTGATGACACTGCGATTGTTGTATTAGTCAACGACCGGCCACAGCGTAATCTGACCAAACGATTTAACAAGTCCGACATTGTTTGGGCTGCTATCGAGAAACTGCTCCGGGCGTGGTCGAGCCACTTCTGTAGGGGTAAGATCCTTAGGCTGAATATATGTTTCAACTACGTAGAAGATTACAATTCTCTGTCCGTAGGACGGGAAGGGGAGAAGAGAGGGAATCTTCTGTCACAAGGAGTACGCTCGATGATAGAGATACACAGCTACATGCTGAAAAAAATGCCTGTGGACAAAAAGCAATCTGGCGCCACGTGTATGACTTGATGAAATGCGATTCGGGTTCATGTCATCTGGGCCCTTACTGCTGGCTGGACCCAATGGGGTAAAAACATTATCGACTCCGTACCCAAACCCTAAGACGTTTTGTTACCTTTGCCGGAAAAGGTGGGGTTCTGGAGACGCACAAGGACCTTCTAGATGGAATTCGGGAAGAGCTATACATGGAAGAGCAACAAAGATTGGACCTTATCCACCTATCAACATCAACGTTCTCCCGTCACAGTCTCACGCTCCCGGTTTAGATATCACGGCTCCGAAGGCGGCTATTGTCTCAGCTAGATTAAACGATATTGGTCCGTTGAAGATTCCCGGTCTCAGAGACGTAGCTGTCAAAGAATACGGTGAGTGGCTTGCATCAAGTGTATCTGATGATACCCTCAAAGCTTAGTTTCGACAAGCGTGTGATGTGACGCTGTCAGATGGCTTTGACTTTGAGCACATCTACAAGGATCAAGACCCAAAATTCTTCGTCGGCAAGGGCATTAAACCTGGAATTGCTCGGCGCTTCGTAGAAGATATCCGTGATTGGGTTGAGAATGTGAAGAAAGGGATACCCGTTGTTGAAGTGATATAGAATACATCGTGCTGGCGTTGGGCGGCTCTGGCATTCTCCGCTTGGGTTGGCTGCATTTGTCGTGTTAGATGACGCAGCTCTACCATTTGATATTCTGACGAGACTTTCTATGTGCTTCGATATTTGCAATTATAACTTCACCGTCCGTCAATGTTGAATCAATTTAGTTGTACATATAGTGTGTGAATGGGGTAGTTACTCTTCCAGCATAGCCTTCAATGCCTCCGCAACTGTGCGCTTCGGCGGTGCTAATTCCATAACTTCCTTGCTAGTCGGTGTTCCAGCGAGCGAGCATTTGCCTTGCCACAGCGGTTCGCACCCAGCGAGTATCGAAGGCAAGGCCATCTCCGGATACCACCCCGCCTCAACCAACTCACTCAGCCAACTTGTGACCTTGAAAGCTGTGATTTGAACCTTACCACCTACACATTGTTCTACCAGGTCTACGATTTGTTTCCCAGTGACGTCCTCGGGGCCGCTGAGGACATACTTTGCGTGATTGTGTACGGTTGGATCCTCAAGTGATAACAAATGTGCCCCAACGTTACCGACGTCCTCGGGATCAATCATCGCCACAGCTGCGTCGGCAGCAGGAATCATGGCCAATTTTTCTTGATTCCCAGTCTGCCGGTATGCTTTAATCCACTCCACTGTTGAAGCAAGATAGCTGGCAGTGAAGAAATTCGGCTGCAACGATGTCCATTGCAGGCCCGTGAACTCCGGCTGGCTTAGCAGGTTTTCAATCGCCCAGTGCGAGCGGCCGTAAAATACAGGATTAGTCGGGCCAATATATTCCACATTAGTCGACACTCTAACCACGTACTTGACAGCAGCTTGCAGTAGGGCGATATGGAGGGCAGACTCTTCCACGAACTGGTGTGGCAATTTGTGCGGTGCGATATAGACTCGAGCGACCTCCTGACTTCGAAGCCATGCTGCATCGATGGTGGTCCAATCCTTTTCCTGTATCTCGACCCGAGGTAGCGCTGCAAGTTTCTGGGAGGCAGGATTCTTCAAGGAGCGGGTCAAGCCAAGAATGCGGTAGCTGGTGTTGCTGGACTCCAGTAGCTTGGGGAGATGGCGGACGACGCTCTTGCCGGTATTGCCGGTGGCGCCAATGACAAGAACAGTTGGAGCCATAATAACGCTTTTCTAGTGCAATGATGGAAGTATAATGAATGTTTCAGGTGTCTTGCAGTAGAACGGAGTGAGGCGAGGGGGATCTAAACAAGGATCAGAGAAGTGAGTTGCTCGATACAATTATAATCGAAGGGCGGGAATAGTCACCCTATGAACGCCTATACTTAAAAGTTGATGACTACATTACAAAGCCTAAACACAACCTAAAATTATAATAACGCATAGTGTCTTGATTATCAAGCGCATACAAGACTACGGCTAGAAAATGTGCCGATAATTTAGCTGGTGGGCTTGATCTCACCGTTAATCGCAGCTCTATACCTTTCCCAATTAGGCGGAAATGTACCTCTACTAGGCTGGGACGCCTAAAAAGTAGGGAGGGAATCATGCTGTTTATCAAGGATAAGATTGAGCGGCCCCGCTTTAATGGCTTATTAATCTCTCCGATTTTATGATCAAAATTCTATTAAACGTCATTAGGGTCTACACCGCCTTTGGAAAATCCCGCATATGAACTGCCTACAGTGGAGCTTATCCTAATGATGTGAAGCTCGGATACTTAATTAGTCAGGTAGCTAGCTTGTATGAAATCGTTAGTCTCCTTATCTCGAGGAGTTACTAATTGATAATTGAGAGGAGATTGTCATGCTGGCCACTTTTCTGCTTGCCAAGAGATAATTTTTCACTTCTCTCTGAATGATTTTGCCCAAGCTCAACATCTGTATATCGCCTCAATTTTTGATTGCCATATTACTCTGCATATTTAGTTGAGGATTCCTCGATGCCGAGTGTCCTTAACTCTGCTACCACCATCTACTTGAGGTGGGTATTGCAAGGCAAATCCTAGGAGACATAAGTGAAACCCGAATGGATGCGACTGCGGTTTTTGTTGGCAAGCAGATCTAAGCTGCCGATCAGGCTAGGCTTCGAAGAGATTACTGATGCCCATCAGGATTTAGTCCTCTATAATATCAAAAAATCAGTGATAGAGCATGACATATCCTTGTGATTTGAGGATCAGTTACTACGCATCAAACAGAGGCACTCATTTCCACGCTGGCCCGGAGACATAGCTACCAAGAACTTGGTTGATACGGCCATCCCTTTATTCATTGCAGCTGCTACTATATGTCTTTTCGTCGGTGATACGAATTGGAACCCTCAAAAGCGACTTAAAGCGATATTAACAGACCAATCAACCTACCTGTCTAAGATGGATAGCAAATATATTCCCGTGCTAAAGCAACTTCTCACCGGCTAGGATGAAACGGAGTCGCAACAATTACTCAAAGGGTTCAAGGAGATAGTTAGGACGATCGTAATCCTTGCCAATCCACTCTCGATTAAGTCCCTTAGCGAGCTAGTGGACAGAGAGCTAGACGATTTCAAATATTGATTAAACCAGCTCCACTCGGTGCTCAATGTAGCGAACGATTTTAACACTCCCGCCAGGCTTCTCTATCTATTATTCCGAGATTTTCTTTTGAATCACCACAAAGATAGAAGCAAGTTCTGGATCGATGAAAGTTTTACAAACTAGCGTCTTCTAGCACAATATCTTCGGATTATGCAGCATAACCTACGAAAAAGTATTTACAGTCTGCCGAGCGAAGGCACTCAATACAATGAGATTGGCAAGGAGTCGGTTCAGTACTATATACCTCCCGAAATAAAATACGCCTATCGATATTGGGTACATCATCTAGTATAATGCACGTGCTTAACCAGCATGATGCATGACGCTTTATTATTTCTCCAGACGCATCTGTTACACTAGGTGGAAGCAATGAGCCTACTAGGCCTTACGTCAGAAATACTAGATATTCTTAATCGCCTCTAAACGGTCATATCGGTAAGTTCTGAAGATGGCCATGTATAATTTACACTAACAGCTTTAGGGCGACGAGTCTTCCATAACTTTAGATTCTTTCACGATGCAAAGCGCTTTATTCTGAGAAATCGACAGATAATTGACCAAGCGCCCCTCTAGGTTTATTGTGCAGGACTTATATTTGCGCCCCGAACGTCAATAGTCCGTAAAGAGTTCAAACGAGAGCTTCGGAGTTGGATATGCCAGTTCCCACGAGTTGAGGAAGAGTGGAGTGCAGAATTACAGACCCTTGAAGGCCATTCAAGTTCGGTTCGATCGGTGGCCTTCTCGCCCGGCCGGCTACTGGTGTCCGGATCTGGTGGTAAAACAGTGTGGCTCTGGGACCCGGCGACAGGCGCGCTTACCTAGACCCTTGAAGGCCCCTTCGGATTGGGTTCGGTCAGTTGCCTTCTCGCCTGATGGCCGGATGCTGGCGTCCGGCTCTGATGATAAAACAGTGCGGCTCTGGAACCCGGCGACAGGTGCGCTTACACAAACTTGAAATGTTGAAGAAATCCCCATTACACTCGAATTTTCTTATGACGCTTTATGTATCCAAACTAATTCCGGCACCCTTGATATCCAACCCAGGTGTGACATACTTACGTCTCATCCATCTTACGCGAATCCAGGCATCTCCATTGAGCAGGGACAATGGGTAGAATTGAATGATGAAAAGGTTCTCTGGCTTCCTATCGAGTCTCGACCTGCCTGTTCCAAGAACAATGGCGGTACACTTGCCCTGGGACACTCATCAGGGAGGAT
>ERZ1673737.2405-NODE-2405-length-15762-cov-3.923410_pt1 | contig 15762 bp, 12 predicted proteins | sample MGYA00580211_ERZ1673737 | MGnify/ENA primary metagenome ERZ1673737 (study PRJEB41218, sample SAMN15661789) | gut metagenome | host: Homo sapiens | place: Canada: London | collected 2015-08-20/2019-03-30 | study: EMG produced TPA metagenomics assembly of... | reverse complement strand
AAAAGAGTTAATTTTATCAATCTGCTGCTGTTCTAGACCAATCCCTTGCAATCCGAACGATCTATTAATGTGGCACGTGACCACGCGTCCCGCGACTTCGCGTTGACCCAACACAATCTTCACAAAGACCAGCACAACAATGGTGTTCAAACCCTTCAAGTCTCCTTTGATTAGGAATCCAGTCCCATCCTCGACCGAGAACATCGATGATTCCGTTCCTCCCGCCAAGAAGCCCCGCTTGCTCAGCGACGAACCCACACCCGACCCAGACGCGAAATCAACACCGCTAGCCAGCCGGAAGCCACTCGTACAAGTCAACAATAAAGGGACAAATAGTTCGACATCATCCTCGGTGGAATCGCTCAATGATGACTCAACAGACGCGAAATATTTCAATGTCCTTTGGTAGGTCCTGGACCGGCGTCAAGTCATGGCACACCACCCCACAGGGCCAAGCCCCAATATCGAATTCAGCTAACAAAAGCAGGCGGAAACCAACTGCCAAAAAGCATAAAACATGGGATGGAGATGGGATTCTCTCCGCGCGTGGAGGGTTCGTCTACCTACGAGACTTAGCAGGAAAAGAGATGGGACACAAAATGCACGAATCCAGACTGGAGCCAGGAACAACGCTTTCCATTTCTGGCAAAGAAGTCGAGGTTGATTCCGAGATTCCCCATTCGGAATACCTCTCTAGTAGAGGGTTCCTACAAAGCAGCAAACCGGGCCCGGCGCCGGTGCCTGCACCCGTGGCGTCGAAGAAAGAAGCGCTTCCTGCGCGGAAGAAAATTCAGGCGCAGAAATCAATTCCGACTGCCGCTGAGCGGACTCAGTCTCTCAAGCGTTCGCTGGCATTGGTGACTAATCCCTCTGCGAACCCGGGAAACGCACCTGCGGCATTTTCGGCGTACAAGAAGCCGTTGCTTGAGAATACGGTTGTTCCAAAGGTTGCTGGGAAGGTCATTCCGCGTCATGATCCCAAGGCACCTGGGGCGTTGGTTATGCCACGGCCGAAGTCAGTACCCAAGGGGAGACAAGTTGTTGATGTCGTTGTTGATCCGATTTTGTGTAAAAATTTACGGCCGCATCAGCGGGAGGGTGTCCAGTTTCTGTATGAGTGTGTTATGGGAATGAGGTCTTTCAATGGCGAAGGCGCTATCCTTGCTGATGATATGGGATTGGGCAAGACTTTGCAGACTATTACGCTGCTTTGGACTTTGCTTAAGCAGAATCCTGTCTTTGAGGATGCACCTGTCATTAAGAAGGCTTTGATTGTTTGTCCGGTTACTTTGATCAATAACTGGCGGAAGGAGTTCCGCAAGTGGTTGGGCAATGAGCGCATTGGTGTTTTTGTCTTTGATGACAAGCAGAAACGTTTGACCGATTTTACTAAAGGGCGGGCTTACAGTATCATGATTGTCGGGTATGAGAAGCTGAGGACGGTGCAGGAGGCTTTGGCCAATAGCTCTGGAATTGATATCATCATTGCGGATGAAGGTCACAGACTGAAGACGTTGCAGAACAAGAGTGGTCAGGCGATCCAGTCGCTCAATGCTGCAAAGAGAGTCATTCTCTCTGGTACGCCAATCCAAAACGACCTGAGGGAATTCTTTGCAGCCGTAGATCTGGTCAATCCAGGCATCCTAGGCAATTTCAAGTCCTTCATCAAAGAATTTGAAACGCCAATCGTTCGAAGTCGACAGCCGGAGGCCACAAGCAAAGAGATCGAGAAGGGAGAATCGAGAGGCGAGGAGCTGAGGGAACTCACTTCGAAATTTATGCTCCGCCGAACAGCAGACATCCTCGCCAAATACCTCCCACCGAAGTCGGAATATGTCTTGTTCTGCAAACCAACGCGGCCTCAAGCAACCATCTACAAGAGTGTCCTCGCCTCTCCAGTCTTCCAATACGCCATGGGAAATACCGAAAGTGCCCTGAAACTGATTACCATCCTTAAGAAACTGTGTAACAGCCCGTCCCTGTTAACAGCCAAAAACAAAGACAACTCTCCAAACGAAACAATCGCCGCCCTACTTGAATCTATTCCCCCAAACATGCACCGACACCTTTCTCCTTCTTCTAGCGCGAAAATCCGCGTCCTAGACCAACTCCTCGACAGCATGCGCAATACCACAGACGAGAAAATCGTCCTGGTCTCAAACTACACATCAACGCTCACTCTCCTCTCCACCCTCCTATCCTCTCTGGGCCTCCCCTACCTCCGCCTAGACGGAAGCACGCCCGCCCAAAAGCGCCAAGGCCTAGTCGACGACTTCAACCGTCTCCCCGCAAGCTCCTGTTTCGCATTCCTCCTCTCAGCAAAGGCAGGCGGTACAGGTCTCAACCTCATTGGCGCAAGCCGCCTCATTCTCTTCGACGTTGACTGGAATCCCGCAACGGACATCCAGGCCATGGCTCGGATCCACCGTGACGGCCAGAAACGGCCTTGTCGGATCTATCGTGTTCTGCTGAAGGGTAGTCTCGAAGAGAAGATCTGGCAAAGACAGGTGACGAAGTTGGGTCTTGCGGATAGTGTGATGCAAGACAAGAATAACAGTGTTGCGCAATTCTCTGCAGCGGAGCTGAAAGATTTGTTCCGTCTTGATGAGGAAAGTGGGTGTCAGACTCACGACTTGTTGGGTTGTGCTTGTGGTGGGACGGGTCTGACCCCTGCTTCTGGATCCTCTTCTGGTGCTGCCACTCCTGCCACTGGTGATGGTGATGGTTCTGAGCTGTCTGAGCTTTCAGAGCCCCTGTCTGATGAGGATTATGATTCGGACGACTTGCCAGATCCGATGACCCTTATCAAAGCTTCTAAGGTTGATATGGAGAAGCAGGAAAGGGCAATCCGAGATCGGGCTTGGAAGGGAACTGCTAAGGGCAAGAAGGGGACTGGTAAATCCCGGGGCCAGAAAGATAAGATGCATCAGTCTCTGGCGCAGTACTCGCATATCGATCCATCTCTTCTTTCCGGTGAAGCTGGTGCTGCTGGTGTCGACGAGGATCTCGAGGCTGCTGTTGATGATGATGTGCTTGTCTCTTTACTTAAGGATGAGTGTAACATGATTGGGTATGTGTTCAAGAAGACTAGTGGTGCGGAGATGAGTACATAATGCTGGGTTCGGTGGGATGGGATGGCATGGTTATCGGCGTTGGCGTCTTGTTATTGCTGATCTCCATCTAGATTACTTGTTTACCTGTATATACAGATACTCAAATACATCAATAGAACTATCTACAGTCAACAGTATACTTATTGTCTGGGTATATCCTTGGGCTCTCTGCAATCTAGAGGCAATAACAAATCCAAAGGCGTTTTGATTCGTCTGTGTCAATATAAGACTTGTCCTGAATATAGAACGATAAAGTCAAGTATTCAACCCGATCCTCCAGCACCGGTTGTGATGAGCGTTACATGCACAGTGTTCAGATGCCAGACACATGTAAAATATGAATCAGGATGTCTTAGCTTTCTTGAGACAGCTTTTGGACATTTAGGTGAAGTTCAAAGTGATTGAGAAGTATGTAGACAATAGGTAAAGGGGGTAAAATGGGCTTAGGCGCCGTGTTAGGCAGTAACGCCGGTTGTAGAACCGGACTTGAGCGCTCCCCACCCTCCCACTTCCGACCCTCAGCTGACTATGCATTACTCTACGTCTGGGCTTTGCTTCCATCCCCCGAGACTATCACGGAGCTTGAAAAAGTGAAAACATCGGGCCTTTACCACGATGTCAGCATTGTTAAGATATCACCTGGCGTCGTCGTCAAGTTTGGTACTCATATCGACTTCATCGAGACCAAAAACATGATTTATGTTGCAGAAAACACAGAGATCCCGGTCCCTAGGGTATTCGCTTTTTCATACCATGGCCCCGTTGATCGTGGTGCCCTTCTACGGAGGACTGTATGACACTTATATATTTATGGGCTTCATTGAAGTCGTAACGCTCTATGGCGCCTGGGACTCTTTTGGATGTCGCGACCAAAGGCCGTATCACAAAGCAGCTTTCGGGCTATAATCAAGAGATTCGCTACTTGGGTGAAAAGCAACTATATTTGCACTGTAGCTCATGGCCCGGTTACTGATCATAGCCTAGAGAAGGCGCTTGATAAAGGGGGGTTTATGGGTACCGACAGTTCTCTTGAATAGTGCCCTTTGGGTCCGAGTACAATTTAAACGTTGCTCTTCTTGAAATCTATCTGAAGACAACGCCAAAACGCCATATTCGGAGCTTCTTGAAGGGAATGCTTATGGATCTCACCGCATTTTGGTTGCACGTGGAGATTTCCATCCTCGGAATGTTATGGTGAAAGATGGAAATGTGGCTGCCATTATCAATTGGGAACTGAGTGAGTGGTATCCTGAGTATTGGGAATTTGCAAAGGCTCTTCAATGCTGGTACTGGCAGAATGATTGGACGGACTAATTGATGCAAATTCTTCAGCCGTACCATGCTGAACATTTTGCTCATTTTTTCATAATAGAAAAGCTACTGATTTAGTTTGGAGTTACTTCATATCCTAGTTTCGAAATATTACATGTTCCAAAGGTCAACAATGGGGAGTGATATTGCCCCGCACTCTTTGGTTCTTTCCCGAACCTTATTTCCAAGAGCCTCAAACTATATTTGGACGTTTTCTTAAGTTGGTCTAGACTATCAATGCTTGCTCCCATAATACTCCAAGTATCAATGTAAATCTAGTTACAATACTGCGGGGATTCTATTTGATTAAATGTATTCTCCAGTATAAGTTGTCCTACATATGAAGGTACACCACACGCCGCATAGTGTTAGCAATGTGCTTCGATCCAATGAGAGAAGTTCGTATACGGTTGATGGGATAGAATTGCAAAATGTAAACAGCGCGCTTCGAAAGTATATCTGAGAAGGAACCACAGACGGGAAGATATAATATTTATAAAATAGGAGCCATTAAGTGACTGACGATATACATGATTGACAGAGAAAAGAAAAAGAGAGAAAGGAAAAGTTAAAAAGAAAGACAAAGGCCAGCCAGCACAATCACAATACACCACCCAAATACATATCCATATTCATGTCCATGTCCATATTCACATCTATCCCTCGTTCACACATACACTCATAACCCCCAGTAGCTAATACCTGAGCTTACCAACAAGCCCAAAGGTATAAGCCGCCTCAGCTTCACTCTTCATTTGGATCATGAAAATCTTGCCAGAGCCCGTAGCGACACCGCCCTTCTTAGCCACGGAGCCGTCTTCATTCTCTTCGCGAATTGAAACGGCAATACCCGTACGAGCAATGCGCTCAAAGGCGTTTTCGCCTAGGCAGACATCTAATAGTGTCTCACCGCGAGTCTTGCCACGAATGACAATACGCTTCTCTGTCTCAATGCCACGGCGTGGAGAGGCTGCACCTGAGGCGGGTGGTGAGCTGCTACTCGTGCCATCTGTATCACCCCTCTGCAAACTGCTATCGCTGCGGCCGCTGACTGCTGTGCCGGGGCGAGAGGTATTCTTGGGTGGAGCGGGCATGATGGTCATGCGGGCGGCGCCCATATCGCGCCATTTAGAGGCGGATTCGCGGGCGTAGAGGCGGATCTTGGCGTTTGAGAGGCCGATGCCGTCAGCACCCTTGATTGCTGCCGCTATGCGGCCGATGCCCGAGTTGGGAGATGGGTTTGTGCCGGAATCGCCGGAGCCGGAGTGGATGCTGCCTTCGCGGCCGTTGCGGGATTCGATGGTTGAGCGTGAAATGTTGAACATCTTGCTGCCAGCGCCGAAGCGCTTCAATGCGGAGAAGGCGCTGCTCATGGTTCCTACGCTGCTTTCGGATCCTTCGGCCAAGGAGCGGGGGGAGCTTGAGGCGCGGTAACTCTTTCTGCGGCGGGGCCAGCCGAAGAGGCCTCCGCTGGATTTTGTGGCGGGCTCGAAGGATGCAACGGGGTGGCCATTGAATGGTCCGCGGGCGTTTTGGAGGGCGATGTAGGTTGGATTGTTGATTCTTGCTTGGTTGATTAGGCCGTAGAGGGTATCGCAGTCTTCGGGACTGCGCGAGCGGAACATAATGTTATTACTGGATGTGATCTTGGACCGCTCAGTGGGGGGAGAGCGAATGCTAATATCGATGGCAGTGCCACGGCGGATAGGAACGAGTGGTGTAAGTTCGAGAGAAATGAGTGGTCTTGATGATGAATTGGGATCAGATCCCATCTTGAAGGCTTCAATCAGACCAGGACTGACAATAATGTCGCAGTCGTCAGGAAGCACAGTCTCCCAGCTTCCTGTGTCGGACCAAGCAAAGACACCCGCAATTGTTTTGGATGTCTTTGTAGGCTGCAGTGGCACAGCACGGTAGCCACCTTGCGACGCAGAGTTGGAAGGCGAGAGAGAACTGCCCTCGAGAGTTGATTCGGCCACTCTAGCCTTGGGAGTATCTTGGTAATCTTCATCTTCGTCGGATACCGATGAGTAGTCGTCCTCCGAATCAGATGATCTAGCGGATCGAGAGTACTCCGATGATGAGTAGGTGTAGTGTCGGACAGTCGACGCGTCCGAATCAGTCTCCGTGTAGTCCGAAGCGGTCGAAGGCTCATACTCGTGCTTCAGGGGAGAAGAGCCACGACGCTTGAGCCCACCGCTACTGGAAGTGAGGACTGGAGCGCTCGAACGCTTGCCAGTGGAAGGGCTAGGTGATCGATGAGGCGGCGGAGGCGGAGGACTGTCATCGGAGGACTTGGGCCTCCTGCGGGACTTCTTCCTCTTGGATTTTGTCGGCGTTTCCGGGACTTCGCGCTCTGGAAGAGCATCCAGCGGGGGATAGTCTTCCTCCTCGTCGTCAATGCTCGTAGGAGTAGACAGATGCGTCTGGCTACTGGGAGTTCGGATCTTGGGGATCAGAGGAAGAACTGCCGAGGGCACAGATGATACCCTTGGTGATTCAGGTTCGGGCGATTCTCTAGCAGGCGTCTTCTGCGGGGACTTTTGCGGGGTCTTCTGGGGAATTCTGGAGGGCTTTCCTCTTGGAGAACCCGCGTCCGCAAAGTCGGACTTCTCGCCACCATAAAATCTGCCCGTTGTTGGTGTAGTAGCTGTCGGCGTGCTTGGTGTCGGTGTAACCACCGCTGGTAAAGTCGCAATGGTGCTGTCATCCGGCTTGTCAGATACGACAGTGTTTGGGGATACAGTCTCCGAAGCCGGGCTTTCGCCATAGCGTGAAAGTCTCTTAGCCTTGGATCGCTTGAGTCCTGTGGAAGACTTGTCGGGGCTAGTAGGCGAGTTCCGGGGGTCTGTGGAAGGAAGAAGAGGTAGGTCGGGCCGGGATGGCTTTGCTGACAACTCTGATCCTCCAGTGGTATAGTCAGTCTCCCGGGTGGCTGTGGAATACACAGAGCTTCTTGCGTCAATAACAGAGCTGACAGTACTGGGCTCAGAGAAGTGTTCCTTTGGAGTCGATGAGCGCCGTCTTCCAGTGGCCTTCTCGCCAATCGGAACATCAACGTCATTGGGATGTGCCCTAGGGGGAGAGCCATGGGCAGTAGGCTTGCGGGCCCTGTTCTGCTTGGCTCGGCTGATGAAGCTTTGGCTTCGACAAATTGATGGTGGGATAGGGTCCGAACCAAGCAATTGGATCCATTCAGCTCCGACTTCTTCTTCGTCAATGCGGAGTGAAATCAGTTCTTGCCAGTACTTGGTGGTGTCCTCGGGTGCACTGCGCAGCATAAGCACGATCTCGTGTCTAGATTCTCCCCTGCGAGCTGAGACACATCGCACATCCATGGGAGGGAAAAGCAGCCAGCGATCAGAGTGATCGATCTCACAAATGAGTAGATCACCTCCAGGTCCTTTGCTCGGAGTGTTGTCTCGGTACAACAGCTCAGCCCGGCAGTCCACCAGCTGACCACTCGAGTGGTATAGAGATAGATTGAAGAAATCACGAGCCCGGACACGACGAGTCTGATCAACAGCTATACCCCGAAGGACACCCAAGGTCATGGGGTCTCTAGTTCGGGTTGGATCGATACTAGCAGCGGAATCATCTTCCAATCTCGCTCTTTCATCTCGAACACGTTTCCGGGCATCGTAAACAAGACTCTGGTAGGCGGTGGCCATTTCCTCGGCCTTGGTGGATGGTTCCAGCACATTAATCCCCTTGAAGCTCTTGGCCAAGTACTTGAGTCGCACTAGAGGTCTCTTCAAGAGGTAGGCGACATCGACCTTTTCTCCATCGCTATCGATGATATCGCCATTCTCGTCTCGTTCCAGGCCTTCGTCCAGACTCTTCGTGTCCGCATTTTGAGAGGCCTCATCCTCTTCAAGTGGAGCGAGATTGACAATAACATCCTTGAACCCAAGTCGCCATGCCTTCAAGTACTCGCGGTAGACTCTCTGAGCACCTTGCGCCCAGGTAAGCAATGCATCTGCATTGTCTTGAGGAATCCGTTTGTGCAGATTCTTTAGGCGCTCAATCGCAACGCCCATATTGACAATGGGTTTCGAGAAGTTCACATCATCTTGAGGGTCCAGAGAAGGGCGGAATAGACCTGCGGCAATGGCCGAGTCGGATCGAGAGAGTACGCAAGTCAGGAGTACTGGGATGACACCACCGACCAATGTCTTCAGCTCTCGCATATACTTCGTCTCATCGCCCACGAGCTCTTGAAGCAGGTCATCAACCGTCGCGTGGGCCAGTCGGCTTTTGTTGGTTCGGATACTGCGATTAGATCGAGTGCTTCCCCTTCGGGATGTTGAAATTGATAGGACAGACATAAGATCATTGTGGGTTGTGAGCCTTCGTTTCAACTGTGACGAGACCACCGGGAGGGATTCAGGATCAAATTGATCTTCCTTCTCTGCTTCTTCTGCTTCCTCGGCAATCTTCGACTGGCGCTTTTCAGTCGTTGCCTTCTTTGGCGCGGGTGCAGTTCCATCTGTAAGAGTAGCGCTGAGAGTTTCGACCGAGGCAATCGTCGATAGTCGATGGTAGCCGGTGCTGGGGAAAGGTTTGCTGCGGCCAAGTGGCACAGGTGCATTATGGCCTGAAACTTCAGAGTCTTCGGAAAAGGGCTGGGTTTCGGACTCCGAGGGTACGATGCTTTCCTCATATGGCTTGTCCTGGACCGGCTTCTCTTCTTTGCTCTTGGTTGATGACTTCGAGCTCTTGTCTATGCTTGATCGTTTCGACTCCTCGCCTCTATCAAGCTCCCCTGACTTGGACGGCTTGTCGGTTGAACAGATGCTCTCCTTTCCTTTGGAGTGTCGGCTCACAGCGCTCTTCGGCCGAGATTCGCTAATCACTGATGGTTCAGAATCGGTGCCAGCTTGTAGTTCTCCATCTGCGAGTCTCTTGGACCGCCTTGCTCGGCCTGATTTTAGATCCAAGGGGGCTGGCAAATCACTCTTGTTCTCTACGTCGTCCAGAAAGGGGTCTGGTGTCTCAGACAGCCACGCCTCGATCTTGGCTCCACGGCCCGTGGTTGGAGTAGGCGTAGGTCTAGGCGGCTCTGGCTCAGGCTTCCCAAACATCTTCTTGGACTCGTCGATCATATGCGCGAATATGCCTCCTTTTGGCGGCTTTGGAGCACCACGAGCACGCCTCTTTGACAACTCAGAGAAGTCCGCTTCACTCGCTGCCCATGCATCCTCGGGAGGAGGCGATCGATTTCTATGCCTGTCCGAGAGTTCCGAGGGCGCCCGGGGCTTGCCGTGGTCTGTCTCATAGTCGCTCTCGGTGATTTTATCGATATTGCGAGTGCTGGACTTCGAGTCCCGAACCTGGGATCTGGGGCCCGCCCCAGAGCTCCGCTTCGAGGATCGAGGGGCGTCTTGGGCCTTCTCTCGCTCGTCCTCGCTGTCGTTGCGCCTCGATCGCGAAGATCTCGGCTGTCCATCATTCGTGGTGTATTCGGATATGCGCTTGGGTGGAGGTAGGTTGCGCGACGAGGATTGCGTCGAAGCTCGATTCCGTGTCTTTTTCCAGTGTTCGTCGCTTACCACTCGTTTGCGCGGCGTGCTGTGGCTGCGCTTCCTTAGCGCGGGGGGATTGTCCTTGTTCGGTCGCTCCAGCTTTTCTGCCTTGGCTTTGGCTGGCTTCGGTTTGGTCTTCGTGGAGTTTTCATCTTCGTTCGCGCAGACGTCATCGATCGTGATCACTCCGCCGCCTTGTTGTTGCCATTTTCGTACTCGGGAGCGTACGGTGTTTGTGTCGTGGACGCCCAGCGGCTCTCCGATGTCGAGTGGCTTGGCTTTCGCGGTACCTCCACTGTTGGAGGGGCGTTTGGGTGTCGCAGGAGACGGCATCGGTATCTGTTGCAGAGAGAAAAGGCCATTCAGCAAAAGTTCGTGTTTCGTTGCGTACCCGAAACGCGGTTTGTTGACATCCGACGTCACTGTTTACTCACCACAGAGGAAACCTGAAGGAAACCTGACCCGCTAAGTCTCCGATCAGTCTAGGATTATTGAAGGTCAAGCATTTGACGATCTCAAAGCCTTCAGGGATCATAAACAAAGTTGGGGCTGACTCGATAAGCCCCTCTCTCGCCACTAACTTGGTTGCTGGGAAACGGTGATCTATGCCGAGTGCCCAATCGCCATACCTTATAGCACGCAAGGTTTTGCACCTGATAGCTCTCAGGTCTAACTCGATCTTCGATCACAAGAAGAGATCACTCGGAAGTTATTGGAAATTGATTGCGCGTCAGGTGGTCCATCCTGCAGCGTCATAGGGTAACGCCTCAGTAGTTGTTACTGTTCCCTTGTACCTGTACTATTCTCTCTTCTCGCTCTTTCCTATTTGTATCTCTCTCTATATACTTAATTACTCCATTGCTCGGACCTCCCACTGTCATTCCATCCCTCTCTTCCTCTTTTTTTTAATGACAATAATTGACAATTATTCTATTGTGCCGCTGTTCTGGCCCAAACCTGCTCCACAGGGCGCCTCCGCAATATAAGCTATGACGAAAGAAGGAGCTACTTAGTCTTATGTTCTGCCGACCGTTCTTGTCGCTTCAGAGCAGCCGAAATGGTGGTGATGCTGCTATACAGGTAGTCTAAAAATGTCAGCACTCAACACGGGAATAACGGCCCGGAGCTGCACAACATACAGAACGGGACAACGATCCAAATGAAATTCATAAAGAAATAATACAGCCAGAAATAATACGGCTCCGGTCGACAATACGGCCGTCCATGGGCATGGTCAAACAGACTGGTCGCATAGTACAGCGTGTCGCCGTAGAGATGGCTCATGCACACAATGACCTGGATTGGGTGGCGCAGGGAATGTCTGGTTGCGGTCAAGTATGCAACAGCAAAGCACAGGGGTCCCCACAGAAGCTTGAGTTGAATCAGCGGTGAATCGTCGTGTTGGTCTAGTCCACTTACCACGGTCATGGTCTCCATGCAGAGGACCAACGTGTCCGAGGTCATATATCGGGAATCGGACAGGGCATATTCTTTCCATAGTTGCCCGAATAGGTCTTGGGCAGACGCCATGTGGTCATGGTGGACCATGAAATAGCCCTCGAAGAAACAGTGCAATGTTCCGGCTAACCCTATTGTCAGTGTTCATTCTTCTGGGGCTCTCACAACTGGCTTCTCACAGAGCACAAACCACAGGATGGCGATTCGATCTGCCAAGCGTAGTGTCGGTCGTACATAGCTGGCCAACGCAAAAGTCACACCGAGGAGAATAGTACAAGCTCCACCAGCGGAGAAGAGGAGCTCCAGAAGCGGTGTTTGGTTGGGCTCATAACCCACAATGTTGGCATCAAGGGGGAAATAGGGGTGAGAGGAGCTGTCAGGCATTGTGCTAGAGTTAACACGATGATAGCCAGATCTAGACGAGTGACTCGAGGTAGACAGATCTCAATATAAACATAGAAACGTCCAATGGGCAACAAGACGTCGAAATGTTTGCTTGGCTGGGCGGTGGAGGCAGTGGGGATCAACAACCTCATTCACATATTGTCCATGTAAGGTGGGAATATTGGTGAGATCAAGAGAACTATGCGGAAATTGACATTGAAGCTATCTGTCTTTCCACTATTCTCTATAAGCTGTAAAGGTGGAGTTGTAACATATCAATATGGCCGAGTTAACTATAACTTAGTTACGGCTATGTGTTAGACTGAATTACTGAAACAAGATCGAAAACCGAACTATCCCCCATTCGCTTCAATTGTTCCTATATTCAACCATTATCCTCTACGCTATAGTCACAAACCAAACCATGATGAAAAGGTCTGGCGATCACAAAATGGCAAAGTATAGATCCGAGTTGCTGCCTCAGGCACTTCACATAGCCAAGGACCTCACGAGGTTCACCCCTCAACCCATTACCGTGATTCCCCGACCTCTTAAAGGGAGTCGCTCTCTATGATTCTCCCTCACAATGTCTTCTGAATCTAGGCCCTTGGGCATTGATGTTCACCGTTCCTCCATGGAGTCACCCCCGGGCATCGCCGCCCTGTTTGTGATCAGCTTCGACATCAGGACCGGGTAATGCTTACTCCTTCCCTGGGGATCACAGCTGTATAGCTCATGAACCCATCGCTAACCTGCTGCGACAATAGATATGTGGTCTCGTGGAAACGAACTGCCCCTGGAGGTAAGCAATGAACTATCTAACCGAGGTCGACGCGCATGACTGACTTGTCCCGTGAATAGTTGAGGTTGAAGGGGTGGTGGAATACAAGTCACTGCCATCGGGACTACACAATGTGACAGAGGATCTGGTGTATGTCTCAAGATCTCCTACAGTTTATTTGTCCTCTCCTGCTGACGCGCTCCAGGTACTTCGTCCATGAACAGTATGCCGGTATCAGCGCGTTCCTCAACTATCCCGCCACGGAGGCCGAACGCAATGCGAAGATGTTCGCGATCGGGGTGCTCGTCCCCCTCAGCACAGGGAGATTGGGCAAGAGTTGGCGACACGCCCCAAAGCTCAAGGAGCTGACACAGTTCGTACCTCCAGACACCCGGCGGATGGGAATCCCAACTGACACAGATGCTTGATAGGAAATACGCTGCGAACATGGAGGACATGCAGCCGATGTCTGACTATTGGGAGTCATATCGGATAGGAGGGCCTGACTCTTCAGCCCCCGACTCCCCCATGGTCTCGCCCTCCAGTCTCCGATTCCGCCCCGGCGAGCGGCCGGATAACCCGAATCGCACCCGCGCCTTTAGCGATGCAATGGTGCTGGAGACGTTCAGACCGGCCCTGACGCCATTCCACCCTGCTTCGTCGCTTCCTGGTCTTATGGACTGCTTCGGGCCCTTGATCTTCCCTCTGTACAGAGCAGCTTTGCTGCGCAAGCGCATCCTCTTCATGGGCGAGGCTCCTGTGCATACTGCATGCAACTATGGTAAGCTTTCATGGGCTTTATAACACCCAACCAATTGCTAACCAGCATCAGTATATGATCTATCTCTCTTAGCCTCATTACCGAACTCCCTCCTCGAGCTCCTCCCCTCAGATCGCATCCCACCTCTCCGCCCACGCCCCCTCTTCAACGTCGGCATCCACGAGATCCCCTACCTATCCTCTTTCGACCCCTCCCGAAGCATCGTAGACCTGGAAACGGACCCAAGCTGGATCGCCTGCTCAACAGACACAGTCCTAACAATGAAACCGGACCTCTTCGACGTCCTCGTCACCCTCCCCGCACCTTACACGCAACACGCCAGCGAGCGAACCTTCCCCAAAATCTCCCTGGTCCACGCAACAGGCCCAAAACCGAATCAAACCCAACAAATTCCCCTGAAAGCAACCCAGCGTGACGCCCGCCGCTTCTCCATGCTCCGTCGCGGTATCCGGCGATTCTCCAATAGACCCACATCCCCAGATTCAGACCCAGACTCAGACTCCTCAGACGCAGACTCAACCTACTCCTCCAGCCCCGTCGTCGAACCCCTCTCCTGGACAAGACTCGCCTACACCTCGTTCATCTGGTGGGCATCCGCAGGCGAGAACCGCGACGGCCTCTCAGAGGAAGAAGAGGAACAGCAAATAGAACAAGATACTCGCCTCCTCGCCAGCGTCGAATCTCTTGCCCACCCCTCTGCCACGCGACGCTCTTTCAATCCAGAAGACCCAGCCCAACAACCAGCAGAAGTCGCCCTGGTGGCATACTTCCGCCGTCTAACCTCCCAAATCTTCGTAACACTAGCCGGCGCAATCGCCCGCAACGACAGCGAGGTCCGCGGCGACGAAGACGACGCTTCGTACAATGATGCCCCATACATCGATGATCCCGCAGATGATGATACAGACCTATCACTCTCCATATCGCGCCAATCCATCCACGGCGACGATGGACATAGCCCACTCCTGCGCCAGCGATCTCATGCGTATACGTCTTCGCAGGCTGGGTCTCGAGCCAGTTATGAAGATCGCGATGTCGCTGAGCTGGTTACGATTACCGTTGCGGATATGGCGGAGATGGGGCTTGATGTTTGGAGTGCTGCGGATCGCCTCTTTGTTGAAGAGTTGCTTTCTTTGTGGTGGGGTCGTGCGGCCAGAGTTGATAGTGCTAGGATTCGTTGCTGTGGTATTTCGGTTTTGTAGATGAGCTGGCTCTCTATGTTTGAATATACCCGTGCCTTTATCTTGATTTATATATTTATATTGTTGATGGGCTGTTGGCTGGTTGTAGATATCGTTCGCAAGGGATAAACCATGCTGGCATCCTCTAGGTCAATATGCACAGCAACGTGTGTGGACTTTAAGCTGTGAAACGACTCGCGGTGGCGGCGTCCTTTCTGGGGAGTGAAGTAATGTCCATGACAGAGAATAGATTGATAACCCGAATAGTCTAGAGTTGAGAAGTATTCACAAGAAGAGAAATGCCACATAGGAAAGATAAAAAAAGATAGACACTCAAGCCGAAAATGCATCGAGGAAAGAGGAGGAAGTGATGGAGAATGGTAATCAATCCATGTGAAGTATAGTGAGGCTCGTGAACCGAACATAAGTCATCCAAATAAAGACCAAAAACAAAGAAAACAAGAAAAAAGATTGCTTCCAATCGCCATGCAAATGAAACAGAAGCAAATTATGCAGCGCCGGGGGGTATTGAAAACGAGAAGCACCGGCAGACTATGCAAAAGTGAAGAAAGACATAACTACGCATCCTGGACCAACACTAGCAGGACACCATTAACGTCGGAACATCCGAACAGGAGCACTCATATCTCGACGTTCGCCAACATCGTTTTCTGTTTTTGAATCGGGCCGGAGGTTGGGGAGACGTCGAGGTCCCCGAGTGGCACTCGGGTTTGTGCCGGCGAAGGTTCGAGCTGCACGACTGGCCTCGGTGGCACTGACTGATCGTTGCTGGCTGCGAGCACGGCCTCGTCGAGCTCTGATCTGGGCGAGGGCCTCTTCCCGGTTGATAGGGGTGTCGGGGACGCCGGGGTGAGAGGTGCGCTGGGGCTGTGTCTCTTGACGGAGAGGAGCTCTCTTTGTGGGCATAGGGTAGAGTTGAGGCTGCTCTCTTTCGACGCGTCTCCCAGCCCTAGCTTCCGAGGGCAAAGGTGCGTTCGAGCGGTGCCCATGCGCGTCTCTTTCAACCCTGCGTGGCGGTCTGGTTTCCGCAGGTGGGGGTGCTGCCGAGTGATTATGGGAAGTATTCGAGGGAGCAGTACGGGGCTTTCTCATAGGGGAGGGCTCTCCAGATGTGGTGAAAGTCTCGACGTTAGGGACCGGTGCCGAGGGGTCAATGTACTCTTCGTGGGAATCTTCCTGCGGCTGGGGAAGGTCGTGCGTGGAATCA
>ERZ1673737.2404-NODE-2404-length-15764-cov-4.209689_pt1 | contig 15764 bp, 11 predicted proteins | sample MGYA00580211_ERZ1673737 | MGnify/ENA primary metagenome ERZ1673737 (study PRJEB41218, sample SAMN15661789) | gut metagenome | host: Homo sapiens | place: Canada: London | collected 2015-08-20/2019-03-30 | study: EMG produced TPA metagenomics assembly of... | reverse complement strand
GAGTGGGAAATTACCTCCAAACCTGGTATCATTTTAGCATGCATCCTGTCCATAAAAGTCAACAGCTAGCCCAAACCTGTCCATCGATAGCAATAAGCCGATTGAATAATTGATCTCTCGTCCCCATAGCCGTAAGCTGATACGTCTGCCCAGGCTTCTTCCCAGTAAGAAGCAACCCATCAACAACCTCTTTGCTACCAAGCGCCCACCCAACAACCAACTTCCCCTTCCACCCCAGTCCACCCAGTTTCCTCATTTCCTGGATATCAGAAACGGGCATGGTAAACAGAACGGATCCAGCCTTTCGATGTTCCAGCTCTATGTCTCCGTTCTGCGGTGTGTCTGTTGTGAAGTAGAGAAGTGCAGGCTCCTTCGTCGAGTCTATAACCGCTGTGCCGCGTTTCCCTTTGTGGCGAGCATCAAATGATACTGGGCCGATGGGTGTTATCATTTTGCCCTTCTGGCGCAGGACACCGACTCGGTTCTTTGCATGTCGTGAGCCAACCGCTGCTCGTAGGCGGTCGATGCCTCTTTTGCTTTCGACGCCGCTTGCTGTCGTTCCGCGGAAGAATCCCAGCACCCTTGACGCTAGTGTTTTCTTCTGGTTCTTCTCTGCCTCGGAATGGGTTTCGGGGGTGTCGTCATTATCAGGCTTGACTAATGCTGCATCTTTGATTTCTGCATCAGTTGCTCCGAGGGTTAGCTCCTCGTGGTGTAATGAGGCTGGACGCGAGGGTGCTTTTTCTTGTGATGTTGGGGGAGGTGGTAGTGGTGATGCATTGGCTTCGCCGATGCGGAGAAGTGTGACGGTCACCTGGGCGTTTGTCGGAATGCCTTTGAGTAGAGAGCTAAATTTGGACTGTCAGTATGTGACAAGTTATAGTGGCTTCAGGAATATACTTCTGCAACTCGAACATCTTCTGCCACTTCGGGAACTGGCGGTTCAGATATCTTATTCCTCGTCTGATCACCGGGTCCCCGAAGAATGAAGATCCAGCCAAAAGCGTAGAGGTCTTCATCAAAACATAACTTGTTGTCAGTAATGAAAGCAGACACGCTGGACCTAGCACGGCTGCTAGACGTAGACGAGGCTTCAGTCGAGGGAATGGAGCCGTTGCCGATAAAGCACTAGATCGATAAGTTTGAGCCTGAGCCACATAATACAGCACACGCTTTGCACTCACTTTCCTAGTCTCTCATAGGTATCCGTGATATCACCCACGACTTGCATAGCAACGTTCGCAGCGTCCATCACACCCTGTCGCATAGGTTGTCGTGTTTTGTCATGAGTGTCAGTCGGCACTCTCCCATGCGCGGCACTTTGTGCATCAGCAGTATTGGCAACAATATCCATAGCATCAGGAACGTCATCTTCAAAGGGTGCATCATCGGGTACGCCTTGATCATGTTTCCCGACTGCGCTGCCCACGGTCACGCTAGCGACACTTGCTACCAAGTTACTTGCTTCCTGCTCAGCTGCCTCACCCTTGAATTTCTCCGGCGCACCAGTGATGCTGTCGTGAGATCCAAGAATTCCTGCTTTCGGCTTTTGTACACCGCCCGTATCTTTGTCTACGAGAGCTATTGGCGCTGGGGGAAACATCAGTGGTCGCAATGGTGGGTAGACCACTAGGGCGAGTAGAGCTGCTAGCATGGTCGGGGCTAGTAGATCGAGAAGCCATGCAGCGAGGTAAACCTGTATGACATCAGATAATGTTCCCAAAGAAGTTAGCATTTCAAAGTGAGTCTTGCCGTGCCAAAGATCGCCGTTCGTCGCGGCTCCTTCCACGATCGAAGTCGAGCAATATGTTTGATACAGCTGGTTAAGCCCACGACGACTGTGATGTAGAATCGTTCCATCGTAGCCCGGAGCTTATCCGGAGAGAATTCATCATCGTCCGCTCGTGTTAAATCCAGGTTTCGGAGGGGAGCATCAGGCACAGCTTTGACTCTGTAGACTTGCTAAAAAAAGAAAGGATTCCAAGCTTAGTTTGGAAAACAAAGCATGAAACTATGGTCGAAGAGCGCACCTTGTCGAATCGCCTAATGAGCATCCACAGATCTTCATTTGACAACCCAGCGACTAAAGGCTCTTCAATAACGTTGGGTGAGACACCCCATCCAATATTGGTAATTCCCTCGGTGTCGCCAGCTTTCTGCGCAAGGCCTTTTTCATCCTGTTCGACTTGGGACAGCACATGGCTATCAGTTGGGCCTTCGGGGATCGCTGGTTCAGCGGTGACTTGGTTGTCGGCCTTACTTGTAGCATCGCCACCGTTGGCGGGTTTTATTTCATCGGTTGTGGACATTATGAAGACATGAAGACGTTGAAATGTTGAAAGTGAGAGCGAGATGATGTATGAAGCGGGACCTGTATTGACAGGGTTGTCGACGTCATCTCGCGGATCAGGGCAGCGGCAATCACAACGAAATCTTGTTCTTTCATCGCCTGGTCTTTTATTCTTATTATTCATGTTACAATGTTAAGTGTAAGTGTATAGTGCACTTTATTATTTATTTAGAGATATGATTTTGTATCGATGTGGGCACTAAATATGCCGGATGAGGTTAGTATCTAGCAGCCTCAAATTACTAGACGAGGCTCAGGTCCGTGATAGATCGCTAAGTTAGTTTAATCGATTTACCTAAACCCCACTCGATCTTCCGTATTAGCGTATAAATACTCCCCGCTATTAGAAGACTATATAGTAATTCCAGGAGGTATCTGGTAGCTTCAATGCCTCATTGGTGCTTTAGAATCATCTTCGGGGGGACAATGGGTTCTGCCGAAATTCAGGTAGAAAGCGCAAAGCTATGCCATTCCTTCTTGCAATTCCCTGATTCGTGTTCAGGCTAGAGTGACCGCCATACCTTGGAAACCTCTGAGTCAAAGTTATACTTGGATCCCTAAAGCTCACGGTATCCCCGGTTCTGTAGCCACAAGCTTATCGGTATCATCGCGGTGGGTTTCGTTTAACCTACCACTCCTTTGCTAGAGTTTCGAATATACGAAGCACAGCCTCCGATATTTACATGTTTCTTTCAATTATTTAAGTCCGTTCGACGCTTATACAGCCAGGACCACGCGGTCTGTTTCGGCTTTTCTTCGTTTAGACTTGTCCTTAATAATCACACAACGAACGTGGTTAAAGGCAGACACACGTGCTAATTACAGAGAATATTGTTCAGTCAATCCCCACCTCTTGAATCTCTCTTGCCTCAAAGCGAAGAGTATGGAATGAATAAGTACGCAGATGCGGCGTAATAGCAGTCCCAATTCACGCATACAAAGCGCGAAGACATGATGGGCTAGAAGGCCAGCCATATGGTATGGCCTCTGTCGGTAGCTTTTCTATGATGATATAGCAATGATCACCCCGCCAAGTGGTTATCAAAAAGTATCTCTGAGGGGAGCGCAAGTGAGTGTTGACGGGAAAGAGGACCGCCTTGCACCTGCCATGTAGGCGCGCAGGGACTGTAACATATGCCATGCCCCCGGTCTTATTAATGGCAAGGCCGAATATAAGATTAAGCGTACTCTTAACTGTAAGGGAATAAAACTCTATGTATACTTAATATAACAATGAGACGGTGAATGGCAAGCCAGAACCGGCCGCTTCGGGGGGCGTTTTAAGCCTCCCATTTGTGGAGTCAATATGGATGCGCCCGACTTGGCGTAGAGGCGGCTATGTTGGAGCCGCACGGTACATACCTCTGTAGTTTACACGAGGTAACGTTTATCAACTAGATGGGCGTTTGCGAGAGAGCGCTGCTCATTTCGCCGTAGGAGCGCTAACTGCTCATTACGTAGAGAAACAGCCCTCGCTTTGATCCTAGAGTCACTAACTTAAAGAGAGGATTACCGTAAGACTTACTGTGAGGGCTGTACGCGAGATAATGTCTGCCTCCACAGGGCCAACATCGGTAGCCCGTCCCTCTAGCTACTGAGCCGGGGCGTGACAACTGGCCACATGAGGATTCTTGCGGTAGTTTTCCCTCTCGCAGCATAGTTTGGTGGAGCGGTCAGGGGTGATTATGTTCCCAAACCAGCCCATGCCATATCAAAGCAACTTGACTGTCAAAAAGTTTAATACGGGGCAGTTGCACGTCGGAAGTAGAAATCCGCTGGAGGGAAAGAGTCCAGCTGTGCCTAGCGAGCCTTGAATACTACTATTATTGGCTCTCTGGTTCACCTTTCTCCACCTAGATCACCCCGTTAAGGGGGGCAATGTCCAATACTCCCCTGTGAGGCAGGAGTGAGCTGCTCGTAGAATTTATAGAACTTATACTATTACTTATCTCAGCATCCGCATTCATGCTCATCTAGCATCCATCAATCATCCACGACAGGAGGGCCTCTCCCCCTTACTACCACATTCACACCACCGAGCCAGTGTGTCAGTGACTTCTGGGTCGCCTATAATACAGACAGCTCCATCTATTTGAACCTGGGGCCCACCACACCCTCACTGTGTCTCCCAACCGGCTGGGACTCGACCACCTATTTCTCCACAGGTGTTTGCCCCAGTGGCTATGGCATCGCTGCCAGTGTCACTGTGCCCATGGGCAGCGCCATAGAAACAGTCGCAACATGTTGTCCGGTGTAAATGACCCCTGAATCTACCGAAACGAGAGTTATATGGAACTGACCATTCCTTTCCCTCAAGAGTATCCGGGTATACGTACTCGACGCGCCCTTCAAGTAAGGAGCTATACCCATGGTACAGCAGCGCAGTCTGCCAATGGACCCCGGGGCCAAACATCGCCACAACGTTCGACCAGACCTACTGGACAACGATCTCCACCACCCCCTCTCCGACCAGGATCACAACGACGGACTCTGGGACGTTGAGCGGTACCAACGGTCTCATAAATGCTTATGGCGTGGTGATCCGCTGGCAGTCAACGGACTTCAGCAACGCCCCAGCCACAGCCGTTGCGACCACCACAGGTGCAGCAGCCGAAGCAACCCATGACTCGTCTGGCTTGACAGCAGGCGCCGACGTAGGGATCGGAATCGGGGCGGCCGTCGCTGTCATTTTCTTTGTTGCGGTGGGGGTTTTCCTTCTGCGCCGACACAACCGCCGGGGGGGTGGCCTTGGGGATGCAACGCAGCGAGATCCGTACATGGTTCTTCCCGGACATCCAAGCCGGATGCAAGTGGAAGCCGAGTTGCCAGTAAATAAATCGAGTGATATCGTTTATAGAAAGGCAGAGTTGGCGGACAATCCTGTGTATGAAATGGAAGGGGGCTCAAAACGAGTTGAACTGGGAGCGTCGAGTCCCAAATGAGCATGTGCGTTGGATTGCCATCCTATATTATGGATGTGTTATGATTAACTATGATATCAGTTGCTCCCTGTTGTAGTTTCCCTCCTCCGACAGTTGCGGATTGGTTTAAACTCTAGCCAAGTCTAACCAAGGCCCAACTGTGGTTTTGAAAGGTTAGGTGAATGGTTCAGAGCCAGAAGTTTAGAAGACTGAAGCTTCTATGCAAACAATGCAAACATAAACATATCGGGCAATCTGTCAACAGATCTCTTCAACCAAACGAAACTCCTGGAAAGCGCTGAAGTTTCAAAGGCATGAAAGCACAACTCATATGCAGCCTATATCTGTTGTCGTGCAGTACTACGACAACAGTACATACTTCCTGTTTTTGTGGCACAGGATGGATATCTGCATGCTCGGTGACAGGCAGAGGACATACAGGCTATTCGTTTCAATATGCTTTGCTCGAGACTGAGACTGTTGTAGGGTGTTGTCCAAAGTATCGAGCACGAGAGCCCCAGATTACCACATGGAGAAAGAGAGACTAATCTTCATCAGTGGATACATTTGTGGCTACATACCGTACGGCGATGCTAGTGCCCAGACCTGCGTTTCTAAAGTCTCTACTGGGGAATTTTCAGCAATACAATGCTACGATTCAATAAGCGTCTTAATCCAGCAGACTATACCCGCTACTGTTGCTGCGTTTGAGACTGCCACCACGTCCTACGCGACCCCAGATGTCATTGTGCAGACCATGACATTTATTGGAGGCGCAAAAAGGGTCAGTGGCTATTTAATCCGGTCGCTGATGAACCCCATGAACCAGCAGCAGATACCTCCAAGGCGGAACTTCCAGGTCATGCAATTCTAGTAGAGGTGGATGCATCAACGACTCGCCTGCTGCCTGCTGAGCTTGGTTGAACCGGTTGGAAGCTTATGTTTACGACGGAGAGTCGATTTGTACAGCTTCTTACGCGCAGCCCACACGTAAGTTATCAAAGATACACATTTGTGTTAAATCCCCGCAGCATGTCTGCAGGTACATTCAAATATTGATGATCTGGATTTTTGTCAATGTCCACTGATGTGGATACTTTTAATACCTGCATAGCAGAGGACGTTTCTCGGCCCTGGACTTGGGGAGGTTTTATCTTTCAATGCAAATATACTTACAAACCCACTGACTATATATGCCACAGCTCCTAGAATCGCTTGAGGCGTTCCTAGGGCCAATGCGTTGACTACCAGGGTCAGACTCACAAGCAAGAGGATTTGTCAAGACCATCCTGTCGACTCTAGAGTTGTGTGTTTTCTGCCAACAATGTCATATCTTCACACTCAAGGCTCCAATTAACTGAAATCTCTGTCGGCATTTACTTAGGCCACAGCCATAGGGTACGATGCTGCCAAACCTTCTAACTACCGGCACTCGGATCCGAGATAAGACATATTTGAAACTCAGCGAAGCTGCCAATAGCTTTTGGCCAAGGTGTATTGACATCCAGCACTTGCAAAGATGGAATGACCCGGGAAGAGCTACATCGGATGTTACGTCAGTCACCGAGCCGGATTGAAGTCCGGAATAACCTAACCAGGTTAGACTGAAATTGCGTCAGCCAAATGAGAATGACCCGGCTGTATCCTTTTGGTCTACTGATGGACGGTGAATGATATCTGAATGATATCAAGACTAGGTCGTAGGTAAGTGTAGGAAAATTTAATATTAGATTTGGAACCGGAACCGACGTATATTACGATCTGCGTGCTTACTCGACACTATAGAGCCATAGTAATTTCTCGCATTATTTCTGTGGACCGCGCCTTTTTGAGAGGGTTTATCCGTCAATCTACACGCAGTTGACAAGGACTCTTAACTTCCGGTACAGTACTTCGGAATTCATCAGTAGACTATTGTTGCCTGACACACGGGATGGGAAGGCGGTGATCTCAGCTGCACTGCCTGGTTTCAAATCGTTGGCTACATCTATGAACTAATAACACAACTTAAGTGTGTAACGACGGGGAGGGTGCGCCGCTACGATCCCGGAAATAATAGCCAATCAATCACAGAACAGCGATCATCAGTATGGAGTCAACACACTACTCGCTCCTATTGGTCTGATTTTCTCACCGTTCCTGATTGTTTGGAATCTGCCTTGGATCATAAAAATTTTTAATTGTGGCGAGGTACACCGGCAGTGTAATGCGCTTCTAGGCAATTCAACAAGGCTCGCTCCTCGTTCAAAGTAGCAGAGCCCGAAAGCTGCGGCAGCTATACCGTAATCTTGGAAGTACCTCAGTGTATGATTATTTCTCGGTTAGCTTTGGTTGGATCGCCTGCATGTAGATCAAATTAACAAGTTTATTGTTCATTTCGAACCATTTATATTCTGAACCCATCGAACGCCTGATTTAGGTATTGACTCTTTCTCCGTTCACGCCATGGCCCAATTTGTCCGAAATACTGTTGCCGGTGGCAATTTTGAAACGCCAGATAGGTACATATGCCATAACACTAGCTGTCGCTCACCTACTTATTTGCCTGTAACTCAGATATACTAAGCCCAAAGTTTTGAAAATTGGTGTTTCTGGAATTGTGTGGTTTGTCTCCACCGTTCATTTCCGCATACAAAAGTACGGGGGCTGCGAATCACTGACACATGCTTCAACACCAGCTCCTCATGGGATCAAATAAGACAGCAATATGTTGCAGTGCAAAAAATACCAGAGCCGTTCAGGACGCCATCCACTACTCAATATATTCTCAGAGAAATCAAGTTGCTGAAGCACTTGCAACATGAGAATGTGCGTTAAGTGAAATACAATGTTTCCGCAGCCCAAGCTAATTGAGTTGCAGATCGTCCGTCCGCTTGACTTGTTCATATCTCCCACAGAAGACATGTATACAAATCCAATTGAATGGTGAATAACGTGCTATTTGCTGATATGCGCAGATATCTCGTCACGGACTTCATGCAGACCGATCTGCGTGCGGTTATGAACACGAAACCCATTAGCCATGAATTTGTTCAGTTCTTCTTATACCAGATTATGGTTCGTCTACCCCCCGTCCTTCACAGATACTCATTACTGATTGAATATCTAGAGAGGACTGAAATACATTCATTCAGCGGGCGTGATTCACCGCGATCTTAAACCCGAGAACATCCTAATCAATGAGGATTGTGATCTCAAGATATGCGATTTCGAGCTGACGCGAGTCCAGGAACTGCAGATGACGAGCTACGTTTCAACTGGATACTACCGAGCTCCAGAAATCATGTTGACTTGGCAGAGGTATGGCGAACAGATTGATATCTGGAGTGCAGGATGCATCTTTGCCGAAATGCTGCTAGGGAAACCTCTTTTCGCAGAAAGGTGCCATGTGGAACAATTCTGTGCCATTACAGAGTTGCTTGGAACACCGGATGAGGGATTCCTAGCCCGAATAGCCTCAAAAAGTGTCAGTTGATATAAAACCTTACCCGAAGCAGCAAATGGTAGATTACAAATTGCTGACCGGTAAATTTGTACCAGGCCCTGAACCTCATTCGGTCATTCCCTCAGCGTCAGGCTAGAGGTGTCTCAAGCGTGTTCTCGGACGTCGATCCAAAAGGTACGTTTGATGTCCATGCCAGTGGGTGGACTATTTGTTTACAGATTGCAGCGCTCGACCTCCTCGAACGAATGCTAGTTTTCGACCCTTACGGTCGGATTTCTGCATCTAATGCTCTTACCGCTCCATATCTTGCTTCCTATCATGATCCCACAGATGAACCCGTGGCTAAAGACACATTCGATGAGACCTTTGACGGATATTATTGTTCTCATGACTCCTGGAAGCAGAAGCTGTATGTTCACACACCACACTTAATTGCGTAATACAACATTGACCATTTTCAGGTACGCTGAGGTATTAGAATATCACAAACAATCAGAGGCTCAGGAATCTGTCAGGAAGTGGGCCCAGTCCGTCTCGAAAGCCCGAAACTGATCATTCAACTCCGATACAACGAAGAACATGGTGTCGTCGCGAAATTACTATGGCTTGGGCGAAAGAAAGGTCTGCTTTTATCTGTGCATGCATCGGGATGTATCCAATTGCCCCGGATGATTTTGGCGTCCTGGCTATTTAGCTCTCTTTTCTACTTAATCGTGACCCTCGAATGATTTTGCCTTCCATTTTTCAATCTTCTATAAGTAATCATGCAACTATTGGATCATGCGTTTGTTTCGTCAGTCTTCAAATCATCAAGAGCAGTATCCCTGCCTTTTTATTTTGTCAGATGCTGTTCTGATCCCGTTTGGTAATGAACAAGTATTAGACTGCGATTAGTGGATACAGTTTAGAGCGTTTCAAGATAGAGCTCGGGAAAAAATCCGCGATGGGTTGGGGTAAATGATTACACACAAAGTAGATTGCTACTTGCACACGGGAGTGGGAGAAGGAAGTGACACCTTGCCAGATTCTCGAGGTCCACTCCAGGCTACTCATGTTAGACTTGCCTGTGAAGAATTCTAGCTAATGGCTCCATACAGTGACGATACATAAGAGTCATTGGCATCAGGGTTCGAGAAACAATCTAAGAGTGTAGGTGGTGACACCAGTTTCGAGATGTACTGTACACAAGGAGGAGAAGAACAACGGAGTCATAACAATGTAGATGGTTGTAATAGACAACAATAGAAAATCACAACGACGGCTCGAGGAGACAACAATCACGAGCCTTCTACGGGCTTTATCCTCGGAAATAATTGAATAGAATGCCACAAGGAGGGATTTTAAAACATAGAGGGGTGAATACAATAGCGATGATACGTCCAATTGTCAAGTGCAACAAATTTCCAGGATCAATACGCCTCTCTATGCCGTTATTTAGACCGTGGCTTTGGTCGCGTGATATCAACCCCGATAAGCATTTCTTATCTCTTATCTCTTATCGCACGTGTGCGTCGCGTTCCCAAAGAGGAAACATCAGTTCGCGTCATCAGACTTGAATCATTCGCTTTAATCCGCTCTGTTCCAAGATTCTCGACTCGCCAGACTCGCCATGAGTGAAGAGTGCGCGAATCCTCTCCTGCTGGGGTGGATCAAGGAATGGCTAGATCAAGCCAGAGAACGGAACAGCAAGGGCGTGACCGTGTTCGTATATCCCGAGTCCCAGTGTGGTATTCACCTATCTGACTGTTTCCAGGTATAAGAAGGCTTATGAGTCGATGAAAGCATGTCCGTTGGAGTTTCAGCATCCATCCCAGGCGCAGCAGCTGAACGGACTGGGCCCCAAACTATGCGACCGTTTAACAGATAAACTCAAGGCGTATTGTGAAGAAAATGGACTTCCTATGCCGGAACCACCTGAGAAGGGTAAGTGCCCTTTTCACACTTTAAAATTGAAAACTATGGCCCATCAAGCTCTACAGGCGGAAAAAGAACATCTGATGGTGCAACTTCCGATCAACCCGCAAAGAAACCCAGGAAATCCAAGCCGTATGTACCAGCACTGCGATCTGGTCCATATGCTATCTTGCTAGGCCTGGGGACCCAGGATGAGAATGCATCACAGGGGATGACCAAGGCCCAGTTGATCGAGGTAGCTCAGCCATACTGCGATAGTTCATTCACAGCACCTCCAGACCCAACAAAGTTCTATACTGCCTGGAACTCAATGAAAACACTCATCCAGAAAGACCTTGTCTACGAGCACGGCCGCCCGCTACGAAAATACCTGCTTTCTGAGGAAGGCTGGGAGGTCGTCAAACGTCTCCAAAAGACATTTCCCGGTGCTCAAAACTCGATATCCTTCGCTGGTGACTCCCAGACAACTGCAACATCCCAATCACAAAGCGGTCCTATCACAATTGGCACTGGAATGCCTGAAGATGACGATGGGTTAATAGATGCCCAAGATGATCTAACCGAGCAGGACATAGCCAACATCGAGCCTGTCTTCCTCCCGCCCAAAAGCTTCACAATCCAGCTCGTGCTAGATACACGAGAAGTGCGCACTCCAGCCGATCGTGACTACATCTCAGGCGAACTCCAAAAACAAGGGATTACACCGCAAGTACGCGCCTTGGAAGTGGGTGATGCAATGTGGGTAGCTAAATGCAACGACCCCAACGAGCTCACCCGCCATGGCGAAGAAGGCGACGAAGTAATGCTCGACTGGATCATCGAGCGAAAACGCCTCGACGATCTGATTGGGTCTATCAAAGACGGACGATTCCACGAACAAAAGTTCCGTCTTCGTCGCTCAGGCATCAAAAACGTCATCTACCTCATCGAAGAGTTCGCAGTCACGCACCCCGATTCAACGAGCGGAAGTGGAGCACAGTATCAGGAAATGGTAGCCTCAGCCATCGCATCAACACAAGTCCTCAATGAGTACTTCATCAAAAAGACAAAACATCTCGACGAATCAATCCGCTATCTAGCGCGCATGACTCTTTTCTTACGAAAGATGTACGGTGTCCAAGATCCGCCCTCGACCCAAGCTGGACAAGCAGAGTCAAATACCAACACAACCCAAAATACCAGCCCACCGACTCATATATCTAAAATTGCCCTCATCCCCGGCCGCCGTCTCGCCACGGACTCCTACCTCACCATCCTCGATAATCTCCGTACACGAGATCCCACCGTTACATATGGCGTGTCATTTTCGACTTTCTCGGCGCTTACTTCAAAGTCTGATATTCTTACGCTTCGGGATGTTTTCTTGAAGATGCTTATGTGTACCCGTGGCGTGACAGGCGAGAAGGCTCTCGAAATTCAGCAAATTTGGCCTACGCCGCGGCATTTGGTCGAGGCGTATATGGCCCTTGAGCCTAGTGCACGGGATACTATGGTGTCGAATCGCATGCAGGAGGTTGTAGGGCGGAAAAAGGTTGCTAAAGAGCTTAGCAAGCGGATTGCCGAGATCTGGGGAATGGGGACAAGCTAGTTGATTGACACAAGTAGACGACTGGACTACTGAGAGTGTGATGAATAATTTAGAAACAGACTTGATAACAGTTCATCCAGATGCATCAGATACAAACATAAGGTAACGCTAAAATAGGTACAAAACAAAAACCAACAATCCCTCTATTTACTCCTCCTCAAAATCCGCATAAGGCTCCCCATATCAAACCCCAAAGCAAGACTACTCGCAACAACAGAAATACTACTCAAAGCCATAGCCAACGCAGCCCACACAGGACTAAGTCTCCAATGCTCATTAACCATAACCATCTCCCCACCAACAGAATTATAATGGTGCCCACTGACAATGGGATAGAAGACTCCAGCCGCAACAGGCACCAAGCAGAGATTGTAAACAACGGCCCAGCCGAAATTCATCCGCACGCGATTAAACACCCGGCGACTCAGCAGGACTAGTTGTAATATCGTGCTCAGGTCTGAGTTTAGCAGGATGAAGCTCGCAGAGTTGATTGCCACGTCTGAGCCGGAGGCCATTGCGATGCTCACGTCTGCTGCGGCTAGGGCGGGGGAGTCGTTCACACCATCACCGACGAAGGCGACGATTGGACGGGATTGTTTGGTGTTACTGGTTGTTGTAGGTGTGTCTGAGGATCCTTCTTGGATCTGGCGGACGAAGCTAGCTTTCTCTGCTGGGAGGACATTGGCCATGACGTTTGAGCGGGGGATTCTTAGCATGTCTGCGACGGCGTGGGCGGTTGTTTGGTTGTCGCCTGTGCACATGAAGACATCGACACGTCTTTCCTGGAGCTGGGAGATGATGTCGACGGCTTCGGGGCGGATTGTGTCGGATGTTGCGAGCACGATAGCTGGGATGAACTTTGACGGTTCAGAGGACTGAGAGTTGACATGGCGGAGTGAGAGGACTGCGGTTGACTTGCCTGCTGACTGGTATTTTGACAGCAGGTTGGAAACGAAGTATGTATCTGTTTCGGGTGATAGGACGCTGTGCAGCAGGCGTTCATTTCCAATAGCAGCTTCGTATTCGTCTTCGTGCTTCGGTCCAGAGACGGTGAAAATTCCTTTCATGCCTTGTCCGGAAATCTCATGGACGTCGGAGGACTTGACAGTGGCGCAGGGTTGGAATTTGCAGAATTCGGTGATCGCCTGGGCGATTGGATGACTGCTGCTCTCTTCCATCTTTCGAGTCAGGGCCCATGCAACTTTCGCAAGTTCCGGGTCACTAGTTAGAACTTGATGCTCGGAAACCTTCAGGCTGCCGCCTTCGGTCAATGTGCCCGTCTTGTCAAAGACGATAGCGTCCAGGCGACTAGCCTCTTGGAAGGCCTCTCCTCCGCCTTTGACCAGGATACCATGCTTCGCTGCTAAACCACTCCCAACAAATAGCGCAGTAGGGGCTGCAAGAGCCAGGCCGCAGGGACAGGCTACAACGAATACTGCAATCGCAAATTCAAGAGCCCAGAATGTCCAACCACCATGAGCGACATCAAGGTAGTCTGTGGGGAGCACACCCGAGTGACCAAGGGCCAACCAGATGATGAAGGTGGAAATGGCAATGAGCGTGATGATGGGGACGAAATGCGAGGTGAGAAGATCGGCGACCCTTTCGATTGGTGCGCGCTTACTTTGGCCTTCACGAACTACAGCAATGATCTGGTCAAGCATAGATGAACCACCGAGCTCAGTAATGCGAATGCGTACAGGTTGGCCGACATTCACAGAGCCGGTATATACTATGTCATCGATTGATTTCTTGACCGGTCGAGATTCTCCAGTCAAAGAGCTTTCATCGAATTGGTACGAGGCGGTGTCAATGATCGTTCCATCGGCAGGAGGCGAGGCGCCATGAGGAATGCTGACGACGTCGCCAACTTCGAGGAGGTCAACATTTGTACGTTTCATCCCCTCTGCAGCAGAGCCATCGGGGGCATCGCCATTGATAGTGGATGTGTCTTCGATCAACAGTGCCTCGGAGGGTCGAAGGTTACCCAATGACGTGACAGCATCGCCGGTTTTGGCTTTGCTGTATGCCTCCAGGAACCGACCAGCAAGAATGAAAACAGTCAGGAAAACGACCGAGTCGAAATAGGTCGTGCTGTGGGGACTGGACTTGGTACCCACGACTGCATCGACGATAAGGATAGCCAGGGATGAGACATAGGCAACGGATGTGCCCGCAGAGATCAAAAGGTTCATACTACCAAAACGGTAGAATCTCCGCAGGATGGGCACCCGACTTCCAGGTCTCCACAAGGCATATATCTCCTTCATGGCCCGGGCATGAAATACATCAGTGCCGTAAAACATCACGGGGGTTACCATGATAAAGAGTGCCCATTCTGTGCGGGTCACGCTGCCGGACCACATCGTTTCCTCCAGATACATTCGAGTGGGATTGTCGGACGAGACAAGAGACATGAACACAATGCCGATAATGAAGGTGGGAATCGCACATAAAAAGACAAACAATAGGCGTAGTAACAGGCGGCGGCGCTCATGGTGCTGAATTGCACGAGAACGGTCTTCGATGCTGGGCGGGTGATATACGTTTGCGCAGAACGAGTCATTCGCCGTATTGATGGCTGATATTAGAGAGCGAATGGTGAGAGAAGGTGGCCGTGGGTTATATGTGACTCTGAGTATTGGGTCTTTCTCAGACAGAGTTTGTTCAATGCAGACATCGGGAAGTGATTCTACTGCCTTCAAGACTGTCTGAGGGCAATGGTGACAGAACATTCCATCAACTCGGATAGAAATTGTCCTGGACTGGGCGGAATGGGGATTTTCTGGGATACCTGTCACTGGAGAGACGCTATTGACGGCAGCATCATACCCTAGGTCTTCAATCTTCTCTATGATTCTGTCAAGATTGCCCCGGCCTTCGAACTCAACCCTTCCACTATGTGAAAGTAAGTTGACAGAGACGTCTCGAATAAACGGCAGCTCTTCGAGCCCGCGAGTCACTGTCCCGCTACAAGAGCCACACGTCATGCCAGTGATCGCAATCTCGCTGGTATAGATTTCGGTGGACTTTGTAGGAGTCGAGGCTTTAGGAATCGGATTCGCCTCGTCGAGCGATGCTTCGAATCCGATGTCATCGATTTGTTCAACAATCTTGTGGACATTGTCTCTGGGCCCAATATAAGTTAATGTGGCGCTATTGGTGAGAAGGTTCACTGTGATATCTTTCACGAAGTCGAGTTGTTGAACTTCGGTCGTAATGCTGTTGGCGCATGATGCACAACTCATTCCTCCAATGCTGATCCGTACCGTGAATTCATCAATCGGTTGAGGGCTTGGACAAGGCTGTTCTGGAGAAAGCACATCACCTTCCACTCGTGTTTCGCAGGAGACAACCGAACCTGTCTCCTGTGCAGCATTCTCTGGCGTTGGCTTAAGCTTTGTGGTAGAGATATCGCGCTCATGGCCCTTGCTTGTCCGACGATAGCCAGCGTGTGAAGACTTTTCGACCAAAGATCCCAGCTCTATTCGAGAAGAATGAGGAGAAGTGTTCTCTTGTTCTTCTTTTCTGCAGGCATCACAATTG
>ERZ1673737.2400-NODE-2400-length-15772-cov-42.707005_pt1 | contig 15772 bp, 16 predicted proteins | sample MGYA00580211_ERZ1673737 | MGnify/ENA primary metagenome ERZ1673737 (study PRJEB41218, sample SAMN15661789) | gut metagenome | host: Homo sapiens | place: Canada: London | collected 2015-08-20/2019-03-30 | study: EMG produced TPA metagenomics assembly of... | reverse complement strand
CACCGGGCAGAACCGTACTCGATGCCGTGACGGTACTTCTTGGCGTTTTTGCCACGCAGATAGACCGCCAGCCGCAACCCTGCGCCGCAGCACAGACCCACCAGCAAATCAAGCGGATGCAGGCTGGGCAGAGGGTTCGCAAACGCCACCGGGATGGTGCCCATCAGCGACATGATCTTATCGTCCAGCTCTTTGCCCTCCGCAAGCCGCCACGCTTCGCCAAAGTTGGTTGCCACCAGTCCCAGCAGAAGATAGGGCAGATACAGAGCCAGCAGCTTTGTCAGCTTTTTCGTGGTCACAGCCCACGCTCCTGTTCCTTGTGCCGGACTTTGCCGGGGAGTTCTGCCGCCGCCTGCACCAGCTCCTGCAATCGTGCCAGCACCGAGGGGCGTTTATCTTTGTTCAGCAGGGATGCCGAATACTCCTTGAACGCCGATTGGAAGGCTTCTGCGTCCGGGGCTTTGAAAAAGACCAGATACCGGGGCGGTACCTCGGAAGTATCCTTGCGGATGGCGTAGTCGATGCCGTACTTTTTGGCATAGCGTTCCAGCCCACGGATGCCGGTCTTGCTGATCTCCACGCTGGAAACGCCCCGGTTTTGCCGCAGCAGGGTGCGGACGCTCTGCTTGCCTTGGGATGCTTTGGACTGGTACAGCCGGATCGCCGTCTTTACCGCTCGCAGGACAGTCCGGGCAGACAATTTCGTGGTGGAAATCATCAGGTTGAAGGATTTCTGTTCGATTTCTTCCTGCACTGCCATCACCTCCCCTGCAGCAGGGAAATTTTAGCGGTCATGCTCTGCCGGGGGCTTGGTGCGGGGCTTTTCTGTGGGCGGTTCATCGGGCACCGGCAGCACCAGCAGACGGTTGCCCAGCTTCAGAAAGGCTTCCGGCTGATGAAAAAGCTGCTCGTACTTCTGTGCCAGTTCCGGGGTCAGGGATGCGAAATCTTCCTCGCCCAGCCCCACCACCAGAAAAGTACCGGCAACAGCATCGTACATCTGCCCGCCTTCGTCCCGCAGGGCACGGTTCAGGGGCAACCCCATGAGCTTGCCCTCGTAATTGCAGATGATAGCCACCGGGTATGCAAAGGGGTAAACAGCATCAATCGAGCCGCCCACTGCCTCCTGCAAATCTTTGAGTTCTACACCGATGCTGACGTTCTGGGGATGCTCATTGGGCTTCACGAGAAGAACGTCCAGCATCTTCTTTTCCGAAAGCTCCTGTTCGCCAACCGTTTTGAAATCGACCCCCACATAATCCTCATCTGTGAGGACGTAATCTCCGTTGCGCCAGCCACGGTCAACCATACGCTCTGCTTCCTCCTGCGAAGCGGCTTCTACGGTCACGGTGCGCTGAAGGGTCTCTGTGATCTCCACATCAAATTTCCTCATGGGTTTCCTCCTGCCCGGCATGGGCGGCGTTCAGCAGAGCCGCTACGAAGAAGCCGAAAAAAGCACCCGCTTCAAAAAATGCGAAACCGATAAAAAAGTTCAGCATAGTACACCTCAGTCGATGCAGATGCAGGTCAGCTTCTGGTCATCCGCCATCAGGGTGATGCTGTGGCTTTCCAGATACTTCTGGAACAGGTAGACCTCATCAATGGTCAGAGAGATGACCCTGCCGTCCATGTTGGTACGAACCAGAATCACAGGGCCGGTCAGGTAGTGCTTGCCGCCCATCTTCAGCACCTGCGCCGGGTTGTAGCAGAGCAGCAGCGAGGTGTTGGGAAGGTTCAGGTAGGCATCGTCCTCCTCAAAGCAAGGCAGGATGCCGGGAGCCTCGTCCAGCGTGATGACGGTCAGTTCCATATCCGGGGCAATGGCTGCGAGGTAGACCTCGCCGCCCCGGTTTGCCGCCAGCGCAGCGCAGATACGCACATCAATGGTGATCTCTTCGGAGCGGATGGTACGGGTAGCGTTGTTTTTCATAGGCTTTTCTCCTTTTGATTGCAAAAGAAAAAGACCTCATCGGGTCTTTCGTTACGGTATAAGTCAGCGTTCGTTCTGCCGCTGCTGTTTGCGCTGCCACTGTTCCAGGAGCTTGATGATGGTGTCCTCCATCTGTTTCGGGGTGTAGCTGCGGGGAAAGTATTTCCGCAGGGTGTCGTTTTTGATGACCACCTTGTCCAGCTCGTCCTTTTTTTCTTCTCCCATGACGGCAAAGGCAACATCATACGAGAAGTGCCCTTCCTGTGCCAGCTTTTTAAGCCGCTGCGCTTGGGAAAGGGACGGTGCATTCTGGGTGTCGTTCATTGCCTCTAAAAAATCCCGCTGTTGGTTTTCGTCCAGATAGGACAACTCCACAGCGGGATTGAATGCGATTTTCTTTTCGTCTACCATGTCCAGCAGTTCAGGGATAAGGCTGGTCAGACGGATGAAACGCCGTACCTGATTCCTACTGTCGCCAGTTTCCTGACCGACAATATCGGCTGTTTCCAACTTCCGCCCAAGTTGGGCGGAAGTTAAATCTGACCTAGCACCTTGATTTTTTAGGGCTTCCAGCTTCATTTTGTAGGCAAAAGCCCTTTCACTGGGCAGGATGTGTTCACGCTGGAGATTGCTGTCCACCATGAGCAGAACTGCGGCATCATCATCCATATTGCGAACGATAACAGGCAGGGTATCCAGCCCGGCAAGTTTAGCCGCATACTGACGGCGATGCCCGGAGATGATCTCGTAGCCACCCTCCGGGCGAGGGCGGGCGATCAGCGGAGCCAGCACACCGTACTGTGCAATGCTCTCCACCGTCCGGGTCATAGCTTCATCGTCCAGCACCTTGAAGGGGTGGTTGGTGAAGGGGTGCAGCTCGTCGATGGGAATTTGCTGTACCTGTTCCCGCTGCTGCTCCTGCCGGGATTCTTCGGTGGAGAAAATGTCATCTGCCCCTTTCAGCGACACGTTTAAGCTGCCTTTCGGCATTCGCCATCACCTCCTCGGTCAGAGATTTATAGGCTTCTGCCACCTTGCCTTTGGGGTCGTGCTGGAAAATGCTCTTGCCCACGGCACTGATCTCCGCAGCACGGACAGACCGGGGAATAGTCTGGTCAAACACCTTGATCTTGCTGCCGTAGGCACCTCGAATCAAATTGTCGATCTGCTGCCCGTAGTTGGTGCGGCTGTCGGTCATGGTCAGCAGAATACCCTCAATTTTCAGCTTCGGGTTGATCTGCCGCCGGACTTTCTGCACGGTTTGCAAAAGCTGTTCCAGACCCTTTGCAGACAGGTACTGCGCCTGCACCGGAATCAGGGTGGTGTCCGCCGCTGCCAAGGCATTGACGGTCAGCATCCCAAGGGAAGGGGTACAGTCTAACAGAATGAAATCATACTCGTGCTTTGCACCTTCCAGCACCTGTTTCAGCATCTTTTCCCGGTTCATGCAGTTGACGAGGGACACTTCCAGCCCTGCCAGTTCGATATTAGCCGGGATCAGGTCAACGCCCTCTGCATGATGCAGGATGCCCTCACCGGGCGGAATACTTTGGTCATTCATGGCTTTTGCCATCAGGGTGAAAAGGGCGGTGGGCAATTCATCGGGCTGCTGCCAGCCCATGCTGATGGTCAAACTGCCCTGTGGGTCAGCGTCCACCAACAGGACTTTTTTGCCCTCCATCGCCAGCCCGATGCCCAGATTTTCACAGGTGGTGGTCTTACCGGTGCCACCTTTCTGGTTGACGATGGCTATCGTGGTTGCTTTCTTTGAAATTTTCATCACCTCCGATTCGCTAAGTCGTGGTTGGTTTGGTTCTGGTAGGAAAGCTGCATGGTGGTGGGTGCGTTGTACAGAGAAGCGAGCAGATATTGTTTCATATTACGGATTGGGCTGCTGTTCTCTGCAAGGCACTTCAGCACAAAGCGGATATGGTCGGCATTCAGCTTTTTCAGCCGACTGCGTACCACCTCGGTGGGCTTGTCATCTCCGGCAATCCGCAACATCTTGCGTTTGGTGGAACAGGTATCCACAAGCAAGTCTACGATTTGGTAGATGGTGTCCTCCTCGTCCGGGCAGAGCCGGAGCAGAAGTTCTACCTCCAGTACCTGATAAAAATAATCCTCAAGCTGCTCCCGGATGCCCCCGGAATAGATGGGATCAGGATCGTTCCACTCTGTCTTATTCTTATCAGTCTTATTTGCTTGCGGTTTTGGCTGCTCCAGAATTGCGCTTTCGGTAGCACCTGAATTGCTGTTTGGGCAATTCTGTACTTGCGCTTTTGGCAGTCCAGACGAAAAGTCCTTGACGTAGATCAGGCTGGGTCTGCCCAGACCACGGCGTTTACGCTCGATGAGGTCGATGTCCTCCAGTTCCCGGAACAGCTTGACCGCTTTGTGTTCGGCACAGCAGAGAGATTCCTGCACTTCCCGGACGGTGTAAATGATATACACTCGCCCCTGCTCGTCCAGCCAGCCGTTCTTGACCGACAGGCTCATGCGGTCCAGTAGAATGCCGTACAGTGTCCGGGCATCCGTAGAAAGATGCCGGAAACGGCTGTCCTGAAAGAGTGCTTTCGGAATACGGAAGTAGGAAAACAATTCGCCTGACTGACCATAGAAGTAGTCCAGCGTCATTTGGTGTGACCTCGGATTTTCAACTGTATGGGTGTGTACCTCCTCTCGATTTCTGCAAAAGAAAAAGCTCACCTTCTTTTGAAAGTGAGCCATGTAAAAATAGATATTGCTTTTACGGCAGAAATGATGTGCCCTTATGAAGAACGACACACACAGGATGTTCAGGTTTTTTATATGGGCATGGTAAAATGGTAACAGTAAGTGTCGAGTTTCGTACCCAAAAATTCTTGGGTACGGTTCTGGGTACAAAGAGCCATTTTAGACACTAAAAGACACCAAAAGTTACGTCAAAGTACACAAAGGCGTTTTTTCAGAATTATGAGATAGTCACAAGATTCCACAAGAAAAATGGGATTTCAAAATTAGCGACGTTCTCATAACCGCTTGGTCGCGGGTTCAAGTCCTGCCTGACCCACCAGAAGGGGCTGTTGCGCATGTGACAATTCCTCTTATATTCGTAGAATCGAAAAATCAAAAATATATTTTGGTGAAAATAAAAGCATGTGCAACAGCCCCTTTCTTTTGCCTATCAGAGCCTGTCACTTGTACAATTCTTTACTCATCTGGTTGCAAATCTCTTTGCGCCGCTTATCATAGACCTGCGTATAGATTGCAAGGGTGGTGCTGGGCTGTGCGTGTCCGGCCTCTGCGGCTACTGTTGCCACGCCGATCTCCGGGTTGGACAAGAGGATGCTCACAAAAGTGTGCCGGAACATATGGGGATGCAGCCCTTCAATGCCTGCCCGCTGTCCGATCCTGCGAACCAGTGCGCCGTAGCCGTCCGGGTTGATAGGAAACCCCATTATTCCACAGTTCTATCTTTCGGACTTTCTTGTTTGCTATCTGCCATTTCCAAAATTTTGTCCACTAACATATAAACTGTGGTTGAAAAGTATTTTGGCATTAAATCTGTCGGGTCAACATGTAGCTCTTTTGCTCGCCGAACTGCCGCAGCAATATTCTCTCTAGTATAGTCCTCTTCCTTAATTTTCTTTTTGTCTTTCAGCGGAACACCAAGTGCTTCTAGTCGTTTTCTAAAATGATCAGTTTTCTCGTACGAGTGTTCGGCTGTAACCGCAAATTGTTTGTCTTCTGCCGTTACAGAATCATGATGAAGCGGTAACCAAATTTCAAAGAATGGATTACTTATTGCATAATGATACCCTTCTTGATTACATAGGGCAACCGCATCGTTCCACTCATCCAAGTAACTCTTGCCTTCGGATTCATTAATTATTGCAGTAGACCAATTATTGTCAACATCGGTAACAATCCAAAACTCATCCTCTGGGTATTCCGAGAACTGATATTTTTCCTCATTTTTCGATTTGAAATCTTCAATTCTTTGAACCAATTGTATTGGCCTGTTTTTTGATACTAATGTCAACTGTTCCCTAGTTCTAAGCCGTGCTGGAACCCGAATCACATCTTCTGCAACAGAGATGAATTGTATCTTTGAGCGAACCTCTTCATAGAATTTATAAAATAAGCCAAAGTACTGTTCTTCGGTCACACTTCCTTCACAAGATAGGAAAATGATTTTACTAGTTGTCGGACGAGATGTTCTATACGGAGTTAATGGCTTAGAATTTCGGTTTGATACGGAGAGCATTAGCATTCACCTCCGATTACGGGAATCGCGCCAAATCGACCATTTAAATAGGCTTTTAGAGGATCTTGTGTCTTCGTTACATGAAAATCCGAAAGGGGGCGAAGTCTTGTTTCTCCCTCTCGATTCTTTTCAATAAACCAAATCTCATCTTGACGAAAGCTATTCAAATCTATTAAATTCACATCATGCGCTGTGTAAACAATCTGATTTCTACTATTTGTATTTTTAGAAATTCTCTCAAATTCGCTAAGAAGAAAATGAGACAGTTTGGTATGAAGACTTCTGTCTAACTCGTCCACAAAATAAAGGGCATCATTTTTCCCGATTGAGAAAATCATCGGAATTAAGTCCAGCAACCGCTGAGTTCCATCTGACTCATCTTCCATATTAAAACGAACCACAGTATTATTCAGATGATGTTCAAACTTAAGCTGTACCAAAGTTTGCTTTCCTTTATCTTCAGAGAAAACAAAATATTTTCCTTCAATGCTTACAATACCATTTTTGATTTCTTCTATGTTGTCAACTAATTCTAGCGGGAGATCCATCTTTTCGGCAAATTCATGAAAATCTATTTCGTCACTTGCGACGGTAATGTCATAAACTCCTGTATCCATTTCCTTGAGCATTTCGCCCAAATATTCACGAAGCGATTCGTCTTCTTTCACGCGAATAGGTAATGCTCGGATTTTTGTGTCGGGAAAAATAATTTGAATTTCCCTAAACCAATCGACAATTTTTTCAGCTTTCTTTATGCCATTATCACTTAATTTGTATAGAAAGAGTTGATTTCTTTGTTTTTCCTGAATGCTTTCCTTTAAAATTTCTGCAAGTTTTCGGTCTTTTGAATTTGCTCTTGCAAATTTAGATTCAATTTCTATTTCTGTTTTACCATCAATTGAGGTAAGTCTAGTAAAAAGCGGAACAAATCTCTGCTTTTCAAACTCCATGAGCCATTCTTCACAGACTTGAAACTTATTAATTGCAAAGCCGTATTCGTATACACTACGATCTATTGTGAACGTAAACTGAAATGTAGATACTCCATTTAATTCTGAAATATTCCCACGAAACTGATCAACGCCTGTTCCTTTTCCGCTCTTCTTTCCATTAACAATATAATTGCGTGCAAACGAGATTGACCTAATCAGGGAAGACTTTCCAGATGCATTCGGTCCGAATAATCCGGCTCGGCGCAACAGATGCCATTCGGAATCTTTGGTATCCACTTGTTTTAAAGACTCCACGTCAATTATTTGTTCCGATGGAAGCATGGTGAACTCCACAGGAGAACCAATGGATTTGAAATTGCTTACAATGTATCTTAGTAACATAAACCAACCTCCCAGCCGTCAAATCGATTTGCACTTTGTACACATGTTTAGTATAACACATCTTAGTTCAAAAAGGAATTCTATATTATCTTTGTCTGTGTTATGTGCAAAACTCCAACTAGAAATTGTTTTGCCAAACGCCACATGAGGTGGCATAATATAGCGTTTTTTAGAGGTTCATGGTGGTGGGCGCATTGTAGAGCATCGCCAGCAGATACTGCTTCATGTTCCGCACCGGGGCAGTGTTTTCTGCCAGCGAATCCAGCACAAAGCGGATGTGGTCGGCGTTCAGTTTTTTCAGCCGACTGCGTACCACCTCGGTGGGCTTGTCATCTCCGGCGATCCGCAACATCTTGCGTTTGGTAGAACAGGTGTCCACCAGTAGATCCACAATCTGGTAGATGGTGTCCTCATCATCCGGGCAGAGCCGGAGCAGAAGGTCTACTTCCAACGCCTGATAAAAATAATCCTCAAGCTGTTCCCGGATGCCCCCGGAATAGATAGGGTCAGGATCGTTCCACTCTGTTTTATTCTTATCAGTCTTATTTGCTTGCGATTTTGGCTGTTCCAGAATTGCGCTTTCGGCAGCGCCTGAATTGCTGTTTGGGCAATTCTGTACTTGCGCTTTGGGCAAGCCGGAGGAAAAATCCTTGACGTAGATCAGGCTGGGTCTGCCCAGACCACGACGTTTGCGCTCGATGAGGTCGATGCCCTCCAGTTCACGGAACAGCTTGACCGCCTTGTGTTCGGCGCAGCAGAGGGATTCCTGTACTTCCCGGACGGTGTAGATGATATACACTCGCCCCTGCTCGTCCAGCCAGCCGTTCTTGACTGACAGGCTCATGCGGTCCAGCAGGATGCCGTACAGCGTCCGGGCATCGGTAGAAAGCAGCCGGAAACGGCTGTCTTGGAACAGTGCCTTGGGGATGCGGAAGTAGGAGAACAATTCGCCCGACTGACCATAGAAATAGTCCAGCGTCATTTGGTGTGACCTCGGATTTTCAACTGTATGGGTGTGTTCATGTGGAAAACCGCCCTCCTTCTGTTTCGAGTAATTATTCCACCAAGAATAATTATCTAAAGAATAATCTTTGCATCTAAGCAAAAAGGACCGCCTCACATACATTTCGTTGTGGAGCAGTCCTGTCTGTTTAGCGCGGATTGGCAGGTTGAAAACCGGCTGTTTCTTAGGCGATTTTATAAAACACTCGGTTTCCGACTTTCCTTGCTGCCAGCAATCCCATCTCGTGGAACTTCATCACGAATGTTCGGATTGTGGCATAGGCAGCATTGCGGAAGTCTTTTTCCAGCTGCTTGGTGGTAAACTCCTCTGTGCCGTAGGCGGACAGAACGTACTCCCAGAGCAAGCGTTCTTTCTCGGTGATTTTTCCTTCTGCAAGGGCAGTCTGATACACCTGAAGCTCTATCTGCGGCGGTGCAGCATCCACCTGCAAACGGTTATAGACCTCGTTGCAGAAGTAGGACAGGAACGGAGTTACGTCCGTGTAGCCGGAGATAAGAGCATTCTTTTCGACACGGTCGTAGGCCTTGTAGTAAGTTGCTTTGCTCTCAGCAATATACCGGGAAAACGGCGTGAATAGTGCCGCAGGATAACCCTGCTGGACAAGATACCAAAGGTGTAGTAGCCGTGCGGTGCGGCCATTTCCATCAAAATAGGGGTGATAGTAGGCGAAGGCAAAATGCAGGATTGCGGCTTTGTGCAGTTCGTTGATACCGTCCTTGGCGTTGGCGAAATCAACCAGCCGTTTCATGGCATCCGGGAGCTGTTGCGCCGGAAGTCCCTCCCGGCTTTCTTCGCCGCCTACAACATAGACAATATCGTGACGGTAGAAATGGTCAGGCAACAGACGGTCTTCATCCGGCAGGTAGTCGCCGGAGCTGATCTGGTAAAGCTGGTGCAGGTTTTCTTCCGTAATCGCATTCTGGCGGTCAGCAATGAAGTCCAAACCGCGCTTCATGCCATAAATACGGGATTCTTCCTCATTGCGCGGGGCGTAGCCGTTGAGGATATGCCGGATGCTGTTGCGCGAGGAATGGATGCTTTCGATCTGGAAGGTTGCATGAATTTCCTCGGTCATGGCCTGCAAGCCAAAGGGCTGATTGCTTGCGGGGGCGGAAAGGAGCTGCTTCATGCCGTTGGTGGAGATCTGTGCCAGATTGGGCAGGTAGAACAGTTCATCGCTGGAAAAATCGGTTAAAGGCAACGAATGGGCGAAGTTCTGCCGGAGTAGTTCTGTAAATTCCTTGACACTGGAAACGGAATACTTATACTCCATCCGATCCAGCTCAAACAGATGCTTATCTGAAAGCATTTTTGCAAATTTGGCTCCGTCCATTCCTGTCACCTCATAGCTGATATAAATTGATACTAATCAATATCAATATATCGATAACTTACAAAAAAGTCAAGGGAAAATGGATGGGTCAATCTCACTTTTCAGACAGAAACCTTTCTGTCTCGTCCGCAAGTAGCCTTATCACTTTCAGATATGTCATTTTTGCATGAAAGCAGGGCGGTCACACAAACTATCGTGGGACCGCCCTGTAAGAAATCAATATGTAATGGTCATTGCACCCTCGTGGCAGTCCTGTGCATAAGTGCGGAGCAGGTCAAGGTGCTTTGAGGATTTTCGGACAATGCCCGTTGCACGGTCGCCGGACATAAACTCAACGACTGCCAGCCGAGGAATCGTCAATGTGCCACGAATTTTGAATCCTACAAGGATCTTCTGATTGCACCATCGCTGGATGCTTTGTGCAGAGTAGCCCGTCAGTTCCGAAACTACCGGGGTGGTCAGCAGATCATCATATCCAGCGGTGAGCTTTCCCCATAGGGTGTACAGCCCTGTTTTTCCGGCTCTGTAAAATTGAAGCGGATGATCTCTGTGGCAGGCTTGTCCGGGTGCCGCTTGGAGCAGCCAGTCTTTCCGATATAAAAGCCCGTTGGCACTTTATACTTTTCGGGGTTATCTTCACGGTCACACAAGTAGGTGATCACATCGTGGGTCGCAATATGGTATTTGCGTGTTTTCTTTCCTGTATTGATACACGGAACGAGACCGGAATCCAGAAGGTACTTTGCGTGTTGCTTGTTGATGCGGGCAACACGGTAGAACTGGTCTTTCGTCATTCCGTTGGGGTATTCTTCGAGAATTTTATAGCACTCTAACAGCGTTCTCATATTCATCCATCCTTTGCTGCTTTGATTTGGTCAGCGTCAGAAGCAACATATTATGTGGATGGATTTTGGCTCCCGGAATCTCTCTCGCCCGTTCTCTCCAACGGGCATAAAATCTCTCCCAATTCTCTCCAAAAGGCTGATTTTTCTGCGTTTTGGAAAGTGGGTTCAAATCAGCACAGAGCCTAGTGATTTGGGATCTTGATGAAATTTTGAGCGTAAATTCGATGGTTCGTATCTTCTGGCAAAGTGGGCTAATTCCCTCTATCTTCCACCAAGTACTATGAAGCAGGAAAAACTCGAAATCGTTTTGTCCTTAATCGGGCACGTGGGTTCGAATCCCACCATCTCCGCCAGAAGTCGCAGATTCAAACGAATCTGCGACTTTTTCTTTTGCATCAAGCAGAGAAAGACCGCTTTTGTCTCATCACAGTATGCTTTATACATGAACGATAAATCCATAATTACTTGGGGAGTTTGGATTCTCCCAAAAGGTTCGCAATGACCCCAGCAGACCCCTGTTTGCTTTTGTAATCGAGATGTGCGTAGATGTCAGCGGTGGTAGAAAAGGTACTGTGCCCCAGCCATTCCTGAACCTGCTTCATAGATACGCCGTTCATCACCATCAGGCTGGCGCAGCTGTGGCGCAGATCGTGGAAACGGATGTGCTTCAGCCCGTACTTGGTCAGCAACCAGTCGAAGTGCTCCGTCACGAAGTTCGGGCGGATCAGCTTGCCTTCCTGATCGGTGCAGACGAAATCCAGATACTCAGTGCTGTAGCTCTTCTTGAACAGCTTGCGGTAAAGCTGCTGCTTTTCCTTCTGCTTCAGAAGTTCTTCTTCCACAGCCGGGATCAGCGGCAGGGTGCGGCAGCTGGTCTTGTTCTTCATCACATCGCTGACCACAGGAACGTACTTGCCGTTCACCAACTGTTCCGTCACCTTGTGGTTAATGGTGATGGACTTGCGCTCAAAGTCGATAGACGACCACTTCAGCCCAAGCACCTCGCTGCGGCGCAGACCGTAGTAGGCTGTAATGAGGATGCACAGGTGCAGGGGGTCATCCTGCGATACTTCCAGCAGCTGCTGGACTTCATCCTTGGAGTAGAAGTTGGGACGGAAGCTGTTCTTCTTCGGGCGGTCAACTTTCAGCATCGGGTTGGTTTCCAGATAGTCCTTGCGGACGGCATCCTTGAACGCTTTACCGAAGATGGCGTGGTAGTGAATGACCGTGTTAGTGGTGTAGCCCTCCAGCAAGATCTTCTCCTGAAACTCATCCAGCACCTGCGGCGTGACCTCGCACAGCTTCAAGCCCAGCGGCTCAAAATACTGCGTGATGCGCCCGGTGATCATCCGATTGTAGCTGATAAAGGTTGCAGGCTGGATGGATGCCTTGTGGACTTGCACCCACTCGTTGAGATAGTCCAGAAACAGCATCTCCGACTTGCTGACGGGTTGGAGATGCTGCGGCAAGGGCTTGGCGGTTTTAGCATCTACTTTTTCGTAGGCTCCGCCCCGCCCTGTGGGCAGCTCCCCGGTCTCATCATAGTGGAGCAATACTTCCCGGAGCATGGATTCTGCCTTGCGCTTGTTGCCCCGGACGGTCAAACCTGTGGAGATCCACTTGATCCTCCGCTTGCCGTTGGCATCATAAAGATTGATCACGAAATAGAAACGTCCATTTTTCTCTTGGACAGACCCTGTAGTTTTCATCATAAACCTCCTTTGGGTCAACAGGCGTGCTGTCCGTTGCTGCACCCACAGCATACCACATCCAGCGGCGGATTTCCAGCCGGGAAGGTGCTCTGCCCGGTGAGCAGGAACTCGATCACACTCAGCTTCGGGATACGATAGGTGCGACCGATTTTAAGCGCAAATAGGCGGCGGGAACGGATCAATTCCCCAACTGTATGGCGGTTCAGACCAAGCATCTCCGCAGCCTGCTGAAGGCTGACGGCATCGGGGTAGCCGGGAAACATCTGGGAATAGGCATTGTTAAACTTCATAGGCACTCCTTCAGCATAAGTAGTCTAAGGTCAAAAAGTGTGTTACCTGCGGTTATATCCTTTGCAGCAAAGCTGCGGTCAGGTGGCAATGTAAAGAGAGCTGGCAGTAGTTCCAACTCCCCCATCGCAGATAAGTTCAAACCCGTCTGCGTTAATAAGTTAAGGTCTCCCATATTGGTCCTCGACTTCCCTAGGAGTGGGGAATCGTCCGGCGGCGGGCTTGCACCGCACCATTGGCATTTCAGCCACCCCGTCTTCGTTATGACCGGGCTGCGAGTTACAGAAGTACCTTTTGTGAAGTACCGGACGATTGAACTATTCTGTTTTCAAAGAACAGAGTTTTATAGAAAATCTTCGAAATTTAAGGCTTCCGAAAAATTGTCCCTCTAATTGGTAGGCATCGAGAAAGGCCAAAAAGTAACCCGAAAAAGAAATTTGTTAAAAAGTTCTTGGAAAATATAGCCGAAGTAGCTTCTTGGTTAAAATAACGTCGGTCCATGGGGTAACCGATGGAGGGCGAAACTTTGCAACAATGGCGGTGCCTGAAGTTGAAAGTGGTCTTGAAAAAAGATGCCCTCAATAGGTAGCCGACGAAAAAGGCCAAAACGTAGCAATGCTTTTGAAAATTAACAAAAAAGTCACAATTTGCATTTGCAAATCGTGCGTCTGCTATTAAACGGAATTGTCATAATAATCATACGAGTACAAGCAAACCTTCGTGAAAGAAGATACTCCGAAGAAATACCCCTCTATATACGAGCCCACGAAAAGGGCTATTCTGCACCCACCACTTACAATCTGTAACCAAGATGTAATCGTTCAAATTGATACTAGCCAGAAGAATCCTTCATAGCGTCAAAAAGTGTGTCACCTGCGGATAGGTGGCAATGTAAAGAGAGCTGACAGTGGTTTCAACTCTCGCGTCGCAGATAGGCTTACAGTCCGTCTGCGTCAATATGATATAGGTCTCCCATATTCGCCCTCGGCACCCTAGGGGTGGGGAATCGTCCAGCAGCGGGCTTGCACCGCTTCATTGGCATTTCAGCAACCCCGTCTTCGTTATGACCGGGCTGCGAGTTACAGAAGTACCTTTTGTGAAGTACCGGACGATTGAACTGTTCTGTTTTCATGGAGCCGCTTTTTATAGAAAATCTTCGGAATTTAGGGCTTTTGAAAAATCATCCCCCTAATTGGTAGCCGACGAAAAAGGCCATTCTGCACCCACAATTTATAACTTGTAACCAAGATGTAATCTCTCGAATCGATATTCGCCAAAAAAAGAAGCCTTCATATACGAACCCAGTTGAAAGGCCAAAATACAACCACATCTTTGAAAGTTAACAAAAAAGTCACAATTGGCACTTATGAAAAAAGAAGACTGGATTTCTCCAGCCTTCCAAAAGTATGTATCAATGGTTGCAGTTCAAGATCTTCTCAAGCGTGTCCGCAAACCTGACATCCTGCTCCTTCGTCCGCTTTGGGCTCCCCTTGGGGTGCTTTCCGGCACGGAGGAGCTTTTTGTTTTCATACCGCCGCAGCATGAGAGCGTCTATGTTGTCGGCGGTGTATTCCAGACCATTCTGGTTCAGCACCCGGGCGCACTTGGCAAGGCACATACTCGCCAGCCCGTAGTCCTGTGTTACGACCACATCCCCCGGTTTGACCCGGTTGACCAGCGCAAAGTCTACGCTGTCGATACCCTTGTCGAATACCATCGTCTGTGCACCCTCACGTTCGATCTGGTGCGAGGTGTCGCACAGGATGATGACAGGAACGCCGAACTGCTTTGCAATCTGCAATGTCAAATCGACAACCGGACAGCCATCTGCATCGATCAAAATGGTCATGCGTGTTCCTCCATCACCCACCGAAAGGCTTTCGCAGTGCGCAGGTCAGCGTCTTTGAAATGCCCGCCGCTGTTCCATTCAAGGGTGCAGTCTGCGCCACGCTCTGCAAGCCGACTGTGCAGGGTGCGGATATTATCCCCCACCGCAGCCATGACAGCGTTTTTCGTGCGCTCTTCCTTGTCGCCAAGGCTCAGATAAATGTGCTGTGCCTGTATCAAATGCTGCTGTTCAAACTCCATCCAGCCCGGAAACCAAACAGAGGGGGATGCGGCGGCGACACCATAGAATAGATCAGTCTGGGTGGATGCCCACAACGCAAACAGCCCGGCCAGTGAATAGCCGCCCAGAATGATTTTGACGTTTTCCGGGAGATGAAACTGCCGCTTCAGCGTGGGGATGACCTGTTCTATCAGAAAGCGCAGGGTGTCCATAGCATTGCCGCCAAACCCTTGCGTTCCCCACACAGCAGGGGCTTCCCACGGAGAAAGTGCATCGTTCCAGCTTTCCACTGGAATAGCCGCAAACAGAAAGTGGTGCGCACTCTGTGCAATAGCGGCAACCTCGCTGTCCATGCTTTGCAGCTCGTGTTCGCCGGTCATTTGGAGCAGTAGGTATTCTGCATGGGCTTCGCCGTAAATGCGGCAAGGTCTGCTCCCGATTTGCATTGTCTGTGCGGTCACTGCGACGTCCTCCCGAAAAAACTTTGATAAGCCCAGTATAGCAACTGAAAAATCATTTTGCAATTCAAAAGGCGTTCATAGCCGTAGCAAGCAGTGTCTTCGTATATACAAAGACCATTTTGCGTTGCAAAATGCTTGTTGGGAAATCCCAAACCCTTGAACTACATCCGATGGATGCAGGCTACGCGTTTTTTGCAAAACGCTCTTTCAGCACACCGCAGGAATGCGCAGCTATCACGGAATTGTGATGATTACAGGGATTGGGATTGCATCCCAACAAGCGAATGAACACAGCAGAATTTTAATTCTGCGTGCGAATTTAGCCTTTGTGCGCACAAAGGCTCTGCTTGCCACGGTTATGGTTCTGCGAATGCGATTGAGAAACTTTTCATTCGCATTGCAAACCGGGTGGCACTTTTGTATAATTGGTTCAATGAACACACGCATAAAATCGGAGGGGCTGTCCGATTAAAAAATCTAAAAATGCGCTATTGCAGGCCACTGGGAGGAATAGCATGAACAAGCAGCAAC
>ERZ1673737.2399-NODE-2399-length-15778-cov-17.819882_pt1 | contig 15778 bp, 13 predicted proteins | sample MGYA00580211_ERZ1673737 | MGnify/ENA primary metagenome ERZ1673737 (study PRJEB41218, sample SAMN15661789) | gut metagenome | host: Homo sapiens | place: Canada: London | collected 2015-08-20/2019-03-30 | study: EMG produced TPA metagenomics assembly of... | reverse complement strand
TGTCTTCGGCAGCGTTCTTAGGTACAATACCATAACAGTGCCGGGTGTGTCAAGTTTTTTTTTGAAGTTTTTTCAGATACCACGGATTGTTCCGCAGCAAGCTGCTTTTCACCCTGATATCATTTTATTTTGTTCCGAAAATTCTGTCTCCTGCATCACCAAGTCCCGGGCAAATGTAAGCGTTCTCGTTGAGTTCTCTGTCAAGGGAACCGCAGTAGATCTGTACATCCGGATGTGCCTCGTGAAGACGTTTCAGTCCTTCCGGTGCTGCAATGATGCACATAAATTTGATATTCTTTCCACCCTGTTTTTTAACAAAATCAATGGCAGCCTCTCCGGAACCGCCTGTTGCAAGCATCGGGTCAACGATTACTGCGATACGCTCATCGATGGACTCCGGAAGTTTACAATAGTACTCGTGTGGTTCGTGTGTTACCGGATCACGGTACAGTCCTACATGGCCAACTTTCGCAGATGGCACCAGTGTCAGGATACTGTTTACCATTCCAAGACCTGCACGGAGAACAGGGATAACAGCCAGCTTCTTACCTGCGATCATCGGTGTCTTGCATGTCTCGATCGGTGTCTCAACTTCTACTTCCTCTGTAGGAAGATCGCGAAGTGCCTCATATCCCATCAGGATACCAATCTCCTCTACCAGTTTACGGAACTCGTTTGTTCCTGTATTTTTATCACGGAGCATTGAAATTTTGTGTTTGATCAGCGGGTGATCCATAATATAAACATTTTCCATTTTTTCCATCGTGATTTCCTCTCTTTGTCTGTGTTTTTTGTAAAGCGAAACTTCTCATTCCACTCTGCTTCATACACCGGAACGCAAGCCTTTCGCTTTTCTGTATTCATCTTTCTACATTATAATATATATGGCACTTTTTCAAAAGGGGGGAAAAACTATTTTCCCTGGCGTTCCAAAACCTGATCGATAGCATAGGCCACACCAAACTCATTGTTGCTCTTTGTGATGTATTTTGCTGCCTTTTTGATCTCCGGAACTGCATTTCCCATTGCAACAGTTGCTCCGAAATCCATGGAGATCATGGAATAATCATTAAGGCTGTCACCAAGAACCATCACTTCATCCATGGTATAGCCCAGAGACTCAATATATTCTTTCAGCACCGGGCCTTTCTGCGCCTCTACTGCTGTGATCTCCTGATTATATATAAAGGAAGAAGCCACTGCAACAGCCGGATTTTCTTTCAGCTCATCACCGAGTTTCTCCAGTTGCTCCACATCTGCCGCAAAAATGAAAATCTTATATACCGGCGCACCGCTGCTCTCAAGAGAACGGATGTCGGAAATCCCTTTCGTGTTTCCGGCGATCCTGCGGTACTGGGGTGATTTCCGGATAATCTCCTCGCTGGTATTTATGTCCATATTGAAAAGACGGATCTGCTGAATGATTCCAGCTTCAATTTCTTTCTTTGTTCCAATACGGTAATCGTAACGGTCTGTAAAAAATGCCACAGATACCGGGTATTTTTTTGCCGTATTGTAGACCTCCTCACACAGCTCGATAGAGATCGGTGTACTCTTTACAACCTCCTGCTGCGGATCGCGTACTTCCGCACCGCTGCTCACCACATAATCACAGGTCAGCTCAGTTCCCTTCAGTTCCTCCATGGCGCCGGGAAAATTCCGGCCAGTGGCAACCATAAAACGGATTCCTGCATCGCAGGCACGCCTGATCGCTGCAAGGGTTTCCGGTGCGATCCTGTGGTCATCCCCAAGAAGTGTACCATCCATATCACTGGCAATTACTTTTATCATGAAAAAAAATCTCCTTTTATCTGTAAAAATTCCGGTCAATCATTCTGATCCATATTATCTATGTTCTTTTTTCGGAGAAATTATATCTTATATTATTGCAAAATACAATAATTTTTGCAGCAAGCATATGCCTTTCTGATTTCAGAAATACATGGTATAATAAATCTTCAGTTAAGCCAGTCACTCAAAAAGCAGGAGAATATTATGTCAACTTATTTTTTTCATTCCAAAAGAAGCCACTCGCATCCCCGTTTCTTCTATTTAATATTGTGCACAGTTCTTGTCTGTCCAATGCTTCTTTTCACAGGCTGTGGAAATATCACTGATACAGATAGCTTCAACAACGAAAATGAGCCCATCAGTATCAGCAGCATCAAATTGAATACAGCCGTACAGATTACCATTTACGATTCCCGAGATAAAGCTCTCCTGGATGACTGTCTGGCACTGTGCGATAAATATGAGCTGATCTTCAGCCGGACAAACGAGAACAGCGAGCTTTATAAATTAAATCACCGCAAAGATACATCTGATGAAGATTCCAATGCCGTTGGGCAAACTACTCCATATCCGGTCAGCGGCACAGCAGGCACCTGGCATATATCCGAAGACCTTGCCTCTCTGCTTTCCGAAGGGCTCGATATCACCAGGGAATCCGATGGTGCCTTTGACATCGCTATTGCGCCTTTGACCTCTCTCTGGGATTTCACAGCAGAAGACCCGAAGGCTCCGGATGATGCAGATATTCAGAAAGCTCTCCCTCTGTGCAGCTCTGATGGCGTAACCATTAACGGTCAGGATATCACTCTTCCCTCTGATGATATCCAGTTCGATGTCGGTGCCATTGCCAAGGGCTATATCGCAGATCGTCTGAAGGATTTTCTGGTAAAAAAAAGTGTAAAGAGTGCCATCATCAACCTTGGCGGCAACGTCCTCTGTATCGGCTCAAAGCCCGACGGTACCCCTTTCAAAGTGGGCATCCAGAAACCCTTTGCAGACCGCAATGAAACAGAGGCTGTTATGGATATCACCGGAAAATCCGTTGTATCCTCCGGAATTTACGAACGATGCTTTAAGCAGGACGGAAAATTATACCATCATATCCTGAATCCCAAAACCGGCTATCCTTATGATAACGGTCTGATCTCTGTGACGATCATCTCCGACCAGTCTGTGGACGGAGACGCCTTAAGCACCACCTGCTTCGCACTCGGTCTGGAGGGCGGCCTGAAATTTGCGGAGAAAAAAGGCGTACAGGCTGTTTTTATCACAGAAGATTATGAACTGCATTATACGGACGGATTCCGGGATGAAATCAGGGTTTCTGATGTGGAATCCTGAAATATTCAGTTGTTTATCATATCCGGCCAGGAAAGGATCTCTGCAGAGATCTTTTCCTCATAATCTCCGTCAATATCCTCACTTCTTCCGGCCGCATAGATGTTCGTCTCGGCTCCCCAGCCGTTATCCTCATATTCCCATACATGGAACTTCAGTCCACGGAACATGAAATCCAGGCTTCCGCAGCCATCCTCCTCTGTGTATTCGAATTTAATATTTTTTTTATTCAGGGCATCCTGTACTTTCTGTAAACGCATGCTCCACGATCCTTTCCGGAAAAATTCTCCATGTATTTTCTGGCAGATATCCTGATCCGCCAGTCTGTATTCCAGTATACCACGAAGCGTTTTTTTCCACAACAAAAGGGCGTGGGACAAGTAATTTTTATTGTGCAAAATCATGAAATATGATAGAATTAACTCCGTGACTTTAACGTATTACTTGAAAGAAACTCAGCGACAGTTACGGGTGGAGCAAATCGGTAAGCCCTGCTGCCATGAAGTAATTTTTCTGCCGGATAATACCGGTATGTCAGCCTCCTTAAAATTACCGACTGCCAGAGCATGTTTGAAAAAGCTTTCTGTAAGGCAGGAATGATTTTTCAAACACCCTCTGATCTATACATATTTACATGAGGTGAATTATGAAAGAAAGAGAGAAACTCGGATCCCGTCTGGGATTCATCCTGATTTCCGCAGGCTGTGCCATCGGAATCGGAAATGTCTGGAAGTTTCCTTACATGGCCGGACAGGGCGGTGGCGGTGCATTTGTACTGTTTTACCTGATCTTCCTGGCTCTTCTTGGACTTCCTGTTATGACTATGGAGTTTTCAGTTGGACGCGCCAGCCAGAAAAGCCCTGTCAAAGCTTACTACGCTCTGGAGAAACCAGGGCAGAAATGGCACATCCACGGATATGTCACTCTGATCGGATGTTATCTTCTGATGATGTTCTACACAACAGTTACCGGCTGGATGCTGAATTATTTCTATATGACAGCAACCGGCAAATTCCAGGGGCTTGATTCTGAAGGTGTTGCCGGTCAGTTTACAGACATGCTTGGCAAGCCTGTAACCATGGGATTCTGGATGATCGTTGTTGTTATCGCAGGTGTTTTTATCTGCTCCCGCGGTCTTCAGAACGGTCTGGAAAAAGTTACCAAGGTTATGATGATCTCCCTTCTGATCATTATGGTTATCCTGGCTGTCAACAGCTTTACCATGGATGGTGCGAAAGAGGGTCTGAAATTTTACCTGATCCCTGATTTTGAGCGCATGAAAGAGATCGGTATCATCACCACCATCACCGGTGCTATGAACCAGGCATTCTTTACTCTCAGCCTCGGTATCGGTGCTATGGCAATCTTTGGAAGCTACATCGGAAAGGATCACGCACTGCTTGGGGAATCCGTGAGCATTGCTATCCTGGATACATTCGTTGCGATCACCTCCGGACTTATTATTTTCCCGGCATGTTTCACATTCAATGTTGACCAGACTTCCGGACCGAGCCTGATCTTCATCACACTGCCGAATATTTTCAACCACATTCCGCTTGGAAGACTGTGGGGAAGCCTGTTCTTCATCTTTATGTCATTTGCAGCTTTCTCTACCATCCTGGCTGTATTCGAAAATATTATTTCCTGCGGTATGGAGCTTACCGGCTGGAGCCGAAAAAAATCCAGTCTTGTAAATGCCATCGCCATCATCCTTCTGTCTCTGCCATGCGTACTTGGATACAATGTATGGTCCTGGGACTGGCTCAAGGTATTCGGCGGCGCAATTCTCGACCTTGAAGATTTTCTGGTAAGCAACATTCTGCTCCCGCTTGGTTCTCTTGTATACCTGCTTTTCTGTGTTTCCAAACGTGGCTGGGGCTGGGAAAACTTCACAGAAGAAGCCAACACCGGAAAAGGCCTGAAGATCCGGAAATGGATGCGCGGATACATCACTTATATCCTGCCGCTGATCATTCTGTTTATCTTCTTCTTTGGTCTGTACGATAAGTTTTTTGCATAAAATAAAACTTTAAATAAAACACCCCTGACGGATATCGTATGTGATTTACACACGCGATTTCCATCGGGGGTGTTTTTGTTGAGTCAGGCGGATATTCACAGCCTGCACTCTTCCTGATACAAGCAAGTCCCCTCACCGCTTATTGCTTTTCGTAATTGAAGCAGGGAACTTACTTGATTCAGTTAAGAATTTTACCTGCCTAGCAGCTCCAGTACTTCCTCTCTGCTGATCAAAGCCTGGCCGATTCCCTCGCCGCTTAAGATCTCATCAGCCAGTTCCCGTTTTCTTTCCTGAAGAGCCCGGATTCGTTCTTCTATGGTGTCTTTCATAAAGAGGCGGTAGACACTGACAACGTTCTGCTGACCGATGCGGTGGGCACGGTCTGTTGCCTGATTCTGCACAGCAAGATTCCACCAGGGATCGTAGTGGATCACAATATCAGCTGCCGTAAGATTCAGGCCTGTTCCTCCTGCTTTCAGAGAAATGCAGAAAACAGAAGTATCATCCTCATTAAATGCCTGTACCATCTGCGCACGTTTTTCCTTGGAAGTAGCCCCCGTCAGCATATAAAAAGAAACCTTTGCTTTTTTCAGACGGACAGCCAGCACATCCAGCATGGTAGTAAACTGGGAAAACAGCAGGATCTTATGTCCGCCATTCACTGCATTTCGCACCAGTTCCATGCACATCTCAAGTTTGGAAGAATTCCCCTCATACCCTTCATACACAAGCCCCGGATAACAGCAGATCTGCCGCAGCCTCGTGATCTCTGCAAGGATCTGCAGTTTAGAAGTGCGAAACTCCGCATCCGACTGCATCCCAAGCATCAGGCGAAGCCGTTCCGTATGGGCCTCATACAGCTCCTTCTGCTCGCTTTCCAACGGGGAAAACATATCTTTTTCCAGCTTATCCGGAAGATCCTTCAGCACATCCTTCTTCAATCTCCGCAGCACAAAAGGACGGATCATTTTCTGCAGTCGCTCCATTGCATCGGAATTGCTGTACTGCACTGCCGGAAGCTCTATTTCCTTTCGGAACTTCTCATAAGAATACAAAAACCCCGGCATCAGAAAATCAAAAATACTCCACAGCTCACTAAGCCGGTTCTCTACCGGTGTACCGGTCAGCGCAAGCCTAAATTCCGACCGGATTTCCTTCACAGCCTTCGCCACCTGAGTTCCGTGATTCTTTATATACTGCGCCTCATCAATGATCTGTACAACAAAATCCAGCTTCTGATAAGCCTTCAGATCCCGTTTCAGAAGGTCATAGGATGTGATCAGAACCTCACGTTCTCCCGCATTTTGGATCAGTGCTTTCCTCTCCTTCACATCACCTGTCACAACGGTAGCCGGAAGTCCCGGAGCAAAACGTTCGATCTCGCTCATCCAGTTAAACACAAGCGAAGCAGGCGTTACCACAAGCGCACGTCTGTTTTCTCCTGGTCTGGACTCCTGAAATTCCGACCAGAGAAACGCAATCACCTGGAGAGTTTTTCCAAGTCCCATATCATCTGCCAGGATTCCTCCAAACTGATTATGCTTCAGGGTTTTGATCCAGTAAAAGCCCTCTTTCTGATAGCCCCGAAGGATTTTTTCCTGCTCCCCGGGAATCTGAAATTTATGTTCCTCCATTGTCTGCATGTTCCGGATCAACGCACGAAAAGCGTTATCCTTCTCTACCTTGATCAGATCGCCTCTCTTCAGCTGACTGTCCAGATACATGGCACGGTAAGCCGGAACCTGAGTCTTTCCTTTTTTCAGTTCACTGTCACTGATCTGCATTCCATTCTTCAGAACAGAAAGTTCCCGGAGCTGACCATCGGAAACATCCAAAAAGCTGCCATCCTTCAGACGGAAATATTTTTTTCTGCGGTCGTACCTGGAAAGGATGTCAAAAAGCTGCGCCTGATCCATCCCCTCCACATCCAGATCCAGGTTCAGAAGTCCGGCTGAAAGAGACACACCAAGACGGATTCCGGGCATTTTCATTACACGCATCTGCCTGATTGCCTGGGAAATGTAGACTGTTCCGATTTTCCGCATGGCAGGGATGCCCTCTTTGAGGAGCTGGTATAGTTTTTCTTCGGAGCTGTCCATATTCACAGACGCGTCTTCTCCGTTTAAATTTTCATATTCCCCGGTACGACAATCCAATGCCAGTTCCATCCGCTGCGCATCATATCCGTTAAAATACTTCGACAGCAGGACAAATACGCCCATCTCTCCGGGAATGTCCCTGGTTTGCACAGATACATTTCTGTCAAAAACCGAAAATTTATCTTCCCCGTAAACAGAAAACGCCTTACAGGTGATCCAGTCACGCTCCGGCGCATCCAGATAGATCTCATATGCAGCCTTGTAGCATTCAAGACCTGTTTCTTCCGGGAAATCCCTGAGATCACAGTGAAAAAATTTTTTCAGGGAAGGAAGCAGCTCACGCACAAACGCGGGCACATCCGGTTCATCAATAAAGCCTCGGCCTGCAGGAAGCCGCTCCAGGCAGGTAACAAATTCCTCCACTGCTCCAAGCTCCTGCCTGGAAACCAGATATACCTTCGCATTATCAAAATACATATGATACCGTATGCCTGTCACACTGTATACCGGCGCGATCTCAAGAGATAACCCCTGATCCTTCTTCCGGATCATCAGCGTCCTGTTCGGAATTTCTCTGACAGAATGCCATGTTGTCTCCGGATCATTGTTCATTTTGAACTTGAAACTTTTTTCGCCAAGTATAAGAAGCAGATCCTCAAGTTCTTTTCTGTCAACGGTAAGATCCCTCACCTTTTCCACAGCTATATCCTTCAGCTGTTCATATCTGGACATGTAAGTGCCGTGATGATTCTCGACCCATTCCCGGATAAAGGCCAGCACGCTTCTGGATCCTTCTGAAAAGGCTTCATCTGAATGGATAAATTCCAGATTTTTTCCATAAGAAACCTTCTCATTATGATCCAGATTCCACACAAAGGCCAACACATCCTTGAGGATATATTTTTTCTCACAGCCAACGCGGAATTCCACGGTAAAACAATTTCTCACAGAATTAAATTTCAGGCAGATTTCCAGCTCCACCCTGCCAAAATACGGATCCCCGGAAAACGGAAGCATACGGCTATATAGCTGGCGATTAAGGAGGCTTTTCAGCTCAACGGTGGTTTTCGTTGCAGGCTGCCCTGGTCCGGATAAAGCAGCCGGAAATGCTGTTCCGCTGAATAACTCTGCCTGCTTCTGTTCCTCATCCTGCTGTCTGCGGATTTCCACACGCTCATAGGCCTTACGGTCTCCATATTCCAGAAGCACTGCCACGCAATGCTTACAGATTCCGGAATAGCTGCGAAAGGCCGGGCAGTCACAGTATGCTTCTTTTATGCGGTCCGCTTCTGTATCATACTGAAAGCCTGTATTGTATACATTACGCCCACTTCCCTTCACTGCTGCAGATATTTTATCCACAGCTCCTTCCGACTTAATATCCAGCGACTGGATCCTCTTTCCGGTACGGTAAATATCAAGGCCTCTCTGATATGCCGTTGTATTGCAAAGTGCCCGTATGGCTGTTCGTTTAAGCATGTATCTTTCCCTTCTTTTCTTATCACATTTCTTCCATTATAAAAGGAGACCTGCACTGTGGCAAGTCTCCCTTTTTGTACTCATTGATATCACATTCAATCGGATATTCGCAATCCGCTTTCGCTACTTTCTCAGCAGGCCTTCCTTCTTGCTTCATCCTCTTTCCTCTCTTCTCCGACCTCTGTCATCAGATACGGATCAAGAACCTCTTCCAGCTCTTTCTCCGTCATGAATCCCTGCTCCATAACAAGCTCTCTGACGGATTTTCCTGTTTTTACAGCTGTTTTTGCAATGGCTGCAGATGCCTTATATCCGATATACGGGCAAAGTGCTGTTGCGATTCCCGCACTGCTTTCCATCAGATCTTTGCAGTGTTTGCGGTTTGCGGTGATTCCTGTGATACAGTTTACGATCAGGGTATCCACTGCCTTTTCCAGAGTTGTGATGGATTCAAAAAGATTACAGAATACAACCGGCTCAAAAGCATTCAGCTCCAGCTGACCTGCTTCTGCTGCCATGGTAATGGTGGTGTCATGTCCTACGATATGGAAAGCAACCTGACTTACCACCTCCGGAATAACCGGATTTACCTTACCAGGCATGATAGAAGAGCCATTCTGCTTCGCCGGAAGATTGATCTCACCAAATCCGGTTTTCGGACCGGAGGACATCAGGCGAAGATCGTTGCACATCTTGGAAAGATCCACCGCACAGGTTTTTATCACGCTGGATACAGCAACAAAGCCATCCAGATTTTCTGTTGCGTCAAAAAGATCCTCTGCCTGTTTCAGCGGATAGCCTGTAAGCTTTTCAAGATTTGGCACAATTTTATAAAAATAAGAATCAGAAACATTGATAGCAGTTCCCACTGCAGTTCCTCCAAGGTTTACGGTGTACATTTCCCTGTGAGCTTTTTCGATACGTTTCCGGTCTCTGGAAACCATGGACGCATAGCCATGGAACACCTGTCCAAGGCGGATCGGAACCGCATCCTGAAGCTGTGTACGTCCCATAGTGATCACATCATCAAATTCCTCTGCTTTTTTTGCAAGCTCAATTTCAAGTCTTACCAGCACTTTTTCCAGAGGTACAAGAAGATCCAGAACGGTAAGCTTACCGGCCGTTGGGATCACATCATTGGTGGACTGCGCCATGTTTACATGATCATTTGGATGAACCATTTTATAGCTTCCCTTTGGACATCCGAGGAGCTCACCGGCTCTGTTTGCGATCACCTCATTCATGTTCATGTTTGCACTGGTTCCGGCACCACCCTGAATGGCATCCACGATAAATTCCTCTGCCAATTTTCCTGCGATCACTTCATCACAGGCTTTGATGATAGCATCTGCTTTTTCCTTCGGAAGAAATTCTGCATTATTATTTGTGATGGCTGCTGCTTTTTTGACCTGTGCCAGGTTTTTGATAAATATCGGATGAAGTTTTGTTCCTGTGATCGGAAAGTTTTGTTTCGCTCTTAATGCCTGTACTCCGTAATATGCCTCTGCAGGCACTTCCATAGTTCCGATTGAATCTGCTTCCAGTCTTGTTTCTGTTGTCATTTTGTCATCCCTCTTCTTTCTTCTGATCCTGTGCACATCTGATTTGCTCCGCCCTCTGATCTCATCTTTTTCAGTCCGACGGATATTCACTGTTTACAAATCATTCTGTTATTTTCATTTTTATCAGCAGCTGTTTTTCTGATGCCTAAGAAACTAACACTTTCTTTGTGGCTTGTAAATACTTTTAAGGGAAAACCATGATTATCCGTGTTTTCCAATAGTTTAAATTAATTTTTTTAAGAATTTTATTTGTTTTTCTTATTTTTATTAAGTCGTTTCTTGTGTTGTGATAACATACGCAGTATAATCAATACAGAAAAACCATTGAAAGGAGCCAGTCCGCATGGAACACAAGCTTGACAATATTGACCGAAAGATCATCGAAATGCTTCAGAAAAACGCCCGCATCCCGGTAAAGGAAATCGCAAAGGAAGTTTTCCTCTCCTCCCCAGCTGTCTCCGCCAGGATCGAACACCTCGAAAAAACCGGGCTGATCACAGGCTACCACGCCCAGATCAACCCGGTTTTTCTTGGTTATCATATAAAAGCATTCATTAACCTGGAAGTAGAACCCTACCAGAAAAAAGACTTCTACCCCTTCATCCAGTCCATCCCCAACGTCATCGAATGCAACTGCGTCACCGGTGATTACGCCATGCTCATCGAAGTAGCCTTCCGTTCCACCATGGAACTGGACCACTTCATCAACGAACTCCAGCAGTTCGGCCGCACCAAAACACAAATCGTATTCTCCACCAGCGTAGAACACAGAGATCTTCCGGTGGAGTAATCCCCACCGGCATTTTTTATAAACCATATTCCCTGTACAATTCTTTACACACATCCTCACTGTCAGCTATCTTCTGTATCTCATCCACACGACCATCCGAGATCAGACAATTGATCAGAGCCCGTATTCTTGCTTCTCCCTCTGCTTTTCCTTCCGCTTTTCCACGGGCTTTCCCACGGGCTTCTCCAATAGCCATACCTTCCTCCCGAAGCCGCTCTGACTCCAGCTGCAAAACCTTTCCACCCATAACTTCACCCACTCCTTTCCTGACTTTTTCTTCTTTTCGAAAAATATAATCCGATATTCTTACGATCAATTTATTAAGATCTGTATACATACCTGCTCTTCCAGTAATTGAAAATTCTCTCTCAAGTTTTATCCTTATATCTTCATATTCCATCAACAATCCCTGTAACTTCTCCGAATCTTTAGCTAATGTGTCTGCTACATTTTCATACCTCATCACGTAAAATGGAAGCAACAGCAACAGATTCTTCTCGAAAATACTATCCTTCGTATAAAGTTCCATCTTCACTGTCGGAACCCGGTACACACACACCTGTCCATCCGGAAACAATACCTCCACTTCCTCAACATCCGGCGTATTCTTCGTAGATCTCAAGTATATCACACAAGATTTCGGGAACTCTACATAAAACTTCCTTCCAATCCTCTGTCTGTTCTCCAAGGCAATTGCAAGATCATACTCAAACATCCTGATCGCCATCATAGTATCATCAGAACTCTGACACTCAATATGATACACCTTATCCCCGATCAGAAGTCGGGCATCCGTGATCAGTTCACCATCCTCAAGCTGATGCTCATTCCTAAGGTGCATGATCTTCACATCTTCCGGATATGATGTATGAAACACCTCATTGATCAGCGGAACGATCAGATACGTCATCTTTTCCACCATCGTCCGAAAAACATCATCAAATATAGTATTGTTAGTCATTAACACTCCTACTGATATATATAAATTATACCACACAAATAAAACATGAAAACACCCTAAACCGGCCTTTCATAAATTTCACAGGTTACTGTTCACTCCGTTCTCAGTAACACGCTTCGCGATGCACAGAATTTATGCTGATCGCATAAATTCGCGCGGTATGTCTCGGGTTTTCTGTGACCTTCGCTCACAAAAAACACCTCGCGGGATATTACCAGTGAACAGTAACTTTCACAGTACCAAAAATGGAAAATGCTTCAGAATTCGAAGCTCCAAGAACGTCCATACAGACAAAAGATCTTATAAGATATAACAACCATACCACATGCTATAATAAAAATCACTCAAATTTCATCCAAAAATCTCAACAACATTCGACAGCGAAGTGCCTCACATCTCATTCCCGGCAGACCACTCAACCCAACATTCACACCCAAACTTCCGAGCAGCCACCTTCTCCTGCCGTCTTGAAAAACCAGCCCATGAGGCGTCCGTATTTCAACAAAAAAAGAACAGCAATGAACCTCAAATCCACCACTGTTCTCCACTCATTTTCTAAGTCACTTTCTAAATCACTTTCCCATTAAAGCAACAATTCTTTCCTTCAGCTCCCGTGCATTCTTCTTCGGATCCTCTGCCTTCATGATCGCAGAAACAACCGCCATACCACTCATACCTGCGCCCTCAAGCACATCCATATTCCCGGCATTCAATCCCCCGATCGCAACCGCCGGAATCGGAACCGCCTCACAGATATCCTTCAACGTAGAAACCTTGGTAAGGATCGTCACAACCTTAGTAGTAGTAGGATAAATCGCCCCCACACCAAGATAATCCGCACCATCCTCATAAGCCTTCACAGCAGCCTCCACCGTCTTGGCAGTAGCCCCCACGATCTTATCCGGTCCCATCAGCTTCCTTGCCACAGCAACCGGAATATCAGAAGCTCCAACATGCACACCAGCCGCATCACAGGCCAGCGCCACATCCACACGATCATCAATGATCAGCGGCACATTGTAACGATCTGTGATCTCCTTCACCTTAAAAGCCTTATCCAGATACTCCCGTCCACCCTTATTCTTCTCGCGAAGCTGGACCAGAGTCACACCACCCTTACAAGCCTCCTCAACCGTACGGAGCAAAGACTCCTCCGTATGATAAGAACTATCCGTCACCAGATACAACGTTACATCCAAATCTTTTCTATCCATCCTAATCCCCTCTTTTTCAGTACATTTCAATCTTCAACAGATCCAGCAGCTGCCGATCCGAAAGCCCATAAATCTCATCCAGCAGATTTACCTGAAAACTTCCCGGACCGCGGGAAATCTTCTCCGCTTCCTCACCAGCAATACCCATAAGTGCAGTACCAAGAACTGCCGCAGCCAGATAATTCCCGGATCTCTCATTTAATCCTATCTCACCGCCAGACCAGACACCTGTCTCTATACTATCCGTCATCTCTTTCGCAATATTATCTTCGCACCCCGGCAAAAATGCCGCAGTCAGTGCACCAACCATACAACCGGTTCCTGTGATCCCGGACAGCGCCGCACTGCCATTTTGCACCAGAACAACCCGTTCACCATCCGTAACAAAATCCTGTTTCCCAGTTGCCAGCACGATCGCCTGATTATTTCTGGAAAAAGCCTTAAGCACCTCACTGACTCCATCGATATTTTCCTCAGTCAGGGCATCCTCGACACCCGCATCGATCCCGATCGCATGGGACGGCAGCCCGGAAACAGCCAAAAGCTCTGACATATTTCCCTTCAATACCGCCGGATGGCCGATGCTTAAAAGCTCCCTCGCCAGATCCAGCCTGAGATCACTGCATGCAACCCCTACCAGATCCAGAAGAACCGGGATCTTTTTTTCCATCGCAGTTCTCATAGAACGCTTCATTGACTCGATCCTGGCATCGGTAATATTCCCGAGATTCAGCATCAGCGCACCAGCCGATGCCGTAATATCTGTCACCTCTGCCGGATGCTCCGCCATGATCGGCCTTGCACCTACTGCAAGGACCACGTTGGCACAGTCATGGATCGAGATTGGATTGGTGATGCAATGGATCAGCGGCTTTTCTTCTTTAATTCGCTTTCGCAGTTGTAAAATTCTTTGTCTCATATGTTTTTGAACCCAAAGCTGCCTGGAATTTCACCAGAAGACCTGCTTTACTCAGAGCCTTCAGGAAAATATAGGCAACACATCCTCCCATTGTGGTTGCTGCAAGGAACATCGGCGTATAATAAAATGCTGTCAGTCCGCCTCTTCCCATCAGGAATGCCATCACCGGATAAGAAACCATGGATCCGATGATACCTGTTCCAAAGATCTCACCGATCACCGCACAGATGATCTTGCCTTTGGAAAGTCTGTAGAACACACCTGAAAGGAATGCGCCAAATACTGCACCGGTCAGTGCAAGTGGCGGGATTCCCATGAACATCATACGGATCACGCCGATCATGGTCGCACAGAGAAGGGAATACCACGGTCCCATCAGAACCGAGCATACGATATTGACAAGATGCGCCGTGGGGCACATTCCCTCAATCCTCAGGATCGGTGAAATAACGACACCGATCGCAACCATCATTGCCAGCATTACCATACGAAGCGTGTGCATCCTTTGTTTTTCCATAGTGTTTTTCCTCCCTGAAATATCAGGCAGAGCCCTGTCAGATCCGGGCAAAAGCTTCCCGTCTGCTGCAGTCTGCCCTTAGATTTTGGCGGTCGAAGTTCCCTTACTTCCTCTCACTCCGAAAACACGGATTCCCATCGCTTACATGATCCTTCCGGAAAAATCCTCCGGAATATCACTCTCCTGCCAGACATTAAGGCGCTCCCCTTCCTGCCCGCTCGCCGCAGAAGCTCCACATGCAGTCTCTGTCACTTTCACATCCCCACATTGTCAGACCATTCCAGTTCCATTCCTGCATCCGAAAAGAGCGCATCCCATGGCAAACTCCACGGAGACACGCTCTCAGATCACAATCCCTCCGTTGGCATTACCCAAATCAGGTACGGTCGAAGATCTATCTTCCTCTCAGCCTGTCACACAAGCTCCCGCTGGCTCTTTTTTTTCTGTTTTTCAATATAGCACACACCTATCCCGTTGTCAAACCTCTCTTCCCGGACGAAAAAATCCAGGCATTTATCATAATAAATCTTATTTTGAAATCTCGTCGATCAGACGCAACTCCTCAGCTGTAAACGGTGCACAGTGGATCGCCTTCACATTATCAAGGATCTGCTGTGGCTTGGAAGCTCCGATGAGCACGCTGGTAACTTCCTTATGCTGAAGCAGCCAGCTAAGTGCCATATCAGCCAGCTTCTCTCCACGCTGGGCTGCCAGATCGTTCAGTCGCCGGATCTGATCCAGACGCTCCGGCGTCAGCACACTTTCCTTAAGGAATCTTCCGTCTTTACGAATACGGCTGTCCTCCGGGATTCCGTTCAGGTAACGGTCTGTCAGCTGTCCCTGAGCAAGAGGGCTGAAGGTGATCAGGCCTTTTTTCAAAATACCGGTGGTTCTCTTGAGACCGTTTTTTTCCACAGTTCTGTCAAAAATAGAATAACGGTTCTGGTTGATCACAAAGGGGCATTTCAGCTCCTTCAGGATCGCTGCTGCCTGGCTTAAGGTTTTTCCATCATAATTGGAAAGTCCCACATAGAGGGCCTTGCCCTGCTGAACCGCTGTTGCCAGCGCCCCCATAGTCTCCTCAAGCG
>ERZ1673737.2395-NODE-2395-length-15809-cov-4.009902_pt1 | contig 15809 bp, 5 predicted proteins | sample MGYA00580211_ERZ1673737 | MGnify/ENA primary metagenome ERZ1673737 (study PRJEB41218, sample SAMN15661789) | gut metagenome | host: Homo sapiens | place: Canada: London | collected 2015-08-20/2019-03-30 | study: EMG produced TPA metagenomics assembly of... | reverse complement strand
TACGAAGAGGATCAAAATAGGAATAGGGTATATAGAGGACTATTGCTTAAAGAGAAGGTGCCACGGCTAGTAAAGGGAATAGGACTAGGAGAGGTCTATAGAACGAAGATTTACGAGTACTACTATACTATATCTACTTACTAATTATTAGGGATTAACTTAGAGCCTAGCATATTTCTTATAGCCGAGGCCTATTATTAATAAATTCTCGCGTATATAGCTTATACCCTTATCCGATAACGCGAAGATTATATCTAGTAGGCCTTTAAAGGAAGCTTTCTATACTTTTATCACTAACGAGCCTATATTAGGTTTAGCCTCTACTACTATATTTATAGCGCCGGAATAATCTAAGAACTATTTAACTAGCCTATACTAATATCCACCCTTCTTACGTATAATCACTAGCTTATCTCTAGTAGTCGGCTAACCGAACCTAAAACTTAACACTAAATAAAAAGCAAGGAACTATTAAGGGTTTCTACTAGATCAATATGCTTATTTAATAAATAAGTCCGATACTATTATAAATTGCTAGTAGTCGTAGGGAAGCTAGGTTATAGGGGGATCGCTTAAGGTCGGCTCTAATAGCTCGTAAGAGTGCGGTATAGGATATCTATATTACTAGTAGTCGTAAGGAAGTTACGTCCTAGGGGGATCGCTTAAGGTTAGGTCTAATAGCTCCTAAGACCGCGGGATAGGATATCTAAACTCCTAGTGGTTGTAGGGAAGCTGTATTAAATACACCTTATCTAATAGCGGACTCTAAGGCTCAATATAACCGTTCTATGTTTCTAGAGGTGCAGAGCTATCTATATTCGAACTAGGAATATTATCAATTATACTTCTTCCTAAGCCTTATTAGTTTAAGGATACCGTAGATAAACCTAAATAGGATTGATAGAGCAGCGTTAAGCGCGTTAAATTCGAACCCTACCTAAGCCCTTAAGCTAGACTTAGCATACTTATAAGGTTCTGACCCCTTAGAATATTTAGTTTATATAAGGACGACTAGGGCCTACGAAGTCGTATATTAGTTTCCCTACTATTTCTATTATCTAGTGCTAATATATACTATAACGGTTAATCTATATAGTGTTTAGGTGCCTATCTTACAAAAGTTTCGAAGGAATATACCTATTAGCAATTAAGAACCCTAGGCACTTTTAACCGTGATAGACTTAATATATCCCTAAAGTTTCTTAAATATTATATAGGCGAGGTCGCTTAATTCCTATCGAAAGGGGACATTTAATATACCTCTGTCTCGTAGGTCTTAAATCTATTATAACCTTTTAGGGCTATCCTTATAGAGTAGCCTTAAACTACAATATTTTTAACGCGAGAAAACTATTATCGGGTTTCTACACTTACTATTCTTTTCTAACATCCCCTAGCAAGTAGAATAAAATCCTAAGATACTAGTATCTATTATTAGAACTATTATCAATATCACGGTATAGGTTATCGAGCTTACTTCCTTCTTTCGACCACTCGATAATATTCTCCTTAATATTATCTTAATTATAGCCTACTAATAGAGATTCTAAGATAATATTAGCGAGAATTTCCGAACTATATAAATAAAGCCTTTGTAGACCTAATTTATGTTTTAGCTTAGAGAAGAGAACTTTTAAGAACCGCGATCGAATTAAGTTATTGTCTCTACGATACTCGATATATAATAGACTTCGATAAAAGAAGCTTAGAGTAGGCGCCTTAAAGTCGACAATCGTGTTATCGGTATTAAGGAAGAAATTAGATAGATTCTTAGTCTAATAGGAAATATTACTCGAAATAGAACTAGAAAGGCAAATTTAAGCTTTTATAGCATTTTTTCTTCTACGAGGCGGGTTAGGTTATAATAATTTTAAACGCTTCGCGGGCTTTCTTACTATATTGCCGTTAGTAATACGAGTATCGTGAGTTAGGGGGTTCCTAACGATAATTCTTCGAGTATCTTCGGGAATATATATCCACGAAGACTTAAGGAGTTAAATCGTCTAAGGTCCCTTAGCTAATTGCCTAGATAATATATAGTAGACACCTATACTTACCTCTATATCCCGTAAGATCACGTCTATCCGAGTGGAGCCTTACGTTTCTGCCTTAGAGTAGATATTTTGTAGCTTTTAAAGGAGAATCTTACTTTCTATAAGACCTATCTTCTAGGGCTTATCTAGCAGTTAAGGCGAGCAATACACGGTAAGTAAAAGGATCGAGGAAGAAACGGGCGGCTAGTTAAGTGAAAAAGAATAACTATATAACTTTATATAATAATCCCTATCGTTATATTAGCGTCTATAGCTATTAGGGATTTATAGTTAAATAGTAGAACTAGTATCTTAGCTTTATTAATATATTAAGTGTATATCGAATCTTTGCTAAAACACACAAATATATAAACTACGCCTTAACGTATATAACCGAAACGAGAGGACGATAGGCTAGCTAAGTCTAATTAAGCTATTAGTTTAAGGCAGGGAATATAGCTAGCGTAGAAATTAACCTAGATTCCCTCGCTAATCGTTTGTAGTGCTTAGGGTATACGCTATTAAGTGACTAATTAGCAAAGTTCTAGCGTGACTATATATAGATTCTAAGATACGAATGCTTTAGTTCGTACGGTTAGCGCGTTAGCTAGAAACATAAAAGGAATAAGGTCGAGAGGAACTTAGAACTCTTATATTGCTTAGCTATAAGCCACTTAACTTTCGTAGTCTATTATTTATTTAGAACTCGTAGGGTCTAGTCTATAGGGGTAGAGAGGCCTTATATCTACTAGAGCTAGCATTTAATAATTACCCCTTTAACGTAGTCGAAAGTTATTCGAGGCTATATATAGATACTAAGAGACTAACTATTTTATATAGGGGGCTTATAGCCCAATGATATTTAACTCTAGTTCAGCTTAGAGGGTTAGTGCGGCGGTCGCACCGGCCTAAAGGGCTCTCACACTATTCTCACCCTAATTCTCACCCTATCTATAGCATAGCACACTCGCCCTTATCATCCCCGGTCGCGCGACCATATAGCGCCTCTCACCCTAAACTTACCTAGGCGACACGAATTGAAAGACTCGCGCCCCGTAGGCTTATTCTAGATCTATCAAATCGGGCATATTAACGTGCAGCAGATCGACCGGCCTAGAAGGGCCTAATTCAGCCATAGTTCTAGGCGATAATCTAAAATCAATCTAGTTTAGCTTATTTCTATATAGTCATCCGAATTATCGTCGGAATAATCCTCCGGTGAAAGAACGTAAGAGCCTATGTCGTTTCGATTGTTAGAGACAATATCCGAGTAGGATAAGATAGAAGAGAGCGGAGTGTTAGAAGAGTAGTCGCTAAATGCAGTAGACATATCGGACATACCTAAAGCATAAACTAGACTTATCGTCGTTAATATTTAGTCTAATTCTATATTCTCCTTACTATTGTCACCTTACTATAAGTCATAATCACTATACAAGCCTATCAAGCGAATATACATAACGTGCCAACCTCGATAGCCCTATATTAGCAAGATTTTTCTATAGAACCCGATAGATTAGCGGGAAATAGTTCATCGTTGCTAACCGGGGGGATACCTATATATTAGGTTCTTACACATTAGCTTAATTTAGCGTCGTTCTAGTAAATTGTTCGATTAGCTCTCCTTACTCATCTATAAGCTATAACCCTTAAGACATAGTATTTTTGGTAGTTCTAGGGTCGTGAAATAACGCTCTCACGAAGGCTAAAACGGCTTTAGCGCCTAGAAAAGGTAGTGTGTTAGGTGATAATTAGTTCATCCCTACCCTATAGAGCAACAGTAAAGTATTTTTGTAGACAATAGTTAGCCTCTATAAGCCACCTAAATAAACTCTCTACCTTCGCCTTTAGGTTACATATTCCTATTTTCTATATTACGCTCATATCCGTATCTACACCCCAATAGTGATAGCTAAACTTATCGGTGTAGTCGCAAGCGCCGTCACCTTTAGAACGGTTATAGCACAGCTCACAAACTCTATCGCTTTTCTAAAGGACTACTATAACCAGATTCGCGATTTGCCTAGCGACATTAAATAGCTTATACGAAATATCGAGATACTTGGTTCCGTCCTAAGTGATATTAAGGCTAACTTTCTACAAAAGTCAAATGCATCAGCCCTAAACGATAGCAAGCATACTCTACAAAGTTTGGAGTTTTGCAAAGAAGTAGCTATCGGTTTAGAAACGATATACAAGGATTTTACGTAGGATATACTAACCACCTCTCGAATACCCTAGTCCTATACTATTATAAAGCTAGCAATACGGAGGAATAAGATAGAAAAGTACAAATCACGGCTATAGGATATAATTTGTTTACTTTTACTATCTCAATAATACTATATAAGGTCCGTAATATCCCTTCACCTATTCGTTAACAAAAAAGGTAACCTCTCTATTTAGAGCTCTTATACAAGCTCAGCCTAAATTGATAGCCCAGGAGATTGCACGCCGGATAAAAGGTTCTTCTATTAACGCTTTTAAAGAAGCAATACCTAAGACTAGTGGCTATAGAGTGAGCCCTATATTAAATCCCACGAGAAAATATTATTCTACAGCTAAAGTAACCGGCGGTAGGAGCTCCCGCAGCCTTCAGAACAAAGGTTTTATATAGCGTGCCTCTCTTCCACCTTAGGTAACTACCAAAGCTTTAGAACTAAGTGGTATATATTTCCCTAGCGGCTGGAAATAGGTCTTCCGGGAGTACAACTCAATTCCACTCGAATCGAAAGCGGTCGATTTCGCTCGGTCTAGGAATATCTAAGGCCTATAAGATCTTTTTGCCTCTAAGCGGGCTTCCCCTTTTGATCGAATTGATATAAATAGATATATATTACTTTATATAAGCTCGTGAATAACACGATTACCGACATAGCTTATAATACTAATGCGTTTTAAGTATACGTATAGACCAAATAGGTATAACGTTCTCGAGTTTCTCTTAAACTAGGGATCGGATATATCTACTACAGGTCACTTTAGCCAGCCCGTCACGCCCGTTAGCCTTTTAGTATAGTCAGAGAGTTTAGGGGTAGGGAAAGGGTATCTTCTACTCCCTTCTCTTCGGGCCCTACTTCGTCACTCAGAGATAATAACATTTAAAACACTAGACGAAACGATTAATAGTTTCCTATCAAACTTCTATAGAATAGCTAAAGAGTTCCTTTTTTGCTAACAACTATACTACCCCTCTTTCTATTAAATACCAGAATAGACACGAGTGGTAGTTGCTACTCGCGCTGCTTCCGGTGTTTAGGACGCCTACCATATACCCGAAACTATTCGTATAGCCCTACGAGGGGTTATATTAGGAGCAAACATTCTATAACGAGAGTGGCCTTCGGAGAATTATTTAGAGAGAGTAACCCTAGTATATTGTGTGGCACGAAAAATTAGTGGAAGTTAGCTTAGAATATAACTCTGCTATAGGCCTTTATAGAAGCCATTCCACGGAGAAAGCCTATTCTAAACTTCCTAGATACGGTATAATAAATTAAATAAGTAGGAAGAACTCTATATATCGTGGAATAGTTTATTTCGTGATTTTTTACTTACTAAGATTAATTTACATTAAATCGTTAATTAGAAAACGCCATTGATTACGTTCCTTCGAGGATATTTCTATCATAAGGACGGACCGAAAAATAAATCATTAGCTTATATAATAGCTTTGAGATCCTAGTTAATAGAATTGTAAGCTACTAGCGTTAATTTAAATAGGCTAGGACGAAACGAGGTGAAGATTTAGAAGAGCGGAAGTGTTCAAAGAGAGGTTTTCTCGGTCGGTAGGAATAGGCGGCGCTAGAAACGATTGATTAACATTGTCTACGGCGCGTTCCCTTCTAACTAGTATATATGGTTTTCTAACAGCTCTGATTCTTATATAGGTGATTTTTAGAATCTACTTAAGCTAGAGACAGAAGTTATACCAGGTAGTTAGCCGATAGAACTACCTAAGGGCTAGATTAGGCGGTTTTCAATAGCTCGCTTTCATTTAGCTAGAAGTTATATTTATTTACTAGATAAAGAGGCAATTTCTTAGCAAGATAGTAAATAAAGAACCTAGGAGGCTAAGATCTAATTTAGCCATATCTCTATAATATTATTAGTAGTATATCCGTTATATATCGACTCTAATTAGCCACACTTCTTAGACCTAATAGCGCAAATCGTACTTATTTAGTTCTATACAATACGACGTAGTAGATTAAAAACTTAACGTCCCTTTATTAGTTAATTACGTCTCCTTCCTCGTAGAAAGCAAGCGAAGTATTACTACCCAATTTTACTACCCATAATTTACTTAGCCATTGTAGGGCCTTATATCGGCTTCTATATAGGCTAGATAGCAAGGATCTACTAGCGGATCTATACAAGGATCCCTCACCGAGATACGGAATATACTATCTAGCCCAGCCCAACCCCGAGCTTACACTAGGGTTACCAGTATTTATAGTACAGAACGCTAGATCAGAGTTGTTCAAAAGGAGAAACCTTAAGCGATAGCTCTTCTTTTAGGGAGGAAATATCCTCTATAGAATACATTATTAGCTATCTGTCCTACCTACCTTGTCTAATTTTTGCTAAGCGAAGCGAGGAAAGGGAGTAACTATACACATAAACAGTTTAGAGTAGTCAATGCCACTAAACTCGTGGAAATTAGCTGCTTAAAGGTAGAAGATAATAATATCTTAATTCTACTACCGGAGCGGCTATAGGTATAGAAACTAACCTTAGAAAAAATAACCTAGACAGAAACGTTATATAGGAGGATAACCGTAGCATAACGTATATATTATGACATGGTCCTAGACTAGGCTGCTAAAGGCCGTCGAAAAGCTATCAAATAAGCTTTAGTATATATAGTATATCATAAACAACATTTGTGTGTCTATCTATCTAAATCTAGTGTTATTATTATGCAGTGAATACACTTCGCCACTACTAGAAATTTTTAAATCCCCAAAAATGTTTCTTTCTATAAGTTTGTTTTAAATATTTTTTTTTTCGAACGTATCGCTATAAATATGCTTACCTACCCCTTTCTATTCTTTCACCAATTCTTGATAGGGTGTAAAGGAGGCTAAATTTGCTAGGCCTATTAACGCCTAAAGCGAACTACTTACTTTGCTAAGTCTCTATAACTAGCAAGGAGATAGTTCTAAATAGAAAAAGAAAGCCTATAGCTTCTTAGTTAATATACCAATCTCTTGATAATAAAGTATCAAACCTTCTAATAGAGGATAACCTTTATTTCAAATTCCACGATACTAATAACGAAACTAAATATATCAAAACGCGAGATACCAATATTATAGGCCGCTTTATATACCAAAATCAAGCGTACAGAGCGAAAGGTTGGTTAAGTAAAATAATTGCTATCACTATTCGTCTTTACCTAGGGCAAATATACAATATAAGAGTATACCACTAACGCTACAAATCTTACAATAATCTCGCTCGACTAACTCTAGACTAGTCGTATACTAAAAGAGTCTCTTACTAGGTAAAATAATAGAATAGAATTCGAGTGGTAAGACTACCAGTCTCTAATAAAAGCAGAGGCCCACACAATCGTTAGCTTTATAAGGGATATAGAGCTAGCCATTACACTTAGTCCGCAGAAGATTAGGTTACGCGATTAGAAAGGCTAGTCTATCTTAAGTCAACTCACAAATATATACACTAACTCATATATAGATTGATTCTTTAAATACCCAAAATATACGTTTAGACACAAGATTAAAATTTAAGGAGGGGATACTCGCCACAGAAATAATCTACGCTCCTAAACTATAGCCAAAGTTAGATACTTAATATAATAGATTATCTCCGCTAGTAACTATTTATATATCTAATATATCGTCCTTAGACTTATCTAGCTGTCTCCTTTATAGAAACAATTTCTTATATTTCTGCCAATTCTCTAGTTATAATAGAGATTTAAGGAGGAAAACTTTGCATCTATATAACTATTAATAAATAAACTAGTTAGTTCTATAGTGCCTCGGCAGATTTATACCTTCCATTCTATTTCTATTTCCCGACCTAATAAGAATTTGTGACTATTATGCTCGAAAAAAGATGCAGACAAAGATTGGCTCGGCAAGAGATACGCTAAATACGGAACTTAATATCGATCAGCTTATTTCGGTAAGAAAGATCTAGGCAAATATAGAACAAAACTTATTAATTCTTTATAGAAAGGCAAGGACTAGAGCAACTCTACGATTCACACTCTAATAGTCGCGTCTATATCCGATCAACCTTTGTCTTCTCTCGGCACTCGAACGCGGACTTTTCTAATTTTTTCGATAATAATAAGCAATAGGGAACAGCCTAGTCGACTATATATCTAACACAACAGGATACAGTGGCAGAATGGGTGTCTGGAAAAGGCAAAACTCCCGAACTTAGGCGAGGGCTAATGCCAAGACCAGGCTCTCATCCCTACGTGAGGCCGCGTTAGCTACACTTCACATACACTAACGCTACAGAGTCTATCACATAGGGAGTGATTTGAAATTCTTTCGATCGAGTGGCGCTCGTAGTAGCTCTAGGGAACAAGGATTAGGTCACTAAAAGCTTAGTGCCAGTAGGCGATCGGTCCACTCACCGCCTTAAAAAGTATAAATCAAATATAAATCCATAGTATGTCACATAACCGTATCTTTTAGGGCGTCGAAGTCACAACCAAGGCGCTTATATATCATCTAGCAACCCTTAGGGAAGTCCCTCAAGCTATAATATCAAAGTTCTCTACGATTCCAGAAAATATTCCCGCTAAGTCGATACAAGAGATAAACTTTATCGACTCTTCCTTCTTCAAAGAGCCCGGTAAAAGCCTCCCGACACTAGCGTAAGTAAGAGCTTTATCAAAGGACATCCACGCGAACCCTCAGCTATAGCCTATTATCTTCGAAGACACCAAAGTCTTTATTAAGTTTGGCCCTTATATTACGATCGCAGAAGCGCAGTGTCTCTAGATAATCAAACGGACCTTTAGTGACGAGATTCTAGTCCCCGAGATTTTTAGGTAGAGAGTCGACGAGGAGAACTATATATTCCTCTATATAGAGCTTATCTAAGGACAGACGCTATAGGATAGCTAGAATAAGCTTAATAGTCTAGAAAAAAGCTCGCTCTACGATCAATTATATTAGATAATCAACCACCTTCGCCAACTTAAACAATATCCTTCCGATTAGTATATTGGTACGCCCCAGCTAAAACGGAAATAATATAAATATATATCTAATCGAATTCTTATAGGCTCCCTAAATCGTTAGCAACTCCTAGACTATATTTTCTAATTATACCCGAAAACCGGGCCTTTTCCGACCGTTAAGGATTTTAATAACTAGTTTTCCTTTTTACCGCAATTACAGCTCTCTCCTTCGAAGAAATATAACGACCCCTATAGGTCTTTATTGCCAGATAGCGGAGATATTAAATTTATTTATAGTGACCTCTACCGAGGGAATATTATTATCTCTTCCGGTAAGCTAACTCGAATCCTTGCTATTGTGGATTAGGCGTAAGCGGGGTGGTATCTAGACTACTAGGAGTATTACAAAGCACTCTACACTTACTATTACGAAGACGAGTGGCGATAAGACTAGGTCGACAACTTTCTAAGCCCACGCTTACGAGAATTTAAGGTCTTCGTAGAGTACACAATAGCAATAGGCTCGGTATAAATTACTTCCACTTTTGAATGAATATATACTTCGCAGAAATTACAAAACTAACGGAAGGAAACAAGTATCCTAACGGCTATAAAAGATCAATCGCTCGGGGTTCTGTCCTAAAATACTTAAAAGGTCAAACTTAAAAAAAGTAGACCTAAGTTGATATGAGTTAGGAGCTAAGGTCTAGGAACCCCTACACTAAAAGCGAACAATTCGAGTAGTTTAGTGATTAAAAGGATATATTGACTAGCTATAAATAGAAATAATCAAAGTAATACGTAACGAAAGGATATATCGCGGTAGGCCTTCTTCCGTTAACTAAAAGTACTGCTTCGAGAGCCTACCCGGGATAAACTCAACGTCTTCTAGCTAGCTAAAGACCAATTCTATGGTTTAGAGGATCACGTTTAGATTAGATAATCGGAATTGCTTCCGCTGCAATGAGACCTTTAGCGACTAAATAGCGGACGAATTCCATGGTCCATTCTTGGCATCGCTTATTGGTGGTCTGAAGCAGATAAAGGATAAGCACAGCAAACGAACAAGTAGTCAAATGAAGGAACTTACATCATTAACAGGTGCCATGAAGTTCTGACTGATCCCAGGGGTCGGAACCTAAGAGGCAGCAACCTCAATATTGCCTCTGGGAATTGAGTCTTTGGTCATCGCTGTGTCCGTGGTGTCAACGATGTTAGACGAATAAACCTGACCAATCGGAAAAGTCTCGTGGCGCTGTTGGGTCAGAGCAGGAGAGTAGTTCCGTTTGAACTCGAGGATGTAGCCCGCCATGGGTGCACCGACAGCGTGAATCAGAGTCCCTCGTTTGGGTTCTGCTGCCCGATGGAACAAAAATTGCAAAGTGCGCTCGTTGTGAGGAAACATTGCGAAAAGAGATGAGATGAATAGTTCTGGTGGCCATGACAGCGTTTTAAGATCCTTTGTATTCTCAGATGAAGAGGGAACACCGAAGATATGGGCATGAGATGTGGAAAAACAGGCCCAAGAAAAGAACAAGGTCCCTCCTCTTATACCTTCCGATCAGAGCATGTCTTGGGGATAAGTAGGGGCCATAAGAAGTCTTACCAGGCGCTTCGAAGAGAGAGAGAGGTATCATGTTCGTTTCATTTGCACGAATCATTTTAGCGGACGAAGCGCGTACCTTCCTAGCCGCTGCGATAGAAATAGCCCCCAGTGGGTGAATATTATGATCGACGGGATTACATTATTTGAATTTCCAATGCATGTTCAGCTCACCGAAGTTGACAATGAGAAGGAAAATTGAAAATATTATGAGAATGGCTGCAGATATTGAGACTACTCAATCGCAAAAATTGACTTGACGGCCAGATGGAAACCAATCTCTAATTATTTTCAGTCACGCCATAAAATCCAGAGCCACTGATGAATATGATGAATGTCCTAAGGAGCATGTTTCTATTATGAGATCGCTCCAGCTTTCAGTTCCAGGTTGACAGCGGACAACCATGGACCGAACCACGTCGATCGAGTTAAGCGCCGAGCGCTCGAGTCCCATCCCTGATCACCTCCCTGCCGTATTCGGGGAGGTAATTAGTATGTTTTTCAACTTAACGCCTGACTTGCCATTAACTGTTCCATTCCGTGAGACGTCGCCCATCCAAGTATGCATTCGTACTGGGAATACTCTCATATCTTCCCCCTATTGCAGTGGGTTGACGACTGGCCAGAATATGTTAAGAAGGTTCCTGATCCCTTGCCACTAGAGGGTGCCATGATGCGGGTTGTCTTTAGTGATCTAGAGTTTTAGAGCGAGATAATACCATGTTGACCCTTATGTCTTTGTCCGGTCACAATAAAAGGCTTGATCGGTGTGATTTGATCTTAAGTTATATTCCAACTTAGAGCTTGTTAGCTATGGATTTGATTATGCTCTAAGAAGGACTAGTTTTATTTACTTTAAATAAGTGGTTTCCAATTCGAAGCTACCGTTAGCCTTAATTAAGCCTTGTCAATTCTATAGACCATCTACTCAACGGCCTCACACACCAATTCTTAGTAATATTTAGTATCTTAGATTGGTATCAAATAGCCTAGGCAAATCACCGCTCTAAATAAACCAATGCACTTAGAACAAATAACTCGGACTCTAGTTACTTAGAAGATAGCTATAGCCGATCTCTAGTATAGCCTTAAGCTTATTCTCCGATAGCTATACCGTCTTTTTGCCTTATTGCCTTCTAGCCGAGTCCGCCTTCTCTATAGCATATATTGCGCGTATAAACCCAATATCGTCTTTCCTAATAATATAGCCATAACTAGCGACATAAGTCCCGCGTAGTAGTTAATTCTCGTCTTTGTAGTAAAGAGTCACGTGTGGACCTAGAGGATCTTTCTAGTGTATGCTATTGATACTCGTTGTATCATAAATCTCGGATCTACAAAATTATTAGGCATTAGCTAGCACCTAGTAGGGACTTAGGAAAATAAAAACTATATATAAGTATCGCTCCTTAAATCTAGTCTTTATATATACCTCATAAGAACCGCCTTTAGGTAGAGCTTTCTGTCTCTTACTATCTAATATGCTAAAGCTATAAGTTGGCGTAGTCGGTCTTGATCTTTCGGGACTATACCCTTATAAAAATAATATTTCACTATGTTAATCGTAGATATATTTGCTCGGATAGTATGCTAAATAGCCGCGAAGGCAATACTTTGAAGCTTTGAAGTAAGACGGAATAATCGTAAGATATAACTATGTTGTATTTTATCCTAGGCTATATCCGCTTTTATAGCCTCCTAAAGGTAAATCTATAGTCTAACTCGTACGCCAATACTATCGATAGGAATCGCTAAGGCCTTATATAAGCAATATAATGCCTAGGGCGCGTATATTCTGTCGAATAATAACTAATATTTTAGGAACGACTAGATAGGTATATATAGGCGAATATCCGTCTCCTAGAGGCTACGCCATATATATATAACGTGATCATAGTTCTAAATCCTAGTAGGTATTGACGATAAGGCGTGTGTCTCTATATAAGATGTTGTAGTATAGACGGCTTGTTCTATTTAATACTAGCTTATTAGCTAATAGATAAACGCTTTGTCTCGGTTCGGACTTTCTTATATCCCGCTCTACCTAATTATTGACTATAACTTTGCCGAAACTAGTTAGCGCGTACCGCGTTATATTTTATCATAACTATTCGTCTCACGCCTAATAACGTAACTCAATAAATTGTGATATTTTTATATCTTCTTTATCGAACTTCTCTTAGCTAAAATTTTCTATATATTACTACGATGAATACATTGTTTTTATTAGCTATTCGGTTATTACGCCTATATTATTTATGTTCCTAAGTTAATCCTCCTATCCTTTATAAGGTATATATACCACTACTTTATTATAAGTAACCCCGCTACACGTTGACTCTTACTATATTTAACTTAATAGAGATAAATAATAATTTTAATACCCGTCTCCTTTATAAGCCTCTTAAGGGAGTCGAAAGACTTAAGAACTATCGACTAGAGGGCTATTACCCTATACAAATCGGAGATCACTTTTAGGGTCGATATTAGGTTATTTATAAACTAGGGCACGGGTCTTATTTAACTATGTGGCTAGCCCGTAATAAACGATCTAATAAATACGTTATAGTGAAAGTTTGTATAGCAAACGCGAACCTAAAAGAAGTGGATATTATATCTACTCTTACTAGTCCTTATTGTCCTTTAGTCAACAATCCGGGAAAGATAATAGTACCTTCGATTCTAGATAGGTTCGCTATTCACGGCCTAAATAGTATTTATACTTACTACGTTATAGCGCCGGCGAGGGCTAGCCTATCCGGAGTGAAAGATAGTTCGTAGATCCGCTTATTCTAGCTTAACACGGCCCGGTTATTAGCTATATAACTCGTCCTTACTATAAATTATGTTTATGCCTATAGAATTATCTATAGAGATCTTTACCTCGGCAATATTCTTCTTAAAGTTCCGCCCGATTTTAACTAGCTCTTACCTAGGCAATTATATAAGAAATATAGAGTACCGGAGCTAGATCTAGTTATTCGTCTAGATAGTAATCCGCTTCTACCTAGTGTTCTATCCTACAGTATTGCCCCTATATAGCTAGGGGAAGTAAGTAAGGAACTTATAGTTTCGGAAACTAGGATCTTTCTAATAGACTTTGGTAAAGCTTTTTCCCACTTAAAAGAACCGAAATACGAATCTCGTACCCCCCTTATTATCTATCCTCCCGAGGCTCGCTTTGAACTAAATAAACCCCTATCTTTATTATCGGATATCTAGACTCTCGCCTATACTATATAGTCTATTATCGCTTAACGGCCGTTATTTAAAGGATTTCTCGCGACAGAGGACGATATAACCTATAAGTATATCGACACTCTTAGTGCTTTGCTATCTAAATAGTAGAGTAGGTAGGAGGCGCGACGACTAAAATTTACCGAGGATAGTAAGCTATTAAACCGTAACCCTTTCCGATCTTAGGACGATCGGTTTAAGGATAGCGTACAATAGCCTAGGCGAGATAGTGGCATACCGTTGTTTAATATAAGGGAGAAGGAGGCTTTCTTCGATATACTACGGCCGATACTCTTATTTAGACCCGAGAATCGGCCTACTACAAAGCAAATTCTCGAGTTAGAATAGATAGTAAAATAGGCTTTGCCTAAATATAGCAAGATCCAATATAATATATAAGTTATTTTAGGGCGGAACTATATATATCATTTTCATCCGCTCCCGAGGGAGTTTTCTGTGGTCGCTTACACCTAAAAGACATATAACGGTAAAACGTTTTGCCACAATGTCCTAAGGTTCGCGTTTAGTATATAGCTAAATCTCTTTGTCTTAGCCAATTTATTAATATAAGAATATAGTCACCATATTTGTTTTATATTAGCTATAGCTTCTACTATCCCTACCGGGTAGACTAAGCGCCAGCCGTTTAGCGATTTAAGGCAAAATATAGTAGATAAAACACTTATATAGCGAATTGATAAAAAAATGGCGCGATTTACTCTCGACGACTCATACCTTAGACATAACTATTAACTTAAAAGACGAGAAAGAAGTGACCAAACAATACCTTCGTATCTATAAAGACGCGAGGTCTTATATTGAATCCTTGACATATCAAGAATCGTCTCTACTATAAGAGGCGCCACAAAATGCTGCTAAAGATATTATTCAAAAATGCTTCGAAGCCCAGCTACTTACACGTCAGCTCTAGTTATTAACCAAGAGAGCTTCGTAGAGATCACCGGCCAACTTCGGAAACGCCTCGAGTCCGTAGTTCTAGATAGTGACCCTAGAGACGACAATTAGAGATTGCGATTATAGGATAATATCAATATTTCGAAGCAGTGCCTAGAGATTTACAAGATAGCTAGCAATACGTCCTATTAGAAGATATACGGAATTAGAACAGAAGCGGGGAGGTGATTGCCGACGGTGACAGCGATCAAGTAGTAGTGACCACTTTAGCGGATTTATTCGACATCAAGAAAGCGATCTCTCAAGACAGCTCTACGGAATTAGTTAGGTCAATAACAGAAGAGGCTCTAGTGCAACTAGTCAAGAAACTTTATAGCGGTCGCTTTAGAGCTTTAGCCGATAAGTTTGACCCTACTGAAGCCGGCAGCAGCAGCTCGCCTTCAATTTTTGAAACTCAAAAAAGTTCACAAGCTTTTCCAGCTCAAAATAGTCGTCACGAGAAGTCTACCGGTCCCAAACTAAGACATAATAGGCCGTCCTCTAACGAGATAAGAAAACGAGTGATTCGTGATGTAACAGAGTCAGATTTATGACAATAAGCGAATGGATTTAAAACAGCAAAGGCTTTGTTCTTCAATCCAGAGCCACGGAGAAGATTCCTATAATACATAGAACTGAACTATATAACTACATGATACAATTCTATACACGGTTGATAAGTAGCGCAATACCAGGTTGTTACAATGGTCAACAGAAAGAGAATGCCACATGGTTTTAGATTTAAATATTGTAATAGCTCACTACAATTCAAAATAATACCGTAATGCCCGAGGCATCACCTAGAATTGCT
>ERZ1673737.2393-NODE-2393-length-15812-cov-4.209240_pt1 | contig 15812 bp, 17 predicted proteins | sample MGYA00580211_ERZ1673737 | MGnify/ENA primary metagenome ERZ1673737 (study PRJEB41218, sample SAMN15661789) | gut metagenome | host: Homo sapiens | place: Canada: London | collected 2015-08-20/2019-03-30 | study: EMG produced TPA metagenomics assembly of... | reverse complement strand
GTGTGGTCTGCGCTGTTGGTGGATTGAGTTAGGGGTGATGTTGGTACGCGGCAGGTCATTGGGACGTCGGAGTGCACGTAGAACTCGAGGAGATGGTACATGTCATCGGAGAGGGAGGCGATGGTGCAGGTTATTGTTTCGGAGATGCCGTAGTGGAGGGAGAGAGGGCGTGCGGTTTCGTTGCAGGTTACGAAGGGGACATATTGTAGTTTGCCGAGGTCGTCGGTGATCTGATTTTGTTAGCTGTTTGGTTCATTGGGTTTGCGTTTGCGGGTTGTTGAATGCGTGTCAGGAGGTGGCAGGAAGGGCGCTGTCGCTTACATGTTCTCCTTCACTAGAAGGCGAGTCTTGGTTAGGGATATGGTTATATGCTCGGCGTCAAGAGGACTTACATTGTGCGGTTCAGACATGATACTGGAATGTCTTCTCTCAGCTTGTATCCGTCGTTGTTGCCACTGCTGCTCCCCGCAAATGCTCCGGATGGCCACAACGCGCACAAAGAAAGCAGTGCCACTGCTGCCGAGGATCGGCTCAATTGATGTATAGGAAACATTGTTGTTATTGTAAGGACTGTGAAGAACTCGCCCCGCGTCGGCGAGTTTGTGTAAAAGGATGGCGCAGGGGACCAACACAGTGTTCTGCCGCGTTGCGGAGACAAGTGGCGGCGAACAAGAGCGACCCTCCCCTTACTGCTACTACCTTGATTGCGCCAACATGAACGTCTTTACATTGGATACTTGCATCTAATCGTGTCCAAAATTGAAGAATATCGATAGTTGCTCATTTCTTTTTCAAACCAAAAATATGTGACAAAGTATCATTCGTTGCTCGTCATCACTGCATTTCCAAAAGACTCAAATCTATGCCAGGTTAGCCTTTGCCTTGAAGGCGAGCAGAAGACCGCTGGTCGAGCTGTCGTGGTTGGCACCCTCGCCGGCGGTCTCCAGCTCCTTCTGGATGTTCTTGGCGAGGACCTTGCCCAGCTCGACACCCCACTGGTCAAAGGAGTTGATGTTCCAGACGGCACCTTCGGTGAAGGTGAGGTGCTCGTAGTAGGTGATCAGAGCACCCAGGGTGGCGGGGGTGATCTTCTGGGCCAAAATGGAGGTGGTAGGGCGGTTGCCTAGGAAGGTCTTGTGGGCAACAAGCTCCTCGGGGGCACCCTCGGCCTTGACCTGGTCGGGAGTCTTGCCGACCATCAGGGCCTCGGACTGGGCGAGGAAGTTGGAAGCCAGCATGCGCTGGTGCTTGCCACCCTCAACGGGGTTGTGAGACTCGGCGGCCATCAAGAAGTCGGCCGGGATGAGCTTGGTACCCTGGTGCAGCAGCTGGAAGAAACTGTGCTGGGCGTTGGTGGCAGGCTCACCGAACAGGATGGGTCCGGTGGTGTACTTGACATACTCGCCAGACCGGGTAATGGCCTTGCCGTTGCTCTCCATGGACAGCTGCTGCAGGTAAGCGGGGAAACGGTGGAGGTACTGGTCGAAAGGAGCGACCAGGTGAGTCTGGGCGCCGAAGAAGTCGCTGTACCAGACACTCAGGAGACCACCAAGAGCGGGAATGTTCTTCTCGAGGGGAGTCTCGCGGAAGTGCTTGTCCATGGCCTGGGCACCAGCCAGGAACTGGTGGAAGTTGTCGTAACCAATGTACAGAGCCACAGACAGGCCAATGGCACTCCACACGGAGTAGCGGCCACCCACCCAGGACTCGAAACCGAACATGTTCTTGCTATCAATACCGAACTTGGTGACCTCGGGCTCGTTGGTGGAAAGGGCCACGAAGTGCTTAGCAATGTGAGCCTCATCCTTGGCGGACTGGAGGAACCATGACTTGGCAGAGTTGGCGTTGGTGGTGGTCTCGGCAGTGGTGAAGGTCTTGGAGGCAATCAGGAAGAGGGTAGTCTCGGGATCAGAGTGCTTAAGGGCCTCGGCAATGTGAGTACCGTCAATGTTGGAGACGAAGTGGAGGGTCATGTCGGGGTGGCCGTAAGGCTTAAGGGCCTCGGTGACCATGACAGGGCCGCTGTTGAGGGATTAGCTAGACAGTCATTGATCACACGGGAAGGAATGCTCACAGATCGGAACCACCGATACCAATGTTGACGATGGTGTTGATCTTCTTGCCAGTGTAACCCTTCCACTCGCCGCTGCGCACCTGCTCGGAGAACTCCTTCATGTGCTCAAGCACGGAGTGGACATCCTCAACCACACTCTTGCCGTCGACTTGCATGGGCTCCTTAGAGACATTGCGCAGAGCAGCGTGGTAGACAGCACGGTCCTCGGTGAAGTTGATGTGCTCGCCACGGAACATGGCATCACGGAGCTCCTCAACATTGGCCTCCTTGGCCAACTTCACCAGAAGAGACACGGTCTCCTCGGTGAGGAAGTTCTTGGAGAAATCGAAGAGGATGTCCTGGTTGTCAACGGTGTTGGTAAAGGTGTGGCTGAACTTCTCGAAGCGCTTAGGGTCCTTCTGGAAGTACTCCTTCAAGACAATGTTGCGCCCAAGGGCATTGTGGTGGTCCTGGAGCTCCTTCCAGGCGGGGAGGTCGCAAGCTTGTGAGAAACCAGGCATGATGACGATTATGGGTCTATAGGCAGAGCGTTAGTGCGGGGGCAAGCACAAGCAACGGAGATAGGTATAAGAGTATGCAGAGAACAGAGGTACACACCTAACAGTTTTGAAGGGGGTATATCGAGGAAGAAACCAAAAGTGGGAGAGGAACAAGAAAAGTAAATGAGGTCAAACGAGCCCGGCGCGTTGGGGTCCGGTCGTGGGGCATCCGGCGAACATCATCATTGCCGCATTCATGTTTTTGCTATTTATTCCCCTATTAATTCTCCGATTTATCCGCAGTAGCTTGCTCCGTAGACCGAACTTACCAATTCGTACTCAGGCTAATGATTTTACTCTTCTAGGCCCAGTCTTACCAATTCGGCTGTTCCAGAATACCCGCAAACAATACTTGATGTGTCTGACGTCTATAGCGGGGCATTGGCAACTGAACGGCAATAACGTCAATAACGTCAACTTTTGTTCTTTAACCTCAGCCCCGTTCTCAGCATAGAGGACATACTAAAACCATAGCACTAGTATCATCAAGATGACTGCTCATCCTTGGCCTCGGCGTAACAAGGGGAAGATGATCATATTCCCAGCTACCTATTGCCGTGTCACGTGCCTTGATGCTCCATACCCGGCAGTTCTCGAATTACATCTTGTACATCTTACGTCTCACTATGCGAAAATGGTTGACAAGCAACGGAAAACTATTCTGGCTCCGTGGAAGTATATGATATATGGCTGGGGGTCACCATTCGTAAACAATTACAACTTGAGGCACTCGGAAACGGGCAGAAAAGAGGTATAAAAAGAGAGGCCCAAGTAGGCCAGAAACAATGCATGAAATGGTATACTCGCTTCCAAGCTCTCCTTGCCATAAGCATGTGAGACTTCGTCAACCTGCGTCTCGGCGGGAGCGTGGCCCTCGCCTTCGACGGTCTCAGTGGGGGCGGTAGTAGAGGAGAGTTGTGTTCTTGCACGCTGTTCTAGTGCAACGGTTCTGGCCTTAGCAGCAGCGAGGGGACGATCGCCTAGGCCGACGCCGGCACCGTAGTGCAGTGCGCGGTGGAGAAGAGGCCGATGAATGATATACTGGGCACCATAATACTTGGCGACGCATGCAAGCAGCGTTGATTTCATTGGCTGGCTCATCGCGAAACAATCACCCAGCCATATCCAGGCTATTTACAAGGCGGACGATGTACATGAACATATTGCTGAGGCTTGCAACGCATGATGCACTGTTGCGTTGTTTTTTATAAAAAAAGAATCTGCATTGGTATCTACTATTCTTTATTCAAACGCAAAGCCCTTGGGAAGTCGCTCCTTAATGTAACACTCATTAGTACAATATCGCACCATGACCCGCAGTCGCAGCTTGGGCGCAATCTGCCTAGCATGCTTCACCCACTGGTGCTGCTCATTAGGCAAATACTGGTCCATATGGATGTACTTTCGCTCCGACAGGTGAGGCAGCCAAGCGCAGCCCGGGTTCGTCCCAAGAATGTCGAGATTTCTGTCTCGAGCCGACCGCCACATATACGCGAGGATAGTCCATTCAGCTTTCCTTTTCCATTTTTCCACAGCCATTTTGAATAGAGAACTGGTAAATGTTTCGAAAAGCGTTTACACGACCGGTTCCTTTTCCAATGCGTGTTCCCGGTATAGTGCTTGGAATTCCCTCAACCGAGCCTCATCGTCAACATCAACCATCTGAACAGGCGCATCGCCCAGCAATCCGAATAGACCAGACCTCAGAGCAACTTCCCTGGTGATATGCAGAGAAACCCCCGCCATGGCTATGTCTAGCCTGCTGCGTTGACCTTTCGCCCAAGGTAGGATATCAACCATCTCGCGCACGTCATCGGCTCCTCCTCCTCTGCAGATAACGAACTTTCGGTGTGTCCCATATGCCGAAATGAAAAGAGTTATGGCTGCCAAGCGCATCAGCATCGCCAGCGCAATCCAACACTGCCTTCAAGCTAAAAGTGTGAATAAGATCTGCCGCGACAGAAGGCCGCATCCCAAGATCCTTCGCCTGCAATAGAAACTCGTCGACCCAGCCTGGAACGTCTGAATCAACTCCCCACGAAGCATAGCGCAATCGCGTCCAGTTAAGATGCAGCACATCTCGATGCGGCTGCACCCATAGCGACTCCATGGTTCTCACATCAGCCGGCTCCAATAGGCGTGCTTGCTCCAGTGCGACTTGCCGAGACTCGCTGTTGACGTATGCAATGGCCGGTATCTGAGCGTTTTGGAGTGTCATGCGTAGGTTCCAGCAAACATGTTTGGATTCGTAGCCATCGAAAAAGCCGTCAGGGGTATCTTCTTCTGCTATACGATACGGTAGGCAGTACATCCAGATCATACGAAGTAGCTCTGCAGGTAGCTGCAAAAAATAGTGGAATGAGTCGTTGCTCATCTTGTGCGCTCATTTGTTGGCCGCTGTCATATGAGGTGCGAGTTTCAAGATATCGCAGCTGGCCCAATATATCTGTGCGTTGCAGAGCGGATCGTATTCACAGCCGAAGACACTGTTTCACTCATGAACACCTGATAAAGAAATACTCCCTGCCCGGAAACCCTACGGAGAACAAAGAGCGTAGTAAGTAAATGCAAATCCGACTCTGATCCATCGATCTTGTTGGTGCTCTGCATGTCCACCTCCGCAGTTATGAACATTCATAGAGCTGTTGGCTTGGTTGAGTGCGCACCAAACGCTCAACCTGTGCCGTCCAGGTATCGCTGCACAGTTCAGCATCTTCTACAAGCTTCCGTGCACGCTCCTCAGATTCATCCATGCTTTTCTGAGCTTCTGCTTTCGTTGACTGGATAAGCTGTTCTCCGCGCTCTCTCGCATCCTTCGCCCGCTGCTCAGCGGCAACAATCCGATTCCTGCGACAGAAGTTAGCATCCATCTGGTAATATTGAGCTCGAACAATCTGGTTTCTTACTCTGTGAAGACTTGGTACCATGATCAACAGCCCGCATAGCAATTTCCCCCGAAGCCATATGTCCATCGCTTCGGCATATACGAGTATTGTCTTCCCGGAGCTTTCATGAAAAGTGCTCATTCAATTGTCCGGTCTAAACACCTCGTTGCCCCTTATGAGTGGGACGAGAAAAAGGACATAGCTTGTACAGTACGCAACCACGAGATTTCTGAATATTTTGTAGAATAGAAAACTTCGGTTAAATTTGAACAGACTCGCAGACTTTGGGGAAAGTTAGTATTCTACAAATAAAGAACTGACCCTATGCAGAATGCCCGGGTAAATCACCTACAGACCTGTCGAACTGGAGCCGTTGCCAAGATCGGTGGTGCACAGACCACATCAATTGCACTTCTTTCGCTGGCTTCAAACGTGACATTTCACCTGCGTCTGTGTACTTCCATTTCATTACAATTTGGAACTGAGCCTTGACCAAAATTGCACAGTGAATCGTGCACTGGTCCAGTCTCTTCAATATGTACAATCCTTACCAACGTGAGTGGTGTCCTCCCCGATCCTCGAAAATGTCTCGAGACTTCGCGACACAGAAGCTAATCAATATACAGCACCGGGTCTCTACGGCCAAGCTCCTGATTATGGTGCCTACGGTGCGCCCCCGGGAATGGGTGAGTATCATCGCCACCGACAGAACCCTCGTTTTCAAAATAGGCTAACCAGCTCCAGCGCCTCCTCCAGGGATGGCCCCCCCAGGAACTGCTGCTCCCCCGGGTCTGCAGCAAGCAAACAGCCAGCAGCCTGGCCGACCAGGAGGCTTCCCGCCCAACTTCCAACCGCCCGCGAATATGCCCAACATCAATTTTTCCGCGCCCGTGATCCGCCTGGGAACCTCGGGTCCCGCAAAGCCTGCAGGCGCAGCCCCAGAGATGGGCCGGGAGCGGGGATCGGATGGTCCTGGCCGTCGTGCTGGCCTCGGAGCTGGGGGCATGGATACCCAGCGCCACCACCCCCGTGATGCGATGATGCCACTTCAGCCTCCCACACGCGACGAGGTCGTGCGCACGCTTTTCGTTGGCGGAATTACGGAGGGTGCGGGAGGTGATGATGGAATTGAGCGTATCCTGGGATCTGTGGGTGGTCTGCGACGGTGGATTCGCGCCACGGACGCCGATGAGAAGCCCTGCCGGTTTGGCTTTGCCGAATTCGAGGATCCCGCGAGCCTGGAAATTGCGGTGGAGATTCTCAAGGATGTGCAAGTGCCTGTGAAGAGACAGACGCCTCGCGCTGAAGGTGCTGAGGAACAGGAGGTCGAAAAGAGCACACTTCTGGTGCGTATGCATTGCTTGTCTAATCGCAATGGAATACTACTAACACATGCGATAGGTCGTCGTGGATGAGAGCACGCTCACCTACCTCGAGCAGTTTGAGGCTACGCGGGCAGAACAAGACCCCGAGGAACGTCAGGCACGCTTCAGCGCCGCCCGCAATAACCTGAACAATGTTTTGTCTGACCTTTGCAACCCTACTACCCCTACGCAAAAGGAGGATGTGTCGGCCCTTGATCGTGAGGGAGACACTGAGATGAAGGACGCCGTTACGAAGGATGGGGAGGTCGTTACCATTCCAATTACAATTGAAGACGAGTTGGCCGATATTCCACCCGAGATGCGCGCAAATGTTGCCAAAGAGATTGCAGCATTCCGTGAACGAAGCAATCGCCGAGACATTGAGCGTCTGAGGCGTGAGGAGGAGATTGAGTCTATGGAACGTGCCCGGAATTCTGGCTCGAGGATCAGCCGCCTTTCTTCACCCCCGGCGTCGGCTCCGAGTGGCCCTGCTGGTGGTTCCAACAATATTCCGTTGGGTCCTCGGGATCGCAGCGGACCCAACGCTAAGGCATTTGGTGTGCAAATCCCCAAGGACTATCAGAAGGGTGTGGCCTTTGTGAATGGCGGATCACTCAACGGTTTCTCCATTGACCGCGACGCCGAGGATTCTGATGCTAGCGATGAGGAAATCGAACGCCGCCGACAGGCAAAGTATAACGATGACCAAGAGAAGCAGTTCTTAGACCAAGAGCGCCGCTGGCTCAACCGTGAGCGCAGCCGAACAGCCGCCCTCGAGCGTGAGAAGAAGCGAGAGAAGGAAGAGGACGGAAAGCTACAAGCTGCGCACGACGAGATGGAAGCACGCCTCAAGGCCTGGAATGATGATATCGAAGCCAGCCGCAAGACAACCGACTATTACGCAGACCGTGGCGCATGGCTTCGCAGCCGCGCCGCGCAACGCGCTCGCGAGATTAACATCGACGATGCCGACCGCGCTGCCGAGGACCGCGAACGCGTTCGCACCGCCCAGCAACAGGAGCAGGCTCGCGGGATGGCGGATGACTTCCTCGCCCGCCAGGCTGAGGAGCTTGAGGCCCGTACCCAGGAGGCACCCCGCGAACCCCAGCGCTTCAAGCTGTCCCTCGGAGCCGCCGCCCAGAAGGCCCAGGCTGCTACCAGCCGCCGCACGGTGGCCGAGGTGGAAGGTCTACTCGAAGACGAGGAAGAGCCCGCCACCACCACCCGCCGCCAACTTGTCCCGATCAAGTTCGACTCCGCCGCCGAGGCTGCCGGTCTCACCGACGAAGAACGTGCCCAGGCAGCTCGCCAACTCGCTGCAGAGATCCCGACGGACAAGGAGGGTCTTTGGAAATGGGAGGTCAAGTGGGAGTTTGTGGACGAGACTATTCTCAGCGACCAGCTCAAGCCATTTGTGGAGAAGAAGATCGTCGAGTACCTTGGTGTGCAGGAGCAGATGCTGGTGGATGTCGTGGAGGAGCATGTGCGCAAGCATGCGCCTCCTCAGGAACTGGTCGAGCAGCTGGCAGAAGTGAGTATTGATCCATTTTCATTCTTGAATCTGTTACTGACCACACAACTCACAGGCATTGGACGAGGAGGCCGAAGTTCTTGTTCGCAAGTTGTGGCGGATGATTATCTTTTTCTCGGAGAGCGAAAAGCGCGGCTTGTCTGCGTAGATGACATCTCGGTCATGGTCATATATCCCCAGATACATACAAAACACGAGTTTAGCAGTTTACATGAAGTCACAATCCTTCTTTCCTTACCTGTACTTGTTTAGATGTGACCCCACGCTTGGATAAAAACGCGGAGGTGCTCCGAGTATACTTCCTTCCCTGTGATAGGCGGGATTTCGCATTTTCCCGCCGTCCGCAATTATCCACCAATCAAGTCGCGCTAACCCCCAGATGGGTTGAGGGGCGCGGCATAAACTGGCGATGGCGCGGGGGATTATATTTGCTGTATATACGGCCTGTTTTCTCTGGGAGCTCTCAATTCTTTTTCTCCCTCATCTCTTCTATTCGCATTTCTTCAAACCGTGGGCTTTTTGACCAGAAAGTGAGGATTCAACCTCCGAGTCTACCCCGGACATATACTCCCCGCATTTCTAGATTAACCATCGTGTTTCTCTGGATTTGACATTGCGCCAGCATTTCTTGTCGCCATTGCTAGAATTAGACCTCATTGTTAACGTTGCATTCCACTACTATTCACAATGGTCAAGATCACCGGCTTCAGCACGCGGGACGTGAGGTTTCCAGTACGTCCATCAGTCCATCTTGCCATGCCATTACCAACCGCAGCGCGGAACCTAACAAAGTAATAGACCTCCCTGGACAAGACCGGCTCAGATGCCATGAACGCAGCAGGTGACTACTCCTCCGCCTACTGCATCATCACCACAGATTCAGAGCACTCCGGACACGGCATGGTACGTTAAACCCATCCACCATCCACATACCAACTCAATCAACAATAAGCTAACCCCCAACCCCAAAACAGACCTTCACAATCGGCCGCGGCAACGAAATCGTCTGCGCAGCCATCTCCCTCCTCGCCCCAATGGTCGTGGGCAAAGAACTAGACGACCTAACAGCCGACTGGGGCAAGACCTGGCGGTACCTAGTATCAGACAGCCAACTGCGCTGGATCGGACCCGAAAAGGGCGTGATCCACCTGGCGCTCGGCGCCGTCGTCAACGCCCTCTGGGATCTCTGGGCCAAGACCCTGGGCAAGCCCGTGTGGCGCATCGTCGCGGACATGACGCCCGAGGAGTTCGTACGCTGCATTGACTTCCGCTACATCACTGATGCTATCACGCCTGAGGAGGCTATCCGCTTGTTGCAGGAGGTTGAGCCTGGTAAGCAGGAGCGCATTAAGGAGGCTGAGGCCAGTAAGGCTGTTCCGGCTTATACTACTAGTGCGGGTTGGTTGGGGTATAGTAAGGAGAAGCTTAAGTTGTTGTTGGATCAGAGTGTTGAGCAGGGGTACAAGCATTTCAAATTGAAGGTTGGGGCTGATTTGGAGGATGATAAGATGCGCTTGGCTATTGCCCGTGAGGCTATTGGGTATGACAAGGGGAATATTCTTATGGTTGATGCTAACCAGGTATGTTCTTTTCATTCCATCCCATCCCCATCACCTCCATGTCCATTGCATCCGAGCTAACATATAACCCACAGGTCTGGTCCGTCCCCGAGGCAATCACCTGGATGCAAGAACTAGCCGAATTCAAACCCTGGTTCATTGAAGAGCCCACCTCCCCCGACGACATCCTCGGCCACGCCGCAATCCGCAAAGCCCTCTCCAACACCCCCCACGGCCCCGTCGGCGTCGCCACAGGCGAGATGTGCCAGAACCGCGTGATCTTCAAGCAACTTCTGCAAGCCGGCGCCTTGACAGTGCTGCAGCCAGATGCCTGCCGCGTCGGCGGCGTGAATGAGGTGCTCGCCATCCTGCTGCTGGCGCGCAAGTTCGGCGTGCCTATTGTGCCGCACTCTGGTGGTGTTGGTCTGCCTGAGTACACTCAGCACTTGAGCACGATCGACTATGTTGTTGTTACGGGCAAGAAGAGTGTGCTTGAGTATGTTGATCACTTGCATGAGCACTTCGTGCACCCGTCTAGTGTGCTGGATGGATACTATGTTACTCCTATGGAGCCTGGGTATAGTGTTGAGATGAAGGCTGATAGTATGGATGCCTTTGAGTTCCCTGGGCAGGAGGGGAAGAGTTGGTGGAGGTCTGAGGAGGCTAAGGAGATTATTGATGGGCCTCGGGTTGTATAGATTTGGTGATAGATCAGCGTGCATTTTGTGATGTCGTTATGTGGTTTCTTGTTAATAGTTTTATAAAAATTGTCTTGCATATTGTGATTTTCTTTGAAATGCATTGTGCCGGGCTGCCGGACTTGTAAATATTTGGATCGCTGCTGCGGTCCGTTAAGACTATAATACATCGCACAGGTCATCGGAGCCTGAGTGCATGGCCAGTGGCCGATTCCTAGAAGTTACAAAAAGGTACCTCGTCCAGACTGGTATGGGCAGATCAGTCTTGGGATAGGAACCAGGAATAGTTCGAAGTTCACCATAAGTCAAGTTTCATCAATGAGAGGCCATAGATCTTGTGGTGACGGTGGGAGGAGGGTATGATGACAAATTTGGAGGTGAAGGTGATGCTCAGCGCCACTGCATACCAAAGAGCTTCAGGGTACTAGCCACACTGGGTTTCTCCGAGGCCTTTTCAAGGACAACACGAGAGTGTCCCTTCACATCGAGCGCGAGAAGCTGGTACTCGAGATTGCTCTTGTCCAAAGGTTTCATCATGTGCACGATCACCACACCGGAGTTAAGAGGGCCCTCGACCTAAATTCATAGTCAGTACTTTCGTTTTCTCATTTGCGGGGAGAGCGTCATACGTGGAAATTCATCCGCAGATGCTCACGGCCTAATCGATCTTTTTCGACGGTTGTCCTAATCATCGTTAATACCTCCGGTCTAGTTGCACAAATCATACACTCACGCAATAGGCCTGTTCCGCGCCCACCGACTCCAGGTGTTTTCACCATATGCTTTGATCTCTCTGCGATCACCAAGCAGCTTTATACACTCGGGGTCATCCTTGATGCGTTCAACTGCTTTCTCAAACTGCCATGTCTTGCTGTTTGGTGAGAATAGTTCGAGATAGAGAAGTGTGAACACTCCACCCTGGTAATATAGTCAGCACCTGGAATTTGGCGCTCAACTGGTTGAGGTTCATACCGTCAGGACTGCTCCAGCCAGCACAATGACGAAGTTGAAGGACTGTTGTGTTGCGCGCGCAACCTTCTCTCCTCCGCTCAGATCACCCCACTGCACCCGTCCATCGTCTGACAAAACTGTAATGCTCTTCTTTCTTGATGTTCCTGTAGGTCGAGGCCCGCGACCTAGTTCGCTCTGGGTAGCATAGTGCCGAGCGATCTGTGTGCGGGGAGACTGGCGGAGGAAGTACGCAGGAGAGACTCGAGGAAGAGCGCGGACCTGGAGGTTATTCATTGTGAAAGACTTAGCCCATGGAAGTTGAGGCAAGGTTGGCGTTATCGCCGTCGCTATCTTCATCGGCATCACGTGCGACGAGGCTCAATGGGGAAGTAAAATACGTAATTACATACAGCGAGTGGAGGCGTTGTAGGCGGCAAACCGGGAGGCGACGTAACGAGAATACCAGGAACTTTAAACGGTCTCAGTCCAAGTCCGACCACCTCTCCGTTTCCGACGCTTTTTGTCTCTAGGGCACATTTCACAACCACCCTTTTTCCTTGTGTTCTCTTCCTGACCTCTCCTCTGTGCCAACATGAGTGCCTCCAAGGCGCAGTCTCAAAAGATCTTTGAGAAGATCAAGCTGAAGCCCGCGAACAAGGTGCGCAGAACCCCACCCCCGTACGCTGCATGGTGGCACTCGATTCTAATGTCTCTTGCTTCGCTAGGTATGCTTCGATTGCGGTACCAAAAACCCGACATGGTCCTCCGTGCCATTCGGTATCTACCTGTGCCTTGATTGTTCGGCACACCACCGTAACCTCGGTGTGCACATCTCCTTCGTGCGATCAACAAACCTCGACCGTATGTACCTACGACACAATTCCTCCGTTCTCTATGCTTGTCGGTAGACCAACGCTGATTTTCTTTTTTGTACAGAGTGGCAATGGGAACAGCTGCGGGTGATGAAGGTTGGTGGCAACGAGTCTGCGACCAAGTATTTCCAATCGCACGGAGGCTCCGCTGCGCTCGCAAGCAAGGACACCAAAGTCAAGTACACGTGCAATGCAGCTGTCAAGTATAAGGAGGAACTCAAGAAGCGCGCTGCGCTCGATGCGCAACAGTTAGTGGGCCCCAATGTCTTTGGTGGAACTGCCACGACTAGGCACTGACCAGTGTTATTACTTTGTTTAGGTATCCCGAGGAAGTCATCATCACAGATCTCCCCGCTGGCACTCCCTCCGATGGATCGAACACTCCCGCTGGTGACCCAGACGACGACTTCTTTTCCTCGTGGGACAAGCCCTCCATCAAGCGTCCGAGCAACCCCCCGTCGCGCACCGGCACACCACCCGTTGTCAGCCGAACCGGTTCTCCTTTCCTGAACGCCGGCGCGAATGCAAACGGATCCCGCTCAAAGTCCCCCCTGTCTGCTTCCGAAGAGAAGAGCGCATCTCCCGCGCCGACTGCCATTCGATCAAACCCTGCTGCCCGCAAAACCACTACAACCAGTACCGCGAAGAAGGGCAGTGTCCTTGGTGCCAAGAAGGTGCCCAAGCTTGGAGCTAAGAAGGTCGCCGCTGCTGATATTATCGATTTCGATGAGGCCGAGCGCAAGGCCAAGGAAGAAGCCGAGCGCATTGAAAAGCTTGGCTACGACGCCGAAGCTGAGCAGGCCGAAGCCGAGGCCAAGAAGGCTGCCACTGCTGCTGCCGCTACGCCGCTCCCTGCTCCGACCCCGATCAGCCCTGCTGGCAAGTCCCATGAGCGAAACTCGAGCGATGTCGAGCGGCTAGGCATGGGTATGGGCAGACTTGGCTTTGGTCAGGTCTCGAAGCCTGTTGCCCCTAAGAAGCCTACCTTTGGTTCCGTTGGCCCTGCCAAGCCCAACCCTGCTGATGGTAATATTCCCATTGATATTTGCGCTTGAGCGATGTGCTGACCTTCATATAGACGAAGAACTCGCTCAGACCAGGACCCGTTTCGGTACCCAGAAGGGTATCTCCTCCGATGAATTCTTCGGACGGGACCGCTTCGATCCGGCCGCTCAGTCGGAGGCCAAGGAGCGCCTCCGCCAATTCGATAGCGCTACATCCATCTCCAGCAACAACTACTTCGGCCGGTCCGAGGATGAGATTCCTGCCATTGATGATGGCTACGGTGATCTCGAGGTTGCTGCCAAGGATTTCATCCGCCGGTTCGGTATCACCGCTGGAGATGATATCGAGAACCTGTCGCACATTGTCGGCGAAGGCGCTACCAAGCTACAAGGTATGTAAATATCCCTCTACGATCATGTAAATTTTGCTAATCACACTTGACTAGGCGCTATCCGCAACTATCTGAACAACTAAGTCAATACCCATTTTCATCAGATACTCCCGCCTTCTATCGCTCCAAGTTCTTAGCAAGCCTCATTGTTCCCCTGTTCACCTGATCCGCGACGTATATTGTGTCTCCCTTTGCCCTCTCCACCCTCTGAAATATTCTTCACCTGAAACCATCGCGATCAGAAGCCGTTCAAAATTTATCTTTCTATTATGATATTCAATTTGGCGTGTTCATGGTGGCACCTTGGCTTCTTCCCGTTTCTTCGCATCCCTTCACAGCAACACCGGATGCTCGAAGGTACCTTTGGTTCTTTTTATTTCGTTTCGTTGGTGTGGTTCAAGATAATCGAGAAATTCGTGATTTGATATTATTCATAGAGAAATGAAAGTATTGACAACCAGTAAAAAGAACAAAACAACTCCCAATTTTGAAGTCCTACACCGCTCTATAAAACTCCCATGATGAATGAAGAGCAAAAATCGCAGTACAAGTATATCAAAGTACAACCCCAACCCAAATGTTGAATAACAAAACCGGCCATTGTACAGCCGATAGGTATAAACAGACAAGCGACAAAAAAGCACACTCATTCAACACGATAAATCGCATCAGCAACCTTAGCAACCTGCCACATCTCATGAACATCATGAACACGGACAATATCCGCACCACCCGCAACACTAGCCGAGACCGTCGCCGCAGTCCCCCAAACCCGATCCCGGGGCGTCGTCACCCCAGTCAAAGTCCCAATAAATCGTTTCCGACTGGGTCCCATCAACCATGGGAGACACTCAAGCCCAGGCATACCACGCAGTTTCGGCAACTCGCGCAAGATCTCCAGATCCTGAGGCTGGACCTTCGCAAAGCCAAGCCCGGGATCGAGGATCATCCGCCAGCGCCGGATACCCGCTTCCTCGGCGGCGGCGATACGGCCACGCAGTTCGGCTGCTACTTCAGTGATCACGCCGTTCGGGTAATCGTGTAGCTGGTTCATTGTCTGGGGCGTGCCGCGCATGTGCATAAGGATGATTGATTTGCCGATGCGCGCGACTGTGGGCAGCATCTCTGCATCCAGGAGGCCCGCGGAGACCTCGTTGATGATGTCGGCGCCTGCGGCGCAGGCTGCTTCCGCTACGCGGGCGCGGTACGTATCGATGCTTATGGCTATGTTTGCTGCTTCCGGGATGTTGGTGCGGATGTGGTGGATTGCTGGGACGACGCGGGCGATTTCTTCGTCTGCGCCTACTGGTGTTGAGCCGGGGCGGGTGCTTTCGCCACCTATGTCGATGATTGTGGCGCCGGCGGCGATCATTTTATGCACTGTCTCTGTTATGTAGGTGAGGTCTGTTGGGGAGTGTTTGCCGCCGTCTGAGAAGGAGTCCGGGGTTAGGTTTAGGATTGCCATTATGTGTGTGCTGCGCTTTGGGTCGGTGGCGTGTAGGGATTGGAAGTTTGGTGAGATTGGGGTTGTTGATACTGGTGGTGGGTCTGGTGGAGTGAGGGCTGCTAGATGGGCGCTGTATGTTTTGGTTTCTTTTCCATTGAGTGGTGGATACTCGTTGGGGATTAATCTGGGGTGGAGGGTTAGTCTGCTTGGGTGTTGGTATAGGACGCGTTGGGGGCGTACTGGCTGAGAGGTCGTAAAACGAAGTCTCGCTCTAGCATCAGATTGTGTGGGATGTTGAGACGCTCATGAGACACGACTTTTTGATCATAGAGCAAAATGTCCAAATCAATTGACCGCGGGCCTTTGTCGATCAACTTCTTTCTGCCCATTGCTATTTCAATGGCTTGGATGGCGTCCAGAAGCTCCAGAGGTTCAAGAGTTGTTTCAACCTGGGGTTGTCAGCTTCTAGAACTGAAGCATGGGGATTTGCCGTATC
>ERZ1673737.2391-NODE-2391-length-15820-cov-4.157057_pt1 | contig 15820 bp, 15 predicted proteins | sample MGYA00580211_ERZ1673737 | MGnify/ENA primary metagenome ERZ1673737 (study PRJEB41218, sample SAMN15661789) | gut metagenome | host: Homo sapiens | place: Canada: London | collected 2015-08-20/2019-03-30 | study: EMG produced TPA metagenomics assembly of... | reverse complement strand
GATGCTCTAGGTAAATGCGTCACAACCAAAAGCAGCGACAGAATCGCCAAAAGGCCGAGTCTCATCGGCTGCAGCATGGTTTCAAGGACCTTCGACCGATTTCTCCGCTGAATGGGATGCTGCGCAATATTTATTGTTGCAGACGTGGCTGGCGAGACCAGCAAAGGCTACGACGACATATCATAAATATATAAGTTTCTTTGAGAGTGAGGGGGAACGCAGCTTCGAGAGGGGAAAAGTGAGTTATTTACCTGTTTCTCCACATCTTGCCCGCTGATCTCCCAGGGGTGTTGCATGTCAGTCTCGGAGGATATCCTGATTTGTTCAAGCGCTTTCGTGTTGAATCGGCGATTGTTTCCAAATCAAGCTGCTAATACAAGAGCTACAGGATCAAAGGAGTGAACTTTGATTAAAAATTGGCACGACCTTCTATAAAGTTTGGCGGTCAAGGGGCGATATCTACTCAACGTGACCCCGCTGATAAGGGGCGCTATTGCCTCAGATGGTCAACTCGTTTGATAGTTAACTTAATATAACTTAATACTCAACGCCGTGTCACCTCTTATCTTTGCTTAAAGTCTACGTACTATCTCGTTTGCTTCCGACATATGGAAATATAATCGGCTTCTCCGAGGTCTATTTTGTCGGTCTTCACCTTTACTAACTGGCGGAATGGAACATTCCCCGTAATCCTCGAGACAGATAAGGAAGAAGTTACACTGGTAATATTATTAATCATCGCCCTGGGCCGCCTTTCCAATCCACGCGATAGTATCATTCCACTCCTCGGGAATCTCGTCCAGCGGTTCCAAAGTGGCCATGACCAGCCGACGGCCCCAGTCACGCACGTACCAACGATTACACATAAGTCGCATAGCGAGACCATAATGAAGAAATAAAATGCGAGCCATCCACTCGCCGTTTTGAAGTAGTGAGCAAAACTCGTCGCTGAGGAACAGGGGCCATGCAATAACACCGCCCTGCGCTCCAATTTTTGGCCATGGCTCGATGGCCTGATACAGAAGCTGCCATGTGCCTCGATAGGTATCTTTCTTCGAGTCTTCTTTCGTATCAATGGTGGACAATAGTTGGTTGAGCGATGCGACAAGGTTTCTGCTATGAGTGTCAGCTACTTACTCCCCAAAGTCTGCGTACGCTTGAAACATACCCATGAAGACGGAAGAGTTTCTTGTTATCTTCTTCAGGGGCACTGCCACTGTGTTGCGTTAGTTTGAATGATTTACTGAGCAAACTCATGAAAAGAACGTCATACTGGGAATGTTCTCCAGCCTCCAGACTTTCCTGTGTTTCAGGTGCACACAACCACCCTTCCAGCTGGCTATCACCTCCAGCTTCGTGAATTCGGGAGAAGATCATGGCTGGCCCAGAAATCAAGTTTCGAACTTCGAGCACCACCGAGACAGGATCCGGTGGTTGATTGTCGATGGATATGGCTTTGAGTCCCATGGCGAGGATAAGAATAAAGATGGAAGCCACGAATGCTGGCTCATAATCTGGCGGAGAGAGGTCTGAAATAACTTTACCCAATCCAGAGCATGCTTGGCCCTGGTAGTTCAGGGCAGTATCCAGCCATGAAGCTCGGTTCTCATCTTCCACAGAAGCAAGATGTAAAGCCGAGAGTGCAAGAAGGCTGTCGAGGAGGTATGGGAATGAAGATGCCATGCGAGGGATGCTCATTGACAGGTGGTAAGCGGAGAGACCATCCTGAGATAGAGTGTGATATGTTGACGTGAGATATTGATGAAACAACCTTGTCTCCAGCATACGTGTTGGCAACGGGCGATCTACCGCCGGTGTTGTAACATAGCTATCTGTTCCATCTGGGGCAACGGATGGTTGAGGACTGTCCCCGTCACTGCCGGACGGGGGATAGCTGCACTCCAGTTTGCGCTTTCTGCACAAAGTGCATTTTGGAACCCGTTCATCGCACTGCAGATGATGTCAGACTTGAGACTCAGTGGATAGACAACAGGGTCAGATATCAAAGGATACAGTTGTGGGACTAGTTGACATAGGAGAGCAAGTCCATTGCTGGAACCGACCTTAACATGCCTCCTTTTACATTCCAAGCACCCCTTCCTGGATTTTGTGTGACTCCGACGCAATGGCATTGATGGCTGCCATTCAGAGGGCCAAAGGTAATCCGAATATCGAACAGATGAAGAAAAGCCAGGCCAAACCTACACTGCCGACCTCGGCCCTTTTCTCTGGGGGATCTGCCTACATATGATCTCGTGTGATTGGCGCGGAGAGCCACGACGCTTATGTAACAAGTGCGCTAACCCAATCCGGAAAAAGACCAAAAGAGCAAAGAACAACACAGAGGAAAATGTCGGGAGAAACTGCTTGGGGGAAGATCTTCATTGGATCTGAGCTGGCACTAATTTTCAGTTTGTCTCGAGGTTGGAGAAGGCTGCTTACTTGAAACTAGATCGCCGGTCCGCCTTATGGCTTCCCCTATTCGACACTCAAAACCCCCAATTTTGGAGTTACTTGCAAAGACCCAATTTTTCTCTTATGTAAAGGAGTATTGGGTCTGTATACTAGCTTACTAGTCGAAATTAAGTAGTTTGGTTGGAATTTTGCGTTAATCTGTGGGGAAACCGTTGGTTCCAATCTTCTGACCAAGCTTAATCCGACGACTACAGACAAGCTCGGCCAATAAAGGCAAACTGTTATACCCAATCGAACCGATAGAAGAAGGCTAATAGACAGTACTAATGAACCAAGGTTAAATTTGGATGGGTTGGTCAAAAAATATCCAAATTTTCGGTCAGCATTACGAACTATAATTGCTACTTGAAGTTTGAGCCTGTTAGTCGATAAAATTTGAGATCTATCAGAAGTGACTTAGCATAGCTGTCGTCATCCCCGTTAACAAAGATGCCCGGCAAACTAGAATGCGAAACATGCCCGCTCGTCTGCCGTAAGGCATTTAACAAGCATAGCTAGTCGATTAAAACGTGCCCTCCTCCTTTTCATCTGCTGCCTTAACGAAATGCCACAGATATTAGAAAGATGGGCTAACACGACAGCCCAAGGGATCGCAATTGCACTTACTGTCCTTGATGGCCTGTTGGGTTCTGCGCTCTTCATATTTTTTGCTACTCTGATGCTTCGCCAAAACAAAGTAAATCGGAGGCTTATTCCACTATGTTCAATCATATGTGGGCTCCAGGCATGGTCATTGTGAGTCGTAAGTCCTCTTCCGTCAATTCAATTCCAACCCACACCCGGGCAAAAGTCTCAACGCTGACTTCTCTGGTGCCTTCGATATATATTACATATTCTTCACCGCGCTATCTGCAGGGACTCGACAAACTGCTGTAAGCATATTTGGAGCTGAATACGTCCGCTTTGGGACAGCATGTTACGCGGTCGCTGTGGTTTTCGAAAACATTGCCTGTGATCTCCCTTTTTTGCGTATTGTATGACCTCACTCATCTCAACTTGAAACTTGGCGCCGATGGGAAAAGCAAACGCGCGCCTGCTAAATTGCGGATCTTGCATTGCATATGCTTGGGCTTTCTTGTTGCCATTTCCTTCGGTGATTTCCTCACATATATCCTAGGGACCAGTCGAAAATGGGGTATACTGCAGCTTGTGCATCTGGGCACAAGAGTAGACCAGAAATTATACAAATAATTCGGTCCACACACTGGAGTCCGGTCGGGGAAGCGCGGAGATGAGCACGAATAGCGGGGAATCATAGTGGGGAGTCCGAACCTGCCCACTTATAAAACGAAACAAACTGGACTAGTTTGTTTCATCTGAGTATCAAGCATTTGCTGTTCAAAATGGCCGGAGTACCCAATATGTTTACAAACTATATCGCCTATTTGGAGCCTAGTGGCCCCCGCATCGGCCATCTCGACTTTGACACCTCGATCATCACCCCACTGTCCTTCAAATCCGGCACACCATTGACCAATCTCTATCAAGTCATCACGGCTGGCGAAAAGGGAATCACGGCCTCCGGATCACAACCTTTGCCTCTTTCGAGTGTGAAGCATCTGCCTCCAATTTCAGGGCGGGACATTCTCGCTGTTGGGAAGAACTATGTGGAACATGCGCGCGAGTTTAACTCCTCGGGCTACGATGCTAGCGACAAGGTTGACCAGCCGACACACCCCGTAGTTTTCACGAAGCGTGCGACCTCTATCATCGGCCCTGAAGACCCTATTTTGCTCCATTCAAATTTCACCAGTACAGTCGACTATGAGGGGGAGATCGGCGTCATCGTTGGCAAGTCGGGCTTCCAAATCTCGGAGCAAAACGCGTTGGATCACGTCTGGGGTTATACTATTGTGAATGACATGACTGCACGAGAGCGACAGCGCGACCACAAGCAATTTTTCCTCGGCAAATCACCAGATACTTTCTGCCCGATAGGCCCTGTCGCTGTGCCTAAGGAAAGCCTTCCAGAGAACCTGACAATACAGACCTTCGTCAACCACGAAAAGCGTCAAGAGGCCACTCTCGGTGATTTGATCTTCAGCATACCTAAGCTTATTGCTACCATCAGCGCCGGCCAGACATTACAAGTTGGCGACGTTATCGCCACTGGTACTCCTGCGGGCGTTGGATTCGGCTTTAGACCCATGAAGTTCCTGCAAACTGGAGATGAGATCAGCATATCCGTGACAGGTCTGGGAACCTTGAAGAATACGATTGCTGCTTCCGATGCGGTCAACACCACCTCCGAGCGCGCTGAATCCCACATCCCCATTGCGAACCAGAAGGCACCCGCCAACTCGGGATTGACCAACATCAACGGCAAGAACCTTTTCTAGCAACGACTGGGTGTTGCAGATGGCCCTCCGATCTTCTTCATCCATGGACTGGGCGGATCCACCAATTACTTTTATCCCCTTGTTGCAAAGCTGCAGTCGACTCATTCCTTGCATCTTCTAGACCTGGAAGGACATGGCCTTTCCCCAACATCAGCGCTCAGTACCATCTCCATAGCCTCCTTTGCGCAGGATTACTACCACATGTCACAAGTTGCTGGAGTCAACCAAGGCGTGACCGTAATTGCCCATTCAATGGGCTCTCTCGTGGGACTCAAACTTGCCCTGGAATATCCAGGCCTTGTGTCCAAGCTTATCCTGATGGGCCCTCCCCCAAGTCCGCTTCCCGAGACAGGAAGCCAAGGCTCCTATGCTCGGTCTGCTTTGGTCCGAAGGCAGGGGATGTTGGGGGTTGTGGATGCGATCATTCAAGCCGGACTCTCAACCTACGTTCAGCAGACTAACCCCTTGGCTGTCGCTGCAGTGCGTATTTCACTTTTAAGTCAGGATGCTGAAGGATATGCGAAGGCTTGCGCGGCACTTGCTGGATCTGCTGGTGAGACGTTGGACATCAAGAGCCTCCGTATTCCTGTTTCCTTTGTTACTGGCGAAGACGATGAAGTCAGCTCGCCAGCTCTCTGTCAAAAGTACTCAGAGGCTACGGGAGGTGGACATGTTGAGGTGCTCAGGAATGTTGGGCAATGGCATCTGTTTGAGGATGTAGATCAAACTGTAAAGGCGGTTTTGGCGCAGATCTAGGAGCCTTATTTCTTTTCTTTTGCGTTTTGGGAAAGGGAAGGGCTTTACATGTCCCTTCCATAGAGTATAGAGCAAAAAGAAGCTTTTGTGCAAGCCCCAAGGAAAAATCATAAATGCATAATCAATACCACGCAAAAGTAGGCGCGGGGAAGTGCTGGAAAGGACGGAAATCCGCCGGCATTTCTGAATAACCTTGTATATTAAAAGGGAACTGTACCTTCCGTAGGGACCAATGTAGCACAGTGCCCCAGATCCAGACGAATGAGATGAATGATTTCTATCCCCAAGCCCTACGTGGAATCTACCAAGATATCTGAAAGGGCTATCGAAATTATTTAATTAAGTTCAACGTCATTAATATGCTGCCTTTTATGTAAATCTGTAGAAAATAACTATTTCCTGCAAATCAAAGCGCCAAATCCATGCTCTCAACTCATTGAATCGGTCCCCCAATCAAAACTCCACCTGAAACCGCTTACTAGTTCTTATACGCTCACCATACAGCCAAAAAATGACAGGTAGCCCGCAAAGTGCCAACGCAATAAATCCAAGTAGCGAGTTTCCCCACCCAAGTCCAAGTGCTTGGTACATTTTAGGACCGGCTAGGGGGAGCATTGCGCCGGCCAGTGAGCGGAAAACCGTGTTAGCGGCCATGGCGGAGGCAGCGTAGATCGTGAATGCGTCTACCAAGTAGGTACTGACAGTCATCTGGAAGCAAGATTATCAGTCAGCGACACAGCAGAAAAGAGCCCCCTGGAGTGAAGGCAACATACGAAGGAAACCAGCATGCCGACACCAAGCAACGAAGTCCCAATAATGGGCACAATCCAGTGGGCATGATAATACGCCGACCAGCCATACATAAACAGTGAAGCCGGGACAAACAGGGATCCGGGAATCATTGGTGGAAGACGGTATTCCGGTTTCCTGACCCCGTTCTTGGCAGATAGGTAATTTAGTAGACGGTCAGAGGTGGCTCCTAGAACCACGAGCCCCACGATTGACCCAATGCCAATACCGAGGTATGAGAGGCCGACTATGCCCTGGGAAAAGCCGTAGTTCTCTTCGAAGACTGGAGTGATGGTTGTGAATAGCAGATATAGATATCCGTATATCACGCCGACGTAGAGGGAGAGGAGGACTACAAGTGGTGAGAGGAAGAGCATTTTGGTTGGGCGGATGATTGAGAAGAGGAATAGGTCTCGTGGTGTGCGGCCGCTGTCGAGGGCTGAGCGTAGGTTCATGTTTCCCGTTTCTTTCTGGAGTTTCTTTGTTTTTCGGGCTAGGAGCGTTGGTGCGTAAGACTCGCGGATGGTGAATATTGAGGTGAATGAGATGGCGGCGCTCTAGAGATGAAGTCAATATCAACTATCCTCCGTTTCTTTTGTGTCAATTATCGCTGTCTCCACTTACAGCCATAGCCAAAACCCAGAAAGTCCACCTCCAACCCTTAGCCTGCGACAAGAATGCTCCAGCTTCCTGAATTTAGCAATCTATTCCCAGTAGGACTCCTCTTAATAGAGAAATCAAACATACCAATAGGTCCAATAACAGGCCCAATCAAAGGCCCAATAGCCCAAGCCGCCATAGCAGCACCCCTCTTCTCCTGCGGAAAAATATCGGCAATAGATCCAGCACCAATAGTCAGCGGACAACTACCAGCAAAGCCAGCGAAGAACCGGAACACAACGAGGCTGCCAATATCCGGCGCAACGGCGCAAGCAATCGTCCAAATCACATAGAGAATATTGCAAGCATGATAGAGGTATTGTCGACCGTACATCTCTGACAGAGGTGCCAGTAGCAGAGGCCCGAAACAATATCCCAGTAGGTATACGGAGACAACGAAGGATGAGAGCTCGGTGCTGGTTACTCCGAAGTCTTTGACTAGTCGTGGGACGCCGGGTGCGAACATGGAGGAGCCGAGGGGCCTATTGGGAGTATAGTTAAGCAGGTATATACAATCTGAATTGGAGTGCCGTACGTGAGTAGGGTGATCAGGGCAATTGAACATGTAGCTCCGATTTTCCTTTTTGATGTCCAGTTGAGTGGGTTCTCAGGATCGTCTGGTCCATCCCAGGTGACAATGTTTGGGTCGATGTCTGCTTTCTCTTCGTTGTTGGGCTGTGCGGGACCACTCTCGAGATCGGAGTCTCGTTTCGTTTGGTCGAGTACGATATCCTTTTCATCGTCTGTTCGGTGAATTTCCCGAGAACTCGCTCTTGGCGTCGATCCTTCGACGGAGGGGGTGTCTGCCCGACATATTTAGATTTTGCTTTAGTTTGCCTTTGCGCTGATCCTTGTGCCCAGACACGGATTTTTGATGTTCTGGAAGAAAGACTTACTCGCCCCGTTCATGATGTAGGAAGCGTCGCTGTCACGATAATCGAATTCGATCGACACCTTACAAACTGTTCTTCTGCTTCACTTGGTCTGCTTTTGGTAACATATGCTTAGATCTAGTCTGGCGGACAGGGAGATGTTGAATCGTCACATAACAGAAGAAAAGAAGGGAGGCGGAGAATTATATAAGAAGAGGGGATTTAAAAATCGAAAGCAAAGGAATCCTCAAACTGAACTGCGTTAGCTTCGGAGTTTAGCCCGGTGCATGCATAATTCCGGCGTATTCATGGGATAATTTTGCCCGGGATCTATGATTTTCAGCCTGACGGCGTGTCCACTAGGTCTCTTTGCTATTAAGTATATTTAGAGGATAGACAAGGATATTGAGGGTAAGCTACAGCCTCACATCGTCCAATACACAACACTTAATCAATATGAGACCACCAGTTCTCTACCGGTACACATAAAGGGGCGGGAAAGAACAACATGATCGATCCCGGTTAAGGGGCTCGTTCTCAGAGGCCCGAGCCTCCCACAATTTAATGCCATGAGATAGGTTGTTTTTGATGATGTCGTCGAACGACTCAGATAGAGATAATCCTTTTGACATGTACAGATGTCTTTTCTAGTCTCCATAATCTCCATAAATGTGGAGAGAGCTAAGGCAGTCCTTTTCCCCGCAACCGGCATTTGGCTAACGGCGGGTTCCCGTGCGAGAGTATACAAGCTGCATAACAATAATGACGTCCAAACCTCGTGGCTACCTAGTTACCTCTTGGCCCTGCAGGTAAGACAGCCAATGCCACAATTTCAAGCCTCAAACTTTCTTATTTCCGTGTGATTGGTGGGGTGGTTTGATCTCGGCACAGAAATGCCGAGTCGGTGTTTTGCTGGTGCTTTGAGCCAGGATTACAGGCTTGGAGCCAGTATTCCAAACACGATCTCCAAAGGTTTCGGCGTTGTTTTAGAATGTTGTATGATGCGATAATCAGACGACAACTCATATACCATTACAAACCTGAAAAAGAAGCGCCATGACTATAATTACAACCACTAAACGCATCATTCGTAAACATGTCAAAAACACCCAAATCTAAGTCCAAGTCCAATTCCAAGTCCCGGATCTCATTCCACGTCGATGGATCATGGCTAAACTCCTGTCCAGCTGTCTATGAGCAGGTTGATCCATCACCGGTGATAAACGGAGTACCTGGACCAGTCGATGGAGATAACCGGGGATATCCACGTCGTGCATATCACACGCCAGGGGTGTCTGCTGACGTGACACTCTCACCAAGCAGACGCAAGCAAATGCGACCATGTTCCAATGCATGGTGGGAGCATCTCTAGCCATGGACTTTTGTTGTTGTCGTCCACGTCCACTATACAGCGGATCATTGCAAAAGCGCTTCGTATCGCGCCGTTGACAAAGGTATTCACGTTTGTATCACATCCAGTAGGAACTTTTGTGTCGTGCGACTGTGACTGTGACTGCGACCCTCGGAAAACATGCGAAAAGAGGTATAATGCCGCAGAATAATAATGAAGATCGAAGACGCGACGCGAGAATCCTGTCGGCGAATTCGTGAAGGAAAGCATACCGTGCCACTCCTCGCGCCATCGACCATAGGCAATACTCAACCGAGCGAGCTCATCCGGTCGTTGTGCAACAACGTGACATTCGATATCCGCGCCGAATATGTCGAAGACACTGCTGCTCATGAACCACAATTCCACCTGGCTGATCATTGTCAGGTCAGACGGGGTGGTGAAATAGCTCCGTAGGAAATCGCGTGGTCGTCGTAGTGATTGGAAATCTCGTGTTAGGGGCGGTCGACCGTGGATGAGGGAGCAGTGATGGTCGCATACATAGACGAGCCAGTAGAGTCTGGTGCGGTCGTAACAGGCTCTTTTTGTATGTGGCATTTTGGTGATGCATCTGTGTAGATCTAATTTGGTGGCTATGCGGACGGCTTTTTGTGTATGCGCATTAGATGTGGACATGGTCGAATGAGAGTTTATTTGAGAACATTTTCGCGGACACTTGGCTTTTGAAGAACTCGAGAAGAGCGTTGTAGTTCTTGGAGCCATTGCAGAAGGTGGCCACGGGGGCTATTGCAGTTGCAAGGAGAGGACAGCGAGTGCGGATCACAGTCAAGGTCTCATTCTCGTCGAGGATATGGTGTATACAGGGATCAAGGGTTCTTTTATAGTACGCGAACATATTCTCTGCTGTTTCTTGCGATATTATTTCGCGGGATACTAGATCCGGGTTTTGACCTGAATTCGTCGTTATGTCGCTTAGTGTTAGGCTGACCATTGATGATGCTGGGAATGCTCCAAGACTGCATGACAGGTTTAATGTAATCATGCCAGAGATATTGTCGTTTTGCGGGTTAGGTTGAATGTTGACTCTCTCTGTTTCGGCATTATCGATGCTGAACGGCTGCTGCCATGGAACGGCACTCCCAGCAGTAATTCTAGGTGGCTGGTTCGTGCTTTGAATGATGGACTGCTCGAGTCTGCTCATCCGGACTTCCATTTTCTCCTTCCATCTAATAACCTCCATTAGAATCTTCAGATATAAGGGAGATATTGGGAGCACATACGAAACATCATTTTCCGATAGCATCTGCAGACTCTATTGACAGCACATGCCAGCCCACGAGATTTGCAGCGATTGCAAGGGGGTTTATCGTTATTCATATGACATTTTATCTGAGATAGTTAGCCAAGGACCGGCCAATCAGATGTATTCAGACTGGAGTGAGAAGTGATATACCTATTCATAAAGGCTTACTTTGCTTGTGAACGAGAAACGGTCATTGCTTTAAGTGTCTTAAAATAATAAGATCTAAATTTGAATATATATCATGGTATCATCCACGCGCAATGAAATAGTTACAACAGAGGCAGTCAAAGTATATCATTTCTCTGCGCGGCAGAGAACGAACCATACTCTGAACAAGATAAAGAGACAGGACTTTCCGACCCATGCGGGTATACTGTGCAATGGAAAGGCAGCCTAAAAGATCATTCGACCCTTGTTCTGCTTCACATTGACATTGTAGTTCTTCCAAACCATGATGCAAGGGAAGGCTAGAACCAGAATGCAAGTCGATGCAATGCAGTTCATGCGCTGGGCATAGCCCCAGGTATACGCAACGGCAGTATGGAGGGTTGAACCCCAGGGGTAGGTTGTCTGAACATCGATACCATCGAAGTAGATTTGAGTGGCGTTGCCCTTCAAGTTGTCAGGCAATTGGGAAGCAAGAGTATCGACAAAGACGTTGTTATAGATGGCAGCACCGATGGCCAAACCGATCGCACCGCCAATGTTGGAGAACAGTCCAATCAGGGCCAGCATCATCGGGGTGCCCTCACGACCACCTGCCACCATGACAGCCATGTCTTCGCCAATCACCAGAGTACCTCCGGCGAAGGCAATGAAGATCTGGCACATGACGACGTAGCCGATACCGTGCTCTGAGCCTCGGAAGTAGATCATCAGACCAGATCCGAGGATCATGAGGGGTGCACCAAAGAACAGGCAGATGTACTTGAAACGAGCAGTCGCCCAGATGATAGCTCCGATGATGGGGGAGAAGAAGCAGGAGCCGACATTGTAAATCTGGAGCATATATCCTGCTTGGACTGCTGGGATGTTATAGGACATCAGGATAAAGTTGTAGAAGTACTGATCCCAGAGTTGGAAGCTGAAGAAGAGCACGGCGGATAGAAGGCATGCGCCGAGAATTGTTGGTCGCTTGATCAACTCATAGCGGATGAAGTGTGTTCGTGCACCCCATTTCTCCCATGCAGCGAAGACAAAGAACATGCAGAATCCGATCACGATGAGAGCGATGAAGCTCGCGCTTGAATACTGGGAGCGTCCATACTGTGCAAGACTGAATGGCAGGAGGAACAAGACCCAGGCAATCATCAGTAGGAGAGCACCAACAACTATATATTAAACGTCAGCATCGATAATCGAAATGTGTTGCAAGGGTTCGTACCATCAAACTCATGGAAGTAATGCAGGACGGACTGCATGGTAGTGCGACCACTGGGCTGGCGACGGAAGATGCCCTGCTTCCTTGCTTTCTTTTCATAGAACTTGAACACCACAGCCAGAGGCAAAAACACAAACGGCATCACAATGCAGAAAATACCATATCCCCACCGCCATCCGTACTTGACGTAGATCGAGTTTGCCGCTAGTGAACCAGTGAACGCAGTAACGATGAAAGGCGTCTGGATGAAGCCGAAAGCGAAAGCTCGGTTCCTCAGACCGGAGGTATCCGCAATAAAGATATCCAGGATCAGGTAGATGCAGTAGTACCCAATCCAGTAAAGCACATACCCCGCTGCATATCCATTGGGGCCATTGCAGGCGGTTAAAACAATCATGCCGAGAAGATAGATACCCGTTGACACGACCAGAGCCTCTGCACGACCCCACAGATTTAGAGTCTTACCCATCGGCAGCTTCAGAATGCCACCGACGATATTCGCCAGGATGTATGCTGTTGAAACCTGCGGTGCGGATTTGAAGCTTCCCATAACATAGTTAATCAAGAAGGTACTTATCGCCGAGTGGAACGCCAACATGAAAAAGCAGATCCAGATCCTGTAAATTGATCATCGTCAGATATCGTCGGTATGCCACGGAGATTTGATCCAACTCACCAAGCATAGATGCCGACCAACGCCGACCGGCTCCAGACGAGAGCCGCCGCCTCAGCCTTCTGCTGACCCAACTCCGCCCCCTCTGTGACCTGATCGGGGTGACGTACCAGCTCCTTTTCATCGTCGTTCACATCGCCTGTGTGGAAGCCGCCGGAGTTGGGTGGTGATTCGGTATCGGATTGCGACGCTTCTTGGCCGGCATCGAGGCCTGATTTCTCATGTGATCGATACGATTCGTCTCCGACTATCGTCCTGGCGATGGCACCGCCTTCATCGCGACCTCGAACTGTCTCGAGGACGCCCATTCTTCTGCAATCCCGTGAACCGCGTACGAGATGCTCAACCCGAATGCGATCCTCAGTTCCGTATGCTGTGTGAGATTGGAGGGTATAGTGGGATGGAGGAAGAAGAAGAAGGAAGCATTGAGGGGTCCCAATGATCTGGAGGCCCGGGAGCTCACAGAAATTCCCTCAGCGCAACCCCAATTTTTTTCCCTCGAAACGGAGGCTCCGAAGATCAGATAATCTCAGGAAGAAGACCCACAATTAGACCACAAAACCAATCAGAGGCTGTTGTGGCGGGAAGTGATCGCTCATTCGCCTCTTTGGCGGATCCAGTCGGCAACCCTGATTGGCCACTGTCAGAACAGGTATAGCGGCCCCACCCATCCCAGAGTTGCAGTTTCCCTTTTGTGACCCTGGCCCGTTTGCGTCAACCTCAATATCACAGTGTTCACAGTGTGTCCTTCTACTTGCAAGTCGTGGTGGCATCATTTGTCTCACTCTATTTCCCACTTACCACCCGGGCGCGGGGCTAGAACCTACCCCTTACGTCTCCACGCGGCACCCGTGCAATGGGACAAAAACAGCAGAGATGACATAGATCCTTTCAGCCAAGCAATCATAGCGAATCATGGTCTTGGATTCCGGCCGTCTTTCAACCTAATTGACTACGCAGTGGGGAAATCGGCAACATTCGGCAGCTCCGTCCGCAATTTTGACTCTACAATCCTGTTATCTGATCCAAATCAGATAACCATCAACCAGAAAAGTACCACTAATGACGTCGTGAATCCAAGCTTCAAAGGCCCTTGGCGTGCTCATGGGCTGGCTAGTCAAGCCTCTCCCGCCCGTTTCTGAGGGGTTTGTGGGACGCACAGACTGGGGGTACTAATTGTGGCCCAACCCAGGTGGAGCCCCTTCGGATTGTTATTTGGGAGCGCTTGAGGCGCTTCGCCCGGTCACCAACTTTCCATGCCAGGGTTGCTTTGATCCTTCCTACAGGCATTTGTCGGCTTTGCGATCGATGTCTATTTTCTATTGGCTTCAAGTCGTGTGAATCGTTGGACTATCGGAAGATCTTCTGCGGTTCTTGCTACGGGCGGGAAAACCTTGCAGTATGAATATTCAATTCGACGATGGGAAGGAAATTTTGGGGTCCTTACAATGATCATCGCCCCTGCAAACTGCCTTGCTGGACCGATCTGCTTGATAAGAGTGTTCCTGGCAATTGAAACACTACATAGGCCACCAGAAGCACAGTTGCAGCATTGAAGTAGTCCTGAGGGGACAAATTCAATACATCCGATCCACGTGTCTCCTATGCGCTCTATATACCTCCCACCCACTACGATGCTAATCCCAACCCAACACAACTCCCACTGCTCACCTGGGTGCATGGCACAGCCAGGACATGGACTGCGATCCATGAAGAAGAATTTATCTCATTTGCCGACCGAACACCATGTGCCATCCTCGCCCCATTGTTTCCAGCTAGCCTCGATGGTCCAAATGATTTGGATTCATATAAAAAGCTCCACTCCCCCTCACTTCGATCTAATTTGGCACTTTTGTCCGTCTTAGACGAGATTGCGCCGCGGTGGCCGGAAATTCGGACAGACAAAATCTTCATGGTGGGCTTTTCGGGTGGCGGTCAATTCCCTCACCGATTTCTCTACCTCTATCCCGAAAGACTGGCGGCTGTCGGTGTGGGAGACCAGGAAGAGTGACCATGTTAAATTTCTCACAGAAATGGCCGGTCTGAGTAGCAGACACGGAGACCTTGTTTTTAAATCGCATCCAATAAGTTGCCATTCAGCTAGTGATTGGCTCGGAGGATAATCGGACACATGGCGGCAAGGACTTCTGGACTTGGCTACAGCAATATAGAAACATAGCAGAGAACCAACAGGGACTAAAACCGTCCATAGCTTTTATGAGGGTTGGAACCCTCATCACACCAGCGTTGCAAATCAAAATGTTGAGTCTTCCCCGGCTCTTCTCAAGAAATTCATCTGCGCACGAACGGACACTGGCAAGAGATGTCAGATCTAGATGGAGGAGCTCGAAGTGGCCAGGCAAGAGGATATCAGACAGGGCCTCTTTGGCCTTCTTCAGGTCTCGGGCTGTAAGGAAAAGCTTTGCGCCAGTCGAAACGTCGAAGCCAGAGCCTGGGCTGTCTCAACACCAATGCCGCCGGAGCAGCCAGTAATGAGAATTGTCTGGAGGAAAGGGCACCTGAGAGCTTCTCATCCTCGATGATCTGGAAAGCTGTTGGACGCGCGTCTCCAGGGCCAGCCGGTCACACGTGGGCAGCGGAATACTTGGAAGTCATATTTCTAATAGAACAGAATAGCTTTGGGTGATGAGGGTTGAGAAGAGCAATAGCAATTCACAAGGTTAACAAAAACAATGAAGCTAGGAAATGAATAACATGAGGGATGTACGGTATGGATAGTGCGCAAGTTGAGAAAATTACCGACTATTATTCCCGGTGTTAGTCTATAGCGGAGTTACTATGCAGTCAGGGTTAGATTCAGTCAAACTAAAATTCCCGGAGATAGGAGTATGAGACGCAAAAGGGGGTGCGCTGATATTATCCGACAAAAATTGTGTTCATCCGGCTTTTCGTCCGTATGTCAAACACAACCATATTTGGGCCACAAAGGCCCACTAAATAGACAAGCTCATTTGCTCCCCAAAATCTCTAAAATTGACATTCTTTTCGGATGAAGGAAGTCCGCCGGCAACTTAGGCTTAAATAAAGGGGATTGATACAGCGACCCCCCTTTGGATAATGCGACCCACCCTGCCTGGATTATCAGGCCAATATTTTCTGCCGGACATATTTCTGCCACCACCGACCATGCTTCCAACACAAACTGGAGGTACTTACATTTACTATGCAGCCCCCTAATTAAATGAAGTCCCTTTCGTACT
>ERZ1673737.2390-NODE-2390-length-15837-cov-18.912369_pt1 | contig 15837 bp, 14 predicted proteins | sample MGYA00580211_ERZ1673737 | MGnify/ENA primary metagenome ERZ1673737 (study PRJEB41218, sample SAMN15661789) | gut metagenome | host: Homo sapiens | place: Canada: London | collected 2015-08-20/2019-03-30 | study: EMG produced TPA metagenomics assembly of... | reverse complement strand
CTTTCGATGAAATCGCCGCCAAAGATGCCCCAGAGGGCAATGGTTCGGATTTGGGGTGCTTCGCTCCACCAAGAACTCCAGCGTTGTGATGACGCTGGAGTTTCTGTTTTATTTGAACTTCTACAAAGCGCCGCAAGGGTGGATTCGAACAGCTGCGGCGCTGTCGCGGAAGACAGCGCAAAAACAGCCCGGTGGGCTGTTTTTAGCAGCGCGGCTTGCGTGATCCACCCGCGCCCATAAAAAAACGCCGACGTAGAGATACGCTGGCGGTTTTCTGTTTGCAGAAAGTTTGGATTTTCATGCGGGTGGATTCGAACAGCTGCGGCCCCGTCGCAGAAGAAGGGGCAAAAACAGCCCGGTGGGCTGTTTTTAGCAGCGCGGCTTGCGTAACCCATCCGCGCCCATAAAAAGACCGCCGACGTAGAGATACGCTGGCGGCGCGGAAAACACTGCAAGCGTTAAATCAAATAACGGTTTCGATTGAGATCGGGGGTGTCACTGGCCCGCCTGTATGGCGAGCGGTGCACCCCTGATCTTTTTGCCGGAACAAAAAAGAAAAGCACCATACTTCCTACGAAGTACAGTGCTTTTTTGGTGGAGAATAGCGGGATCGAACCGCTGACCTCTTGCATGCCATGCAAGCGCTCTCCCAGCTGAGCTAATCCCCCACATATTCGGTTGGTGTCCTGCGACGTGAGTTATTATACCAGCCGGGCGGGCGGTTGTCAACACCCAATTTGAAAAAGTTTGCAAAAACAAAAAAGCCCTGCCGGGCACGGAGCCGGGCAGGGCGCGGAACAAAGCGAGGATGGGTCAGGCCTTTGCGTGCTGGCGGTCAAAGATCTGCGGAGCCACACGGCAGAGCAGAACGGCGGCCACCATGGTCAGCAGGGTCTCGGGCAGCATGTAGCTGCCGTTGTACACCAGGCTGTAAGTCCAGGCAGACAGGCCTTCGTTCAGGTTGCCCCAGACCAGCACACCGGACAGGAAGCTGCACATAAAACGCAGGAAGCCTGCCATAAAGGTGCCCACGGCCACGCCGACCATCCGGTTCTTGAAGGGACGGGCAAAGAACTCGGCAGTGCCCAGCGCCATAAAGGCCACCAGGTAGTCCAGCAGGACTTCACCCAGGAAATACAGGAAGGTCGGGGTCGGGGGTGCCCAGAAGCCCAGCAGCATCTGCAGGCAGCCGTTGACAAAGCCGGTGAACAGGCCCCACTTCACGCCGTGGCGGAAGGAGACCAGCACAAAGGGCAGCATGCTCAGCAGGGTAACGCTGCCGCCGTTGGGCAGGGTGAAGAACTTGATGTTGCTCAGCACGGTGCCAATGGCGATCATCAGGGCGCACTCCACAAGAATGCGGGTCTTGGAATAGGTTTTTGACATGGGAGATTCCTCTTCTCAGATAATAGTACACAAAAACAAATGCACCCGCACAAAAAGGCAGGCGCATGGGCTTCGTTTGTGAAGAGGGTGGACCTTTCCGCAAACTACCTACGCCGGCATTACCCGGATCAGGTTCGAGGGTACTCCGCTCAGGTGCGGATCTCAGCTTTTCAGCGCCCCTGTTTTTATGTCCAGCTCCCAGTATAGCGGCCAGCGCCCAAATGTCAAGCCCCGGCGGGCATATTGGCGGCCGCTGGCTCATATTTTTTAGGGAGACCGCAAACAGGGGAGGCGTGACCGGATGAACGTGGAGCCGGAGCAGCGGGCGGCGCTGCTGGGAGAGTACATTGCAGAGCACAGTGCCACGGTGCGGGCAGCCGCCCGGGCGTTCGGGTGCAGCAAATCGACGGTGCACAAGGACGTATCCACCCGCCTGCGGGCCGTGGATGCGGCCCTGTTTGCCCGGGTGCAGGCCGTGTTGGCCCGCAACAAGGCCGAGCGCCATCTGCGGGGCGGGGCGGCGACCAGGCGCAAATACAAAAAGTAGGAGAGCGGTGCAGGGAGGCCTGTGCCGCTCTCCTGTTTATTTGTGCCGGAACTGCTCCAGCGCGGCCTTTTCCAGCCGGGAGACCTGCGCCTGGCTGATGCCGATCTCCCGCGCCACCTCCATCTGGGTCTCGCCCTTGAGGTAGCGCAGCTCCATGATCCGCTTTTCGCGCGGGGTCAGCCCTGCCACGGTCTGCCGGAACTCCAACCCGCTGATCCAGCTGTCCTCGCTGTCCGGGTCGCGCACCTGGTCGATGACATACATGGCATCGCCGCCATCGGTGTAAAGGGGCTCTTCCAGGCTGATGGGCTCCACCACCGATTCCAGCGCTGCGTTTACCTCCCGGCGGGAAAGTCCTGCCTGCCGGGCCACCTCGTCCACGGTGGGCTCCCGGCCCAGCTGCTTTTCCAGCGCTTCCCGGGCCTGCATGGCCTTGTAGGCGGCATCGCGCAGGCTGCGGCTGACCCGCAGGGCGTTGTTGTCCCGCAGGAAGCGCCGGATCTCCCCGATGATCATGGGCACGCCGTAGGTGGAAAACCGCACCGGCTGGGCCGGGTCAAAGTTGTCGATGGCTTTGATGAGCCCGATGCACCCCACCTGAAACAGGTCGTCCAGATTCTCCCCCCGCTGCGCGAACCGCTGCACCACGCTCAGGACAAGCCGCAGGTTGCCCTCGATCATGGCCTGCCGGGCGGCGGCATCGCCTGCCCGCGCCCGGGTGAGCAGCTGCCGCTTTTCCGCTTCGGAAAGCACCGGCAGCTGGGCCGTGTCCACCCCGCATAATTCCACTTTGTTGTACATCCCCCGAACCTCCGGTTACGTTGATACCGGAAGTATGGTCACGGAACGTGCGGGGAATACGAGGAACTTTTTGGAGACTAAACCCCTCAGTCACGCTTTGCGTGACAGCCCCCCCTAATAGTGGGGCCCTTGGCAGTAACCATAAAGTTACCCATTATGCCAAAGCCGCCCCTATTAGGGGCGGTGGCATCCCGCAGGGATGTCGGTGGGGTTACTCCCGCTCCAGCACCTCTTTCAGCTGACGGATGATCCGCTTTTCCAGCCGGGAAATGTAGCTCTGGCTGATGCCAAGGGCATCGGCGGCTTCCTTCTGGGTGTGCTCCACGCCGTCCACAAGGCCGAAGCGCAGCTCCATGATCTGCCGCTCCCGGGGGGCCAGCTGCTCCACGGAGCGCCGGAGGGTGGCACGCTCGGCGGCCTGCTCCAATTGCAGGCCCACAAGGTTTTCGTCGCTGCCCAGCACATCCGAGAGCAGCAGCTCGTTGCCGTCGCCGTCGGTGTTCAGGGGCTCGTTGATGCTGGCCTCCTGCCGCCGGTTGGAGCTTTTGCGCAGGTACATCAGGATCTCGTTGCCGATGCACCGGCTGGCGTAGGTGGCCAGCTTGATGTTCCGCGCGGGCGTAAAAGTGTTCACCGCCTTGATCAGCCCGATGGTGCCAATGGAGATCATGTCCTCCTGCGGCACACCGCTGTTCTCGTACTTTTTGGCAAGATAGACCACCAGCCGCAGGTTGTGGGTGATGAGGTCATCGCGCGCGGCGGCATCCCCCGCCATCATCCGGGTCAGCAGGACCTTTTCCTGCTCCGGTGTCAGCGGCGGCGGCAGGCTGGGCCCGCCGTTGATGTAGTGGGCGGCGGAAGGGGCCAGCAGAAAGCAATAAAGACGGCAAAGAAGTGAAAGCAGATGATGCAAGGGCGGTTCCTCCTTTGTGAAGCCCTCTCGCGAAGAGGAGAGGTTCTGGTTTTGACAAGGGCTCCTTACTAGCGGGGGCTGAGCCGTAAGCAGCAGCTGGGGTCAAACCCCACCGTCATCCCTACGGGATGCCACCGCCCCTAGTAGGGGCGGCCTTGGCAAAGAGGATAGGCTTTGCGCCATGCCAAGGGCCCCCCTATTAGCGGGGGCTGTCGCCGCAGGCGACTGGGGGGTTGAGCCGTAAGCTCTGCCTTTCACCTGTTAGGCAACGACGACCGCCGCCAGTGGCGGAAACAGGGAGAGGTTGTATGGAAGTGCAGCCTACCCATGCGCCAGGCTGCTGACGGTTTCGCTCCCCACCAGCACTTCCCACCCATCAGGCGGCGGGGGGAGGTCGGCGAAGGCGGCATAGAGGTGCTCGGCCCTGCCCTGCCCGGCGGGGGAGCCGGTGCAGCACAGGCTGGCCGGGACGGCCGGCAGGATACAATGCCCGGCCACGGTGGTGCAGGGAACAAGGCGCACCCCCAGCGCCGGGACGGGCAGGGGAGCGGCCCCGGCAAAGTGCTGCTCCAGATAAGTACCCAGGGCGGGCGGCAGGCGGCTCTGCACGGCACCGAACCGCACCAGCACCACCGCCCTGCCCGAAAGCGGCTCCTGCACCGAAAAGCCGGTGTCGCAGAAGGCCCGGACATCCAGCGCTGTGTCTGCCACGGTGAGCCGGGCGCGGAATACCTGCCCGCCGCCCCGGCCCAGAAAGCGGAGCACCCCCTGCACAGCCAGCACCACCCCGCCTGCGCCCGCCAGCAGTGCCCCCGGCGAAAGGGGCAGGTAGATGCAGCCGTTGTTGGTCTGTGCCCCGGGCAGGAGCAGCGCCCCCGCCAGCAGCAGATTTCCCGCGCAGAACCACCCCACAAGCCGGGCGAAGCATCTGCCCCCGGGCCAGCCGTAGGCGGCGGCCACCGTGAGGGCGGCGGTTGACACTTTATATAAGAGCGCGGCAGCGCCCGGCGCTTCCGGGGCCAGCAGGGCCAACGAGGAAGCTGCCCCCGCCGCCCCGCCCAACAGCAGCCGCCCGGCCCGGCACTCCACCCCGGCCAGCGGCCCCGCCGCCAGCAGGAACAGCAGCGTGAGCGCAAAATTCGTCAGCAGCAGGACATCGAGGTAGATCACAGTCTTGATGGGCGGCACCTTCTTTCTGGTATTGATAGGGTAACAGAAGCGTAAGAAAAAGGATGTCGGAACACGGGCTCGCCCTCTCAGGCGCTAACGCGCCAGCTCCCCCAAAGGGGGAGCCAAGACTGCCCCGGCCTTTAGTATCTGCTTGCGGTGGTCCTGCCAAAGGCTCCCCCTTCGGGGGAGCTGGCAAAGCCGCAAGGCTTTGACTGAGAGGGTTCAGCCCTTTTGAAAAACTTTTTTCACAAATTTCCAAAAAAGGCTTGCAAAAGGGAGCGGGAAGAGTTATAATACATCTCGCAGTCAATTGTGCGCTGCGCAATTGCGTTTTGAAAGATGTGCCTCTTTAGCTCAGTCGGTTAGAGCACCTGACTGTTAATCAGGGTGTCGCCTGTTCGAGTCAGGCAAGAGGCGCCATTAGGCGGCGAGGGCAACTTCGCCGCTTGTTTTTTAACCGGGTGTTGTAACCAATCTGAGACTTTTTTCACAAAATCTTCAAAATTAATGGTTTCTTAAAAAATGTCCTCTTGAAGATGCTGTCAGATTGTGGTATACTACACCCAAACCTTGGAACAGTTTTTAAACGTTCTGTGGTGATTGACTCAGATCAAAGGGTAGGCGCTCCCTTCTTTTGATAGCAGCGGACTTCTGCTTTGCCCTGGTTCTCCGCAGGGCAGGGCAAAGCAGAAGGCTATGCGCTGTTAAACCGGAGTGCAAAAAGAAAACCTTTTTCATTTGTCAGACCTACGGTCAAAACAACAGCAAACTGGGGCTTGTGCAAACAGACCGGGTGTGCTAGAATAAAAGCCGTAGTTTTGAAATAGACACAGTACATTGAAAAAGAGATCGTTTGCTTTTGGTTGTCGGTCTCTTGTAAAGGAAACATCGTATGCGTTATACCTATGTGCGGCAGCACGATTCTACGGACTGCGCGGCCGCTTCGCTCGCAATGGTGTGCCTCCATTACAAAAAGGAAATCACCATCACCCGCCTGCGGGATATGATGGGAACCGACATGAAAGGCACGAACCTCGTTGGCCTGCAGAAAGCTGCCAATGAGCTGGGCTTCAGCACGGCGGCTGTCCGTGTTGACCGCGAAAACTTTTTAAGCGATTTCACACTGCCCGCAATTGCGCAGGTCATTACCGACCAGGGCATGACCCACTTTGTGGTCATCTTCAAAAAGACGACCATCAAGGAGGACGATGCCCGCCGCAAGCATGTGGTGCAGGAAGAAGAACGCAAGGCTGATGCAAGCAAAAAGTACAAATGCAAGGATTACGTCGTCATTGGCGACCCTGCAAATGAACTGAAAAAGATCAGCCTGGATGAGTTCTATAAAAACTTCACCGGCGTGCTGCTGCTGCTGAACCCCACAGCGGAGTTCAAGGGCGGCACCGGCAAGCATAAGGTGGAGGGCAAAGAGGAAGCCAAGGCAGCCCGCAACAACATGTTGAAGCGGTACATGGATCTGCTGCTTCCTCAGAAAAAGCTGTTTGCTTACGCTATTCTCAGTTCAGTGATCCTGACACTGATCGGCATCGTGTCCACCGTCTTTAATAAGGCGATTATGGATGAGGTGCTGCCTTATGGGCTGAAAAATCTGCTCATATCGCTCATTATCGTGTTCAGTGTGGTCAACCTGACCAGCACGCTGCTCTCGACTGTGAGACAGTGGATCCTGATCTTCCTTTCCATTAAAATTGATATCCCGTTGATGCTGGGCTACTTCGAGCATGTGTACAAACTGCCGATGAAGTTCTTTGCATCCCGTAAGACCGGCGAGATCACCACCCGCTATTCCGATGCAGGCACCATCAAATCGGTGCTGACCAGCATTGCAATGAGCGTGGTCATGGACATTGTGATGGCCGTGGGTACAGGCTTTGTCTTGTTCCGGATGAACTCTTCGCTGTTCTCCATTACCCTGTTTACCACCGTTCTGAGCCTGCTGCTCGTCATCATCTTCAAGCAGCCCTACAAGCGGATCAATGAAGAGACGATGGTGCAGTCGGCCGTTCTGAACAGCCAGATGATCGAGAGCCTGCGCGGCATCGAGACCATCAAGTGCAATGCCTGCGAAGAGCGTGAGCTGGAAGCCCTTGAGCGTGAATACATCAAGAGCCTGAAGATCAGCCTGCGTTCCAGCAAGATCAGCACCGGCCAGAGCCTGATCTCCAGCGTGATCATGACCGTGTTGAACATGGTCACCACCTATGTGGGCATCACGCAGGTGCTGAATGGCCAGCTGACGCTGGGCGGCTACATGGCGTTCAGCACCCTTTCGGGCTACTTTACTTCTCCGGTGAGCGAGCTCATCAGTATGCAGATGTCCATTCAGGAGGCTTCCATCTCCATGAAGCGCCTGACGGAGATCATGGATTATGAATCCGAGCAGGACGATGACCGCGAGTACACCGAGATGGAGAGCATGGAGGGCGACATTGAGTTCAAGGATGTCACCTTCCGGTATGGCAACCGCACCCCGGCACTGGACCACATCTCCTTCACCATCCCGCAGGGGAAAAAGGTGGCGCTGGTTGGTTCCTCGGGTTCCGGTAAGTCCACCATCACCAAGCTCCTGCTCAAGTATTACGAGCCGGAGAGCGGTACTATCAGCGTGAATGGCGTTGATCTGGACGAGTACAGCAATGCATCCGTCCGCCGCTGCATTTCCTATGTCCCGCAGAACGTTGAGCTGTTCAGCAAGACGATCTTCGAGAATATCCGTATCTCCCGCCCCGAGGCGACCCTCGATCAGGTACGGGAGGCGGCCAAGAAGGCCGACGCACACGAGTTCATCCGCAAGCTGCCGCTGCAGTACAACACCTATCTGGAGGAAGCCGGCAACGGCCTGTCCGGTGGTGAAAAGCAGCGCATTGCACTGGCCCGTGCGTTCCTGAAGGATTCGAGCCTTTACATCTTTGATGAATCGACCTCCAGCCTGGACTTTGGTACAGAGAATACCATCTTTGATATGATCTATAACCAGCTGGCTGACCGTTCGATGCTGATCGTGGCACACCGCCTTTCCACCATCCGAGACTGTGACCTGATCCTGGTCATGGATCACGGCCAGATCGTGGAGCGCGGTACCCATGACGAGCTGCTGGCAAAGCAGGGCAAATATTACGAGCTCTGGAACCTGCAGCAGGGCATCTTCCGCCGCAAAAAGGAAGAGCCTGTACCCGTTGCCCCCGCGGCAGTTGTTGAAGAAGACGACGATGGCGAGGCAATGACCTATTAAGTTGCAGCCGAGTGCGCACTCGGTTACATAAATGATCTTTGGATGGATGCGCAGCCGGAAAAAGATCGCCAAAATAAGTTTTTTTCATTCATTTGAAGGGAGTAATTCATTATGATGATGCCTGCAAACTACTCTGTTATCGCAGAGAACGAAATGACCTACGTCAACGGTGGCGCTAGCTTTATCGACGCTATCGGCGCTGTTACCGCTCCTATCTGGACTCTGGACAACGTCAAGACCTTCAACACCAACATCGTGACTCTGGTTGGCAACACCTTCCTGAAGTCTACCATTGACCGCACCATCGGTGTCCTGTTCAGCGGCCAGACCACTTGGAAGGAAGTCGGCAACATCGGCAAGAACCTGTTCGGCACCAATGTTCACGGCAACAAGATCGAGAAGAACAACTTTGGTGACTATGCTATGAACGCTCTGGGCATTGCTGCTGCTGTCTACAACCTGGGCGTGGCTCCCACCAAGAACACCGTCAAGGAGACTGAAGTTAAGTTCACTGTCTAATTAGACGTGATCTGAAATTATGAAGCGTTGAGGAAACTGCACCGCCCTACTTGTTAGCGCGGGGCAGACAACAATGCCTCGTTATGGTGTGCCAGGAGGCGTGTGCCTCCTGGCACACCTTATTTTTATGTTGCTTATCGCGTTGCGGTAGGCAATTGTGTGTGGGAAAAATCCGGCCTGCGGGGATCAAACCTCTCAGCCGTCGCTATCGCTCGGCAGCTCCCCTAGTAGGGGAGCCCTTGGCATGGCGCTGCGTTTTCGAGAGTGAGCGCTTCGCTACTGCCTGCCCTGCTGGCGCAAGGCAAAATGAGGTGTCACTTATGTCCATCACCAACCTGCCCTATGACCCGCGGATGCGTGAACGTGTGCAGGAACTGCGTCATAAAATGACACCCATGGAGAAAAAGCTGTGGTATTCGTTTTTGCGCACATATCCAGTGAAAATGTACAAACAAAGGCCAATTCGTACATTTGTGGCGGATTTTTATTGCCCTTTGGCAAGATTGGTTATTGAACTTGACGGCTCGCAGCATTATACTGAACAGGGAATGCAATATGATAAGGAACGCAGTGCTGTGTTTGAACAGTACGGCGTGCAGGTGTTGCGTTTCCGAAATCAGGATGTGAGTGCACATTTTGAAATGGTGTGTGAGCAAATTCACGAAGCTGTTGTGAAACGTTTAGAGGAATTGGAGCGGGGCAAGGAGGGTTGAACCTTCCGGTTTGTACTGTGGTTGGCTTTGCTGATGTTTTGCCTTGCGGCAGAAGATGCCTTTGGAGCCGCAGGCGATTTTTGCGAAAAATGAATCTTCTGCCAAGGCCTCCCCTATTAGGGGAGGTGGCATCAAGCGAAGCGATGATGACGGAGAGGTTTGATCTTCAGATGCCGTATTCCTGAATTGCCATTTTCCCCCAGACAATTGCTTATTGCAAACAAAAAAGAAACAGGTGGACATTATTATGAGAGAGATCCAAGTTGCAGAAAACAAGACCCTGAAGCTGACCAACGTTCTGGCACGCAAGATCGATGCCAGCGAGCTGGGCAACCTGGGCGTGATCCTGACCCAGATGCAGAACTTTATCAAGAGCCACAGCGCCATGCCGGTTGGCCCTGTGATCCAGTGCGTCAAGTTTACCTCCGGCCCCAACCCGGAGCCGCAGATCTATTTTATGATGCAGGTCAACCAGCTCATCCCCCGCCTGGAGCCGGGCTACGAGCAGGACGCTGTGCTGCGGGTGAAGGGCTGCCTGTACGCCCACTTCACTGGCCCCATGGACCACAGCAGCCTTGCCAGCCAGAAGCTGAACATCTATGCCTACGAGCACGAGATCGAGCTGACCGGCACCACTTACAGTATCTACGTCAATCAGGACAGCGAAAACGGTGTCATGGACGTTTTTATGGAGACGAAGTAATATGACCACTCGCATTCAGAATCTTTCCGACCTGCAGGACCGCCGCATTATGATGGAGAAGAAGCTGCCGGCCTTTGGCTACGCGCTCATTCTTCTGGTGGCTTTCCTCATGGTGTTTCTGGTGATCTGGAGCACCCAGAACAAGCGCACCTACGTCAGCCAGTCCACTGGCTCAGTGCAGGCGGCCAACAAGACCTATATCATGTCCAGTTACTCCGGCTCCATCACCGAGCTGAACATCTCGGAGGGCAGCTATGTCACCGAGGGCGACCTCATCGCCCACATCAAGAGCACTGATCTGGACATCCAGCAGGACAGCTACCAGAAGCAGCTGGACATCTACAAAAAGCAGAAGAGCCAGTACGAAAAGCTGCTCAAGTCCATTCAGGACGACAAGAACTACTTCAGCGAGACCGACATCGACGATCAGCCCTATTACTACCAGTACGAGAGCTACAAGAGCCAGGTCAGCCAGAAGGCGTTTGATGCTTCGCCCTATCAGGCCGCCGGTTACACCGACGAGCAGATCAAGACCCTGATGGAGCAGAACCAGAGCGAGGTGGAGAGCCTGTATTACTCCACCCTGCAGTCCATTTCTGCCAACCTGACCAGCGTGCAGGCCAACATTGACAACATCGAGGCTCAGCTGGATGCCCTGAACACCGGCGCAAATGATTACTACATCTACGCACCCACCTCCGGTGTCATCCACATGGACACCCCCTACAAGGTGGGCATGGTGCTCAGCGCAGGCTCCGCTCTGGCCACCGTGGCCAGCGAGAACAGCGACCTTGAGATCGTGGCGGCTGTCACCGTCAACGACCGGCCGCTGATCAACGTGGGCGACCCCTGCAAGATCGCCATCACCGGCCTGTCGGAGTATTCCTACGGCACCCTGACCGGCACTGTTACCTCCATCGACAGTGACGTGACCACCAACACCAGCGGGTCCTACTACAAGATGACCATCAAGCCGGATAACACCTATGTCGTGAGCACCAGCGGCGACAAGGTGGATCTTTCCAACGGCATGAGCGTCACCGCCCGTGTGGAGTACGATGAACTGACTTACTTTGACTATGTGATGGAGGCCCTGGGCGTGCTGTTCCGCTAAGCGCCCGCCGATTCCACGCCCAAGAGGTACGAAAGAATGAAATTGAACCCGAAACAGCTGGCCGCCAGCGCAGCTTTGCTGGGTGTGCTGGCCTGTGCCGCCGCCCTGCCTGCGTCGGCTGTCGGCCCTGTTACCACGCCGCTGGCCCTTACGCTGCCCAAGGTGAGCTTTCCCTGGGATAAAGTTACCGCCGAGAGCATCGAGACCGGCAGCTACGATGCCGCCCCGCTGGCGGGCACGGCCCAGCAGCTCTCCCCGGTGACCACCCCCGCCAATGCCGCCAGCAAAAACGGCGTGACCTATGTCTCTGATAACCCCAATGTTGTCTCGGTGGACAGTGAGGGCGTGGCGCAGGCTGTGGGCCTGGGCACGGCCAACATCACCGCCACCTGCGGCGGGGTGAGCTGCACCTATACCATCACTCCCCAGCCGGATGCCAGCATGATCGCCACCGAAATGGATATCACCCTTGCATCCAGCACCATTGCCGTGGGCGAGACCACCAGCCTTTCGCTGGCAGTGCTGCCCACCTCGGCGGCCAACTATATCAACGTCAGCCTGAGCTCTTCCAATGAGAAGGTGGCCACTGTCAACAACTTTGGCAAGGTGACCGGCGTTGCCCCCGGCAAGGCCACCATCACCGCCACGGACGGCAACGTGAGCTGCACGGCCACCGTTACGGTGGTTGCGGCCAACACCAGCACCGTCTCCAGCCAGTCCATCTCCCTGAACACCAACTACGTGGTGCTCAAGCCGGGCTCCTCCAAGACCATCACCGGCAAGGTGTCGCCGGCCTCCGCCAGCCAGAGCCTGACCTTCAAGAGCCAGGACAAGAGCATTGCCACCGTCAGCGGTTCCGGTGTCATCACCGGCGTTGCCACGGGTGCCACCTCCGTGGTGGTCTCCAACGGCACCGCCTCCACCTCGGTCACGGTCATCGTTAACCGCACCGCCTCCACCTCCGGCAGCAGCAGCGATACCAGCGGTGAGGGCACCGAGGACAACGTCACTACCGATGCCACCGTGGCCGCCATCCAGAACGCCGCAGGGGAGGAAGTGTCCCTCTATCAGAGCGACGTGCCCGCCATCACCGGCGAGATCCTGAGCGCCCTGCGCACCACGGGCCGCAGCCTGATCGTGCTGGGCGAGGATTATACCCTGCGGATCGATGGCACCAGCATCAAGAGCACCCAGGGCGGGTTCAGCACCGCCCTGACCTTTGCCCCCGATGAAAACGGCCTGAGCTTCCAGCTGGGCGAAAGCGGTGCGCTGCCCTGCGTGGTGCAGATCACCCTGACCGGTGAGAACGCCGCTTACAGCCGCCTGTATCTGCACAACACTGCCAGCGAAAAGTGGCAGTTCCTGAACAGCTACAAGGATGGCACCATCACCGCCGATACGGCTGGCAGCTACCTGCTGACCAACCAGAATCTGCGCTTCACCAATATCAACTGGACCTTCTTCATCGCCGCCGGTGCGCTGACCGTGGTCTGCCTGATCGTGTATATCGCCGTCAAGAAACGGTATTGGTTCTGGTAATTATAACTGTGCGTAATAAAACCTCCCGCTCATTCGAGTGGGAGGTTTTGTGTTTATCGGAAGTTCTTGACAATCAAAATACAATGTGATATGATTTTGATATCAGAAAGAAACTTCCGAACCCTGTAAAGGAGGGACATTTTATGGAAGAGAAGATCTTACAGACCAAGAAGAACGGCATGACCATGCTTCTGCTGACCCTGCTGGGTTATGTGGCTGCGGTTGTGGTGGGCGGCATCGGTTTTGTAATGCTGTATACTACCTTCCTGGGTTTTATCCCGCTGGCGATTGCTGTCATCTATGCCATCATCGGTATTTTCCTGTTCGCGGGCCTGAAAGTCCTCAAGCCCGAGGAAGCGCTGGTGCTGACCCTGTTCGGTGATTACATCGGCACCCTGAAGGGGGAGGGCTTTTACTGGGTCAATCCCTTCTGCACTGCCGTCAACCCGGCTGCGGGCACGGTCCTGAGCCAGAGCGGTGATGTTCAGCAGCGCCCTGTGGTGCAGGCTGACCGTGAGAAGGACGGCAAGAAGATCTCCCTGAAGGTGATGACCCTGAACAACTCCCGCCAGAAGATCAACGATTGCCTGGGCAACCCGGTGGAGATCGGCATTGCGGTGATCTGGCGGGTGACCGACACCGCCAAGGCCGTGTTCAATGTAGACAACTACAAAGAGTACCTGTCCCTGCAGTGTGACAGCGCCCTGCGCAACGTGGTGCGCATCTACCCCTACGATGTAGCCCCCAACGTGGACACCACCGGCGATGGTGTGGCCGATGAGGGCAGCCTGCGCGGCTCCTCGGAAGTGGTGGCAAAGCGCATCCAGGGCGAGATCCAGAAGAACGTCACCGCCGCCGGGATCGAGATCATCGAAGCCCGCATCACTTATCTGGCCTACGCCCCCGAGATCGCGGCGGTCATGCTGCAGCGTCAGCAGGCAAGCGCCATCATTGATGCCCGTAAGATGATCGTGGACGGTGCCGTGGGTATGGTGGAGATGGCACTGGACCGCCTGAGTGAGAACAAAGTGGTGGAATTGGACGATGAGCGCAAAGCGGCAATGGTCTCCAACCTGCTGGTGGTGCTCTGCGGCAACCGTGACGCGCAGCCCATTGTGAACAGCGGCAGCCTGTACTGATGGCAGAGCCGAAAAAGCAGATCCCCCTGCGCTTGAATGCGAAGCTCTACGATGCCCTTGCCGCGTGGGCTGAGGACGACTTCCGCTCGGTGAACGGGCAGATCGAGTATCTGCTCACCGAGTGTGTGCGTCAGCGCAAAAAGAACGGCAAGTACGTCTCTGACCAGATCGACGTGCCGCCCGAACTGGATATCAAGTAAAAGAACGACCCTCTCAGTCAAAGCCAACAGGCTTTGACTGAGAGGGTCGTTCCTTATTTAATTCGTATGCTCGCTCCACCCGCTGGAGGTGATCACTTCGCCATCGGTGGTGCACCAGAGGGCTTCCACGCCGTCCAGCGATTCCACGAGCTGCTTGCCCTCTTCCAGAGGCAGGCAGAACAGACCGGTGGTCAGGCAGTCGGCCGCACCGGAGTCCGGAGCCAGCACGCTCACGCCGTCAAAGTAGGCGGCGGGCCAGAGGGTGGCCGGGTCGATGAGGTGGTGGTAGCGCACACCGTCCACAACGTAGTAGCGCTGGTAGTCGCCGCTGGTCACAAGGGAGAGGTCACTCATCTTGACGGCGGCTACAGTGGAGCTGCCGTTGGTGTAGACCTCGGAGGAGTTCCACGGGTTTTCCACGCCGCCTACCCACTGGGAGCCGTCCGGCTTGGTGCCGATGGCCCGCAGGTTGCCGCCCACGCTGATGAGGGCACTGGTCAGGCCCCGGGCTTCGGCGGCCTGTGCGGCCTGCTCCACGGCGTAGCCCTTGCCCACGCTGCCCACGTCCAGCGACATGGCCGGGTCGGCCAGATAGACCGTTTTGGCATCTTCATCAATGATGAGGTTGGCGATATCGCAGTGCTGTGCGGCGGCATCCAGCTCTTCCTGCGTGGGCAGCTGGTTGTTGCTGTCGTTGTCATCGGCCAGTGCGGCCTCGCGGTAGTTGTGCCAGATGTTCAGCACACTGCCCAGCGCAATGTTCAGCTTGCCGCCGGTGGTGTCGTACATGGTCTGGGCCAGTTCCAGCATCCCAAGGATCTTGTCATCCACCGTCACCGGGGCAATGCCCGCATTATCGTTGATGGTCTTGATGTTGGTCACGCCATCGTAATCATTATAAATATCATAGAGCTGGTTGTACTCCACAAGGTCGGCGTGGAGTGCGTCCATCTGGGCGGTGAACTCTTCCTCGCTGTCGCAGTAGGCGATGACCTGCGTCACGGTGTCGAACACATCATAGAACACGGTGGAGTAGCGCTGCGGGCCATCGGCGGCGCTGGAGGCGGTGGAGCCGGAGGTACTGCCGCAGCCAGCCAGCAGGCTCAGGCTGAGCGCAGCCGCCAGCAGGGCGGAAAAAATACGCTTGGTCATCATGCTTTGGCGGTCTCCTTTGCGGCGGTAAAGGCAGTGTGTTCTTCCTGCAGATGCGCCAGCAGGTCACCGAACACCCAGCTCTTGCTGGTGGGGGTCACAACGGCCTTGAGGGGGATGTTCACCTGTGCCTGCTTCATCAGGTCGAGCAGGGTGTCCACATCCTTATCCTTGAAGTTGGCCAGCACCAGCGCCGGGGGATAAGCACCCGGCTCCAGCACCAGGGTGCGGGTGGTTTTGACCTCCACCTCGCCCAGCAGCTGGGCCACGGTCCTGCCTGCATCGGCAGGGGAGACCAGCAGCAGCTTCATCCCGAAAGCGGGGGCCATCCCCTCCAGGATGCCCCGGTCAGCGGCAGAAAGGTTCCAGCCCAGCGCCAGCGGGATGCCGGCATTCTGGTTGCGTGCAATATGAGCTTTCATAGAAATACCTCGTTTCAAGGGTGAATTCAAAATACACCATAGTATACCATATTTGATGACAAAAGAAAACAACCCCCTCAGTCACGCTGCCGCGTGCCGAGAGGGTCGTTCCATTCTCAGTTCATCTTCTTGCCAAAGAACTCGACTTCTTTGGTGATAAAGCCCATCAGTTCATCGAACTGGTCGGGGGTCAGGCTCTGGGCACCATCGCACTTGGCCTTGGCGGGGTTGTTGTGCACCTCGATCATCAGGCCGTCGGCACCGGCGGC
>ERZ1673737.2389-NODE-2389-length-15839-cov-7.412760_pt1 | contig 15839 bp, 12 predicted proteins | sample MGYA00580211_ERZ1673737 | MGnify/ENA primary metagenome ERZ1673737 (study PRJEB41218, sample SAMN15661789) | gut metagenome | host: Homo sapiens | place: Canada: London | collected 2015-08-20/2019-03-30 | study: EMG produced TPA metagenomics assembly of... | reverse complement strand
TGCACTATTACTATTATTTAAATTTACATTTGATTGGGTTGGAGGACCTTTACAAGAAGGTTTAGGTACTTTAATAGAGACATATATATCATCTCCAATTAATGATATGCTAGTAAATTCTAGTCCTTGGTTTAGATCACTTATTGTTGATGGTATATTAGGTGGTGTTTGCGGTACTTTACCATTTTTCCCATTAATATTCACATTATTTTTTGGTATATCATTATTTGAAGATAGCGGTTATATGTCTAGAGCTGCTTTCTTAATGGATAATATAATGAGAAAAGTAGGTCTATCTGGTAAAGCATTCATACCTATGGTTATGGGGCTTGGTTGTTCGTCTCCAGCTATAATGGCTACTAGAACTTTAGAAAGTGAAAAAGATAGAAAAATAACCGCACTTATTTCACCACTTATGACTTGTGGTGCTAAGTTACCTATATATGCAGTTTTTGTTGCTATATTTTTCCCAAAAAATGCTGCACTTGTTACTACATCTTTATATTTACTTGGAATCGTAGTAGCTATATTAGTTGCTCTAGTTTTAAATAGAACATCATTTAAAAATGATATAGAACCATTTGTACTAGAATTGCCTGAATATAAATTACCTACATTAAGTGCATTACTAAAAAATACTTGGAATAAGTCTAAAGGATTTTTAATAAGAGTTGTAACTGTAATGTTTGCAATGTCAGTTGCTATATGGTTATTATCATCATTTAACTTTAACGGTTTTACAGAAAATATGAATGATAGTTTCTTAGCATACTTAGGTAAGCTTATAGCACCTTTATTTGCACCTTTAGGATTCGGTGACTGGAGAGCTTCAGTTTCTATATTAACTGGTCTTGGTGCCAAAGAAATAGTTATATCTACTATGGAAGTACTTTACGGTAATTTAGATAAAGTTTTACCAACAGTATTTACTGGAGTTACAGCGTATGGTTTCTTAGTATTTAGTGCATTATATACTCCATGTATAGCAGCACTTGCTACTATGAGAAAAGAATACGGAAATAAAATGATGTTTACATCACTTATATATCAATTCGTTCTTGCTTGGATAGGAGCATTTATAGTCAGAATTATAGGTGGAGCTATATTCTCTCATAGTACTGCTTCTTTAACTGAATTTGTTATAGCAGGTATAATATTATTAGCTTCTACAATTATACTTTTAAGAATGTTTAATAAAAAATCATCTGGTTGTAGTAGCTGCTCTAGCTGTAGTAGCAAAGGTAATTGTTCTATTCAAGTAGAAGATAAATCTAAGAATGCACAATAATAATTTTTACTATTATCTAACTTAAGCAATATATAACCTTGATATACAAAATAAAGAGCTCATCTATTGATTATTTTAATCTTATAGATGAGCTCTTATTTTATTTATTAAAATTTAATATCTACTGTTACTTCTTTTCCACTTCTATTTACAGTTACCTTAGTACTTTGACCAGATTTATATTTATATAAAACTTTATTAAGGTCTGTCATAGTTGGAGTTTCATCATTCCCCACCTTAACTATTACATCACCTGCTTGTATACCTGATTTTTGAGCTGGTGTATCTGATACAACTTCAACTATATATACACCTTCATCTGCTGCTAAATCAGTTCCTGTTGATGATTCAAATGTAGTTACATCTATACCTTTTATACCTAAAGTAACTTTTTCAAAGTTTCCTGATTTTATAACTTGTTCTATTATGGGTTTTGCTGTATTTATAGGTATAGAAAATCCTATACCTTCAGCTGAAGATACCTTAGCTGAGTTTATACCTATTACTTGACCTTTTTCATTTAATAGTGGTCCACCACTATTTCCTGGATTTATACTTGCATCAGTTTGCATAAGTCCTGTCATAGTTTCTTTTTCTGTTTGAATTGTTCTATCTAATCCACTTATTATACCTTGTGTAACAGATTTTTGGAATTCAAGACCAAGTGGATTTCCTATTGCTATTGCTATATCTCCTACTCTTACCTGATCACTATCACCTAATTCAGCAGCTGTTAGGCCTGTTTTATCCACCTTAACCATCGCTAAATCTAATTTTGCATCATTCCATAAAACTTTACCTTGTGTAGTACTACCATCATTGAATAATACTTTAACATCTACAGCTTGACCATCTGATACAACATGTGAATTTGTAAGTATATAACCTTTTGAATCAACTATAACACCTGTTCCTACACCTTCTGATTGAGTTGGTATAGCAAATATATTATTATTACTTATAGTTGTTGTCGTTATCCCTACAACAGAAGGCATTGCTTTATCACTAACCGCATGATATATATTTTGACTTTTTCCACTGTCATTTACTACTATTTCCTTTGAAATTGAATTTTGATTAGTATCTCCTATATTATTTTTCATAACTACTATTGTAAGTAAACTAGTAAGTACACTTGTTATTATACATACAAGCACTGTTAAACCAATTCCTCTTTTATTTGACATAAATACCCTCCTAATAAATTTAATTAACTTAAATATTATTACTTATTATTTACAATATCTATTGTTTGATAACAATAAATATTATAAATGATTTTTCCTTAACTAATAGATATTTAATCTTAGTATATATTGATATGTATATTAAGTACTACTTTCTCAATCTATTAGTAAACTCTTTTTCTAATTTTATCAAATTTCATCTTTCAGCTTTATATTTATATTAATAATAACATAATAAATATTACACAAATAAAAAATGAAACCACCAACTAGATATATTATCTTATTGATGATTTCATTATATTACGTTATTCTTAACTTAACCTTAACTACTAAAGTCTTTTTTCTAATTCTTCTTTTTCCTTTTCAAATCCTGGTTTACCTAATAAAGCAAACATGTTTTTCTTATATGCTTCAACACCTGGTTGATCAAATGGATTAACACCTAATATATATCCACTTAATGCACAAGCTTTTTCAAAGAAGTATACTAAGTATCCAAAGTTATATTCATCTAATTTTGGAATATTAACTATTAAGTTTGGAACATTACCATCTGTATGTGCTAATAAAGTTCCTTGGAATGCCTTCTTATTAACAAAATCTACAGTTTTTCCAGCTAAATAGTTTAATCCATCTAAATCCACATCAACTTCATCTATTGTTATTTCTCTCTTAGCATTTTCTACATTTAAAACTGTTTCAAATAATATTCTCTTACCTTCTTGTATATATTGACCCATAGAATGTAAATCTGTTGAGAAGTCTACAGCTGCTGGGAATATACCTTTATTATCTTTTCCTTCACTTTCACCATATAACTGCTTCCACCATTCTCCCACGTAATGTAATTGAGGTTCATAGTTTACTAATAATTCTATATCTTTTCCTTTTCTATGTAATACATTTCTAACTACTGCATACTGATAACTATCATTAGTCTTTAAATCTGATGATTTAAATTCTTCACAAGCATCAGCTGCACCTTGCATCATCGCATCTATATCTAAACCTGCGCAAGCTATAGGTAGTAATCCTACTGGTGTTAACACAGAAAAACGTCCACCTACATCATCAGGTATTATGAATGTTTCATATCCTTCTTCATCTGCTAATTTTCTAAGTGCACCTTTTGATGAATCTGTAGTTGCATATATTCTTTTACTTGCTTCTTCTTTTCCATATTTCTTTTCTAAAAATTCTTTAAATATTCTAAATGCAATTGCAGGCTCAGTTGTTGTTCCTGATTTTGATATAACATTTATAGATACATCTTTGTCTTTTATTACATCTAATAAATCCATCATATATGTAGAGCTTATATTCTGTCCTACAAAGTATATTTCTGGAGATTTTCTATCTTCTTTTGATAAGTTGTTTCTAAATGAATGGCTTGCCATTTCTATAGCAGCTCTTGCACCTAAGTAAGATCCCCCTATACCTATAACTAAAAGTACATCTGAATCAGATTTTACTTTTTCTGCTGCTTTCTTTATTCTAGAAAACTCTTCTTTATTATAGTTCTTTGGTAGGTCTACCCATCCTAAAAAATCATTTCCTAACCCTGTTTTTTCATGAATCATTTTATGAGCTTGATCTACATAAGATTGCATACAATCTATTTCATGCTGTTTTATAAAACCTATTACTTTACTATAATCAAATTTAACACTTCCCATAATTCTACCTCTCTCCTTCTTTAAGTATAAGAAAATTATAACATAAATTTCCATTATAATTAATCCTAAAATTAAATCGATTCCTTTAATTAATTTATTTTTATAAAGTACATATTATTGTTTAATAATTACTTTTATAAAAATTTATTTATCTTAAAATCAAATACCCTTATTTATATTTGACTAATAAAGTATTTATCAAACATAAATAAAAAATTCGCTTCGCTCATGTCGCCAACGACTTCGTCCGTTGCTCAAAATCTTTTTTACGCTCAAAAACAATTTATTCATATTACTTACATTCAGAAGTTATCCACATTTTTTAAAGTATTATAATATCCCTAAGCGTAAAAAAGTTGTCCAAAATAAGACAACTTTTTTATTCTATAACTATTTATTTACTATTCTTCCTGCAATAACTTGCTGTGCTATATTAACAGCATGATCTGATACTCTTTCTAAGTTAGATATTATATCTAAATATATAACTCCACTTTCTATACTACATGAACTACTGTTTAATCTATTCATATGGTTTGCTCTGCATGATTTTTCCATCATATCTACTTGCTCTTCCATCTTTATAACCTTACAAGCTAACTCAACATTTGATGTTCTCATAGCTTCTAATGCATATGTGTAAGTAGATACAACTTTATTATACATATCTTTAAGCTCACCTATACCTACATCTGAGAAAGATATTTCTAAATCTACTATATCTTTTGCTAATTCAGCTATATTCTCAGCATGATCTCCTATTCTTTCTATATCATTAACTGTGTTGAATAGAGCATCTACTGTCTCTCTTGAGTCTTCGTTTAACGAAGCCTTAGATAATTTAAGTAAGTAGTTTAATATTGATTTTTGTAATTCATTTATAAGTTTTTCTCTTTTAAATGATAATTCTATCTTTTCTTTAGATTTATCTACAATTCCATCCATTGCCGCATTTAAGCTTTCTTTAGATTTTTCACCCATTCTTAGAGTTTCTTTTACTATATTAGCTAATGCTATTGATGGAGTTTCTATCATTCTATCATCTATATATTTAACAACTTTATCATCATCATCTTGCTCACTCTTAGTTTCAGGAACTAACTTTAATGCTAATTTAACTATTAACTTATTAAATGGTAATAATACTATAACATTTAGTATATTAAATAATGTATGTGCATTTGCTATTTGTCTAGCTGCATCTGTTGGATCTATAGCAGTAACTATAGCTACTATAGGCTTACTTAATATAAACATAAATATCATAGATCCTAACACATTAAATGTTAAGTGCATTATAGCGGCTCTCCTTGCATTTCTACTTGCACCTATACTAGAAATTAATGAAGTTACACATGTACCTATATTCTCACCATATAGTATTGGTAAAGCTGCTGTTATAGGTATTAATCCTTGAGAAGCAAGGGCTATTAACATACCCATTGAAGCACTTGAACTTTGTACTATAGCTGTTATAGCAAATCCCATTAGTACTCCTAATATCGGATGGTGCCCAAAGCTTAATAACATATCTGTAAATCCTTGATATCCTGCTAATGGCTTAACAGCTTCTTTCATGAAATCCATACCAGTGAATAATATACCAAATCCTATAAGTATTTCTGCTATATTCTTATGTTTTGGTTTATTAGAGAACATATATATAACTATACCTATTCCTAATGCTACTGGCGCAAGGAAATCAACATCTAGTGATACTAATTGAGCTGTTATAGTTGTACCTATATTAGCACCCATTATTACACCTATTGCTTGAGGTAAACTCATTATTCCTGCATTAACAAATCCAACTACCATTACTGTAGTAGCACTACTACTTTGTATTACCATAGTAACTACCATACCAACTAAAACACCCATTATTACGTTACTAGTAAGTAGTTCTATTATTCTTTTAAGTTTAGACCCTGCTGACTTTTGAAGTCCATCTCCCATAAGGTTCATACCATATAAGAATAGACCAAGGCCTCCCATAATTCCTATTGCTATATCCAACTTCCTTATCCTCCTTGATATGCGATGATTAACTTATTAATATTTATTCCTATTGTATTTTACCAAAATTTTTACAAATTTTGTGTTAAGATTATGTTAAATATTATAAGCATATTAAAATCATGTAAAACACAAGTAAAATCTATATTTATAAGCTAGAATATTTCTCTATAATCTTCTCCGCACACTTTATCCCATCTACTGCTGCTGTAACAATTCCACCTGCATATCCTGCACCTTCTCCACAAGGATATAAATTTTTAGTATTTATAGATTGTAAAGTTTCTTCATCTCTAACAATTCTTATTGGCGCTGATGATCTTGTTTCAACTCCAGTTAAAACTGCATCATGCATAGCAAATCCATTTAATTTGTTATCTAGTTTTTGTAAAGCTTCCTTCATTGTTGAAGTAACAAACTCCGGTAAGCATTCTCTTAAATCAACAAATGTATATCCTGGTTTATATGATGGTTCTACATTTCCTAAAGATGTAGATACTTTGTCGTTTAGGAAATCTCCTACTAATTGAACTGGAGCATTGTAATTTTTACCACCTAATTCATAAGCAAGTCTTTCATATTTTTCTTGGAAATAAACTCCTGCAAGAGGATCTTCACTTCCAAAGTCAGAAGGTATAACATTTACTAGGAATGCACTATTTGCATTTACCTTATCCCTAGCATGCTCACTCATCCCATTTGTTACGACCTCAAATTCATTTGATGCAGATGCTATAACACTTCCTCCTGGGCACATACAGAAAGTATACGCTGTTCTAAGATTTGATGTGTGCTCTATTAATCTATAATCTGCAGCTCCAAGTCTTGGATGATTATAAAATTCTTTGTATTGAGATTTATTTATTAACTCTTGAGGATGTTCTATTCTAGCACCTATTGCAAATGGTTTTTGAATTATTGTAACTCCTCTATTGTAAAGCATTTTATAAGTATCTCTAGCACTATGACCTATAGCTAGTATAACAACCTCTGACGCTATAGTCTCATTGTTATTTACAACTACTCCCTTTATACTTCCATTTTCAGTTATTATATCTGTAACTAATGTATCGAATCTAACTTCTCCACCTAGTCTAATTATTTCATTTCTTATATTTTTAACTACATTTTTTAATATGTCTGTTCCAACATGAGGTTTATGAGAGTATAATATTTCTTCTGGCGAACCAAAATTAACTAACTCATCTAATACCTTTCTACATCTAATATCTTTTATTCTAGTTGTAAGCTTTCCATCAGAGAAAGTTCCAGCTCCACCTTCTCCAAATTGTACATTTGAATTATTTTTAAACTTTCTATTATTCCAAAAATCATTTATGTCATTTGTTCTATTATCTACATCTAGTCCTCTTTCAAGCATTATTGGATTAAATCCTCTTTGAGCTAGTACTAAAGCTGCAAATAAACCAGCTGGACCACTTCCTACTATTACAGGCCTATGTTTTAGCTTTTCACTTCCCATCTCAACACCTATATAATTACGTTGCTTTATTTCTACAACATCCTTTATAGAATTTTTTAAAATTTTATTCTCATTTTTAACTTCTACATCAACTGTATATACAAAGTCTATTCTTCCTCTTTTTCTTGCATCTATAGATTCTTTATATATAAAGTACTTTATAAGTTCATTTTCTTTTATTTTAAGTTTTTTTAGTATAAGCTTTTTTAATAAAGAAATATCTTCATCTATACCTAATTTTAAGTTTGATACTCTTAACATTTTTTTCTCCTTTATATAAATAATTTTTATTTTTTAGCAACATAAAAGCTAGGATATAAACCTAGCTTTCTATAAACATTAGCTCTATATTCTCTTTTTATATACCCATTCTAAATCTAGTCTATAAATATTTTTAAGTCAAAGAAAGTTACTATATATTTTTTAATTTATATCTTTGACTAAAGCTAATACTTCCATATCTAGAATCAATTTTCTTTATAAATCACAAATTTATGTTTTACTTAAATCTATTTCTTATTATACTTATAGATTTTAAGTTTACATAAACCTTGATATACCGTTGTTATTTAATGACTATAAGACTTGTATATTAGTCTTTTTTAGTTATAAGACCTCTTATAACCTTCATGTTATTGAATACTTTTTCTAAGAAGTTCTCAGCTTCTTCATTATCTAAAAGCGCTATTTCTAATTGTTCATCATTTGGTATGTTTTTAGATTCACAATATTGTTTAGCTATATCTATTAATTCATTCTTTTCATCTATATTTAAGTTGAACTCTTTATAATCTATTATTATGTATTGTTTAGTTTTTTGAGATGCTACTTCACTATAACCTATTTCTATATGATATATAACAGCATATAAGTTATTTGGATTTTCTTCTCCTTTGTATACAGGCACTGCTGGATTAGATTTTATAAAGTTTGTTGATACCGCTATTGCATTTCCTAAACTAAGACTCATAACTATACCTCTTTCTATTCTTTTTATATATCTACTATTTTATACATTATTCGCATATATTAAAACCTTTTTTTACGATTTTATAAAATTTAATTACAAAATAACGTTACTTTATTTAATATCTTTAAGGTTAATCTATTTCTAAACTATAATTTATTAAAATTTAAAAATAGATTAAATAAAAAAATTTAGGAATCATATTAAAATACAACTCCTAAATTCCATATTAAATATTAAGATATTTTTAAGTCTTTATATCTCTTTCCTAAAGTACTTGGGCTTATTTCATATTTTTTAGATATTTGAGCTTGTGTTATAACTTGTCCCGCAACCTTTTTTATATGATATTCTACAGCTGCAGCCCATCCATTTTCAGAACCTTTTACTTCTCCATTAGCTTCCTTGAAGTCATTCCAGAAATCTATACAAGAATTTAAGTATTCAGCTTCAACATTTTGTTTAAGTACTGTACACACTTTACAATCATCTTCAGTAACAGCCACTTCAGCTAATTTATCCATTTTCTCTTCTTTTTGCTTCTTTAAATAATCAGCTATACTTGGCTCTAATAATTGTTGCATGTATTTATATAGTATATGAGTATGATGTATTAAGAAAGTCTTCATATCTTTATATAAATCTTCATATTGACCAAATAAAGTTTTTATATCATTAACTATAACCTCTTTAACTGCATCTGATATACTTATAGTTATGTCTATTAATATGCTAGTGTCTTCAACATCTACTATTCTAGCTATCATAGAGCTTCCTACTTTGAAATCTGCTAATAGTTTTACATCTTCTGTATAAACTTCTCTTTCAGTTAAACAATCTTTTAATAATATTTTTCCGTCTAGTACTTCCTTAACTTCATAAACACTTACATATGATTCAAATAAGTTTCTTAATATTTTAACTTCATTTGTATTAACTTTATCTCTATTATCTTCATAGAAAGCAACTGTCATAACTTTTTTACTTTCCATTATATGATCTTGTATAAAGTAAGTATTGAAGAATCTATCAAACTTTGAGTTTAATGCTTCATCATCCACTATATAAAACATTTCTTTAGCTTTTTCATATTCTTCTTTAAACTTATCTTGTCTTGAATACTCATATATTCTAGTATATAATTCTGAATATTGTTTTTGAGCTGTACCAACTTTTCTACCCGCTCTGTCTACTACAACATCTTTATTTAAACAACATCTTTTATATTTTTTGCCACTTCCACAGGGGCATAACTCGTTTCTCCCTAGCAATGTGAGTTTCACTCCTTTGTTTTTAATTTAAAAGTACAATTTATTATTATACCATTTTTTATTAAATGATTCTATATTTATCATATTATTTTCTTATTTTTATGTATAGTGTTAAGTTTTGGCATAATTTTTCGTTCTACTTCAATTATAAACTTTCTATGCTAAGATATTATAATCCTCTTTGTTTTTTTCAGTAAATTAATATAAATTGTGATTAAATATATCATAATTTTTTAAATTACTTATGATTTTGTAATATATTACATCAACTGTCAATTTAATTTAGATATATTTACATATTTTTATTGAGTCTTTATATAAATTATTAAACTTATGGCTTTGCTTCTATATTATTCACTAAATGGAGAATTAATACCTTTTGGATAAAATACTTCACCTTTAGACAATACAAATAACTCCTCTATTACGTTATCAGTTTTTTCATCTTTATTTACTTTTACTTTTATTTTTATTTCAAATTTATCACCTTTACTTTGAGACTTCGGCTCAAAATTTATATAACCTTTATTCTTTAACTCTAATATATCAATACTTTTTTCATCATTCTTTTCTCCTAAAGGCTTTGCGATTTCTGGATTTTCATTCAAACATAAATTAGCTGCTGTAGCTAGATTAGCTGCAGTTACATAATCAGCATTTTTTCTTGATGTTTCTTGTACATTTCCAAATTTCATAAATCCTATTCCTGATAAAATTCCTAGTATAGTGACTACTATAACCATCTCTACTAACGTAAATCCTGCTCTTTTTTTCTTTTGTAAACTTTTAAATTTCATATAACTTCTCCTTAAAATATTTAATTTTTATATTATTGGATTGAATTTATTGCATCAAACATCGGTATAACCATAGCAATTATAAACAATCCTATAATTAATCCTATGACTAAAGTTACTATAGGTTCTACTGATTTCATAGCTTTTTCAATTTTTATATTTAATTCTTCACTATAAAAATCATTAGTTACATTTAAAGTATCATCTAATCTTCCACTTTCTTCTCCTATTCTTAACATTGATATAAATGAATTTGAGAAAACTTCTGATTTACTTATGGAGTAACTTATATCATTACCTCTTCTTATATGTTCTCTTGATATTGAAAGTTTTTCATATACTATAATGTTGTCTAAAACTCTTGATGATATATCTATGGCATCTACAATTTGAACACCACTTTCAACTAATATGTTTAATGTTCTACAAAATCTAGTTGTAATTACTAATATCATCATTTGATTTATAAATGGAATTTTTAACTTTAATTTATCCTTAATATATTTTACTTTTGGACTGTATTTGATTAGATAACAAACTAGTAGAATTGAAATCAAAGATATAAAAAATATATATAGATACTTTTCTCTAACAAAAACTGATATACCTATAAGTATCTTAGTTAATAATGGTGGATTTATACCATTAGCTTCAAATATCATTTCAAAATTAGGAATTATAAATACTAATATAAAAAATCCTGATATCATAGACATTATTATTAGAATTATTGGATATATAGATATACTAATAATCTTAGATTTAAGCCTTTCTTCACTATCGTAGTATTTAGCTAAATCATTCATAATCTTATCTAGATTTCCACTTAACTCTCCTGCTCGTAACATATTTATAAAAAAACTTGAAAATAAATTTGTTTTTTCAAATGATTCAGTTATATTATTACCATTTTGAATATTTATAGAAACTTCTTCTATTGCCCTTTTCAATTTTTTATTTGATTGTTCATAAAGTATATTTAGTATTCTTGTGATTTCACATCCTGATTTGAGTAATATGCTCATTTGTTTACATAGTACCTTTAGCTCTTTAGATTTTATTTTTTGATTAGATTTTTTTAAATTAGATTTACTTTTGATATTATCTTTATTTATATAATTAGTTTTTTGCATATCATATACCCTCTAATAGGCCACACTCTTCTTGTGTAGTTATATGATTTTCTATTAAATATCTAGCACTATCTTCAAAGGTTATCATTTCATTTCCAATTGCAATACTTGCTATATTACAACTATTAGTCCAATTATTTATATAGTGTTTTAAATTTTCATTTATTTCTAAAATTTCATATATAGCAGTCCTTCCATAATATCCGGTATCTTCACATTTATCACATCCTAGTTCCGTATTTATATTTATTTCTTCATCTACGTCATTTTTTATAACAATACCGTGATTACAATTGTTACATATCTTTCTTACTAATTTTTGTGATATTGCTCCTATTAGAGTTGAGCTTATTAAGTATGGTGGTAATTTCATTTCCATAAGCCTATTAATTGATGATATAGCATTATTAGTATGCATCGTACTTATTACTAAATGTCCCGTTGAAGCAGCTCTTATTGCTATTTTAGCTGTTTCTACATCTCTTATTTCTCCAATCATTATAATATCAGGATCTTGTCTAAGTATGGATCTAAGACCTACATCAAATGTTAAACCTATTTTATCATTCACTTGTATTTGATTTATACCCTTTATTTTATACTCTACTGGATCTTCTATTGTCATTATATTTTTCTTGCTATTTAATAGATCATTTAGTATTGAATAAACCGTTGTCGTCTTTCCACTTCCTGTCGAGCCAGTTACTAATAATATTCCTGATTTCTTATTTATTATATTTTCTATTTTTTCTATTGCTGGTTTTGAAAATCCTAATTCAGACTTCTCTTTTATAAGGGATTGTCTATTTAATATTCTAAGAACCATCTTTTCTCCATATATTGTTGGTATAGTTGATGATCTAATATCTACTATAATATCATCTATTTTTTTCTCCATTCTACCATCTTGGGGTAATCTTTTCTCTGCAATATTCATACCCGAGTCCAATTTTATAACAGTTAATAAAAATGAATATGATTCTGTAGCTATAGTCAATATTTTACTTAATTGACCATCAACTCGAATTCTTATTACTATCTCGTCCTCAAATGGTTCTATGTGTATATCACTTGCACCTTTATGAATAGCTTCTGTTAAAATTTCTTTAAATTGAATTCTTGCATAATCTTCATGTAAGTTTGAAGTAATACTTTTATATTCTTTGCTATTTTCTAATTCAAAATCTTTATTAATATTTTGAATAGTTAATAATTTGTTCCGCTTTAATAACTTTTCACTTTTTAAAACAGGTAATGTATGTTTTTCTAATATAATATTATTCACCCTCTATATATTCTAATTTATTTATTATACTCATTTTTTCTATAGTTATATTTTTTTCAATTTTAGTTTCAACTTTTAATTGATAATTCTTTCCTATGCTATCTAGATATGTATTTTTTTTATTAATATAATCAGTTAATTCATCAATATCTCCTATTACATTAATATTATATGGTTGTGCTATTGGTGTAGAATTTATATTTATATGACTTCCCGCTAAAGAAATTTCTGAATATTGATTCAATCTCTGATTATTTATAGATATGTACTCTCCTCCATTTACTTTTATTTCATTGACTATGTTTAATAAAATTTTATTGTAATCTACAAAGTTTGCTATATTTCCTATTTCATCATTAATTGCATCTATCTTTATTAGTAAACCACTTCCTTTTACATCAACATATCCTAAAACTTCTTTTAGAGTATTTATTTGATTCGCCACTTTAGAATCTTGATTTTTTGATTTTAAATTTTCTATTTCTTTCTCCATTTTTTTCTTTTCTTTACTCATAACCTTGATGTTTTTTTGAGTACTTTTTATCTCTTTCTTAATAAGCTTGTCCTTATTTATATATAAATACTCTTGTTTATAATAATCTTTAATTAAGATTCCACTTAATAATCCTATTATAAATACAATAAATATTATAGACATATAATTCCTTTTCATACTACTTACCTCTTACATTTTATTTTTATTATTCTATTTTTTAAGTATTAAATATTGCCTAGAATTAAAATAAATTCATCTGTTGAATTCTACTTAATTGTAACTATATTTATAAAAGGCTATGCAACTAATTTATTTAACATAGCCTTTTATAAATAGTATTATATTTTTAATTTACATTCTTATTATTAATTATTTTCATATTTTAATATTCTTTTTACTAGATCTTCTCTTAATTTTTCTATTTCAGCAAAATTCATATTTGGTACATAACATGCTTCTATTATATCATGTTTAGCTTTAGCCCTTTTTAAGTTTGATATTGCATAATTTATTAGTTCATTAAAAATCTTTTTATCAAAATCTATTTCTTCTTGATATTTAGATAACTTATCTTTATCTATAAATTGATTAAGATCTATCTTTTCCCTATCTTCAAATATGCGACTTACTGTTATAGCTATGTCTAAATCTTTTATTATTATAGTTTCTATTTTTTCTTTAATTAATGGATAGTGGTATACTTCTACACTCATACCTTTTTGGACTGCTTTCTCATATACCTTTGTTAGGAATGTAGTTTTCCCAGTTCCTATTTCCCCATCTAAATAATATACCTTTTTAACTTGACTCAGTATACTATCAGTATAGTCTATATGACCAATTGGTGTTATAGCTGTTCCAAATAAATGTCTTTCCTTTTTATATTGCCCAGAATTAGATGTTTTTTTAAATAACTTTTCTATAAATTCATCTACTAATAAATTAACCTTTCCAAAATTCATAGAATTACTATATTTTTCTTCTATATCAAAATATATTGGTTCCGCAGCTTTTAAAAATTTATATGCTCTTCTAAAGGATGCACTAATATCCTTTCCTACTTTTATTATTTCATCTTTATTTTTTTCTAAATTCTCTACATTCCAAAATTCACCCAAGTTAACTATTTCATCAACAGCACCTGGATTTTTAGGGTCTACAATATGAGGTGAAGTCCCATCTAACAAAACTACTCCTAATTTTTTTATTAGTAAAGCATCTAACGAACTTGGATCAGATGGACAATGGTGTAATTCAACATCATATCCCCTATCAATAAATTCTTGAGCAATCTTTTTCATTAATGATGATTTCCCTACCCCTGGTCCCCCTTTAAAGCAAAATATTCTATTTATATCACCTTGAATTATATTGTCAAAGAAATTAAATGATCCGTTAGCTGTATTTGCACCTGGAAATATCTTTCTTATTTTACCTTCCATATATAAACCTCCTAGATTTTATATCTATTCTAAAATATTAATTATAATCTCAATTTGTTACTCCTATTATATATTTATTAATCATTTTAAATTGTTTATCTATAATAAAAAAATAACTTATAAAATTTTTCTAATATTATTTACTATTATTTTTCTCTCATATACAATTATATAAATTTTGAATATGGGGTGAATTATATGTATTGTGGAGAAAAAGTTCGTTTAAGGGCTTATAAAGAAGAAGATATTCCTCTAGCAACTAAGTTTGTTAATGATAGAGAATTAAAAAAATTATTGGTTACAAATATCCCATTTCCTATGACAAATTGGGAGGAAGAATCTTGGATAAAATCTCAGAAATCAAATGATAATGGTCAATATAATTTTGCTATAGAAGATATAGAGACAGGTAAGTATATTGGTGGATGCGGGATACAAAATGTAAATTGGTTATCTAGAGTTGCTTTAGTAGGAATAATGATTGGAGATAAAGACTATTGGGGTAAAGGATATGGTACTGATGCTATGAAAACTTTAGTAACTTTTATATTTAATAATATGAATATAAATAAAATAAGACTAAGTACTTTTTCATTTAATGAAAGAGCTATAAAATCTTATAAGAAATGTGGATTTACAGTTGAAGGTGTATTAAAAAATGAAATTTTTAAAGATGGAAAATATTACGATGAAATAATAATGTCAATATTTAAAGACTAACTTTAAAAGAGTACCTCTAATATGAGAATGTCTATAGATTTGTGTAAATAAGATTTTTTATAATTTATATTACTG
>ERZ1673737.2388-NODE-2388-length-15844-cov-4.282095_pt1 | contig 15844 bp, 14 predicted proteins | sample MGYA00580211_ERZ1673737 | MGnify/ENA primary metagenome ERZ1673737 (study PRJEB41218, sample SAMN15661789) | gut metagenome | host: Homo sapiens | place: Canada: London | collected 2015-08-20/2019-03-30 | study: EMG produced TPA metagenomics assembly of... | reverse complement strand
GATTCTTCGCCAGCATCTATCACCAGTTATCCTCGTGCATTAGATTCCATACCTTCATCACCAGAAGTCGGGAAGTTTGTTCCGGCACCTCTCCGCACGAACGCAATTCCTCCGCCTTTGTTTCAACGGATACAGGAGTCGCATCCTCGGCGGCCTTTGTGTGGTGAAGTGTTGTCGATCAACACTCAGGTCAACAACACTGGCCTTGGAATTCCATCGCACTTGCGACGTCGTGGGTCTGATGGAAGTATCCCAAGCCCAAATCCAGCTTTCATCGACCAAGCCGAATACTCTGCCAAGTCACCATTGACCCCTACTGCGTGGTATCTTGGACACACGACTTCTTTAGAGGCAGTCCACGGTGGAGTAAGCAGTGGAAAACACCGCAGAGTACGAAGTGATCTGGATAGAAATCCTTCACGAGAACCCCTTGCCGAGCCTTGGGAACCTGAAATGGCAGTTCGCGCGCCCTTGCAGCGGGCAAAGGCCGGTGAGAGCCCCCCGGACAGTCCAAATTCAAAGTCTCGCATTCCTGTCTCCTCGCACCGTCTTGTCACTGCTTCCGGCCCGGACGCCCTATCACCCACCTCGAACCCAACATTCAGCAGCCGATCTGCTGCCATTACCGTCCCGCCCAAGGGCATCAGCCGCCTTCCTATTGCGTCACCAAAACAAAGCCCATCCCGCATGCCACAGGATGATCCCGCCTCGTTTGCGATAGCCTCGCATGGCAGACGAGACCCGGCAGTTGGCCGAACCCGCAATCAATTATCCGAATCCAGTCGACGACTTCAGGCATACATCGCTGCTCCTCCGCCCAAAAAATCACCTCCTTTGCGTAGCTCGCGACCCCGACAACCCGTCTCACATGGAGCCTCGGTCTCTCCACGCTCGAGAGTTGGTAGTACACTTTCGTCATTACAAAAGCAAGTCGAGCATAACGGCCCGCGCTCTCGGCCTCGGCAACGCAGAATCCCTGAGTTTGGTAATGTCGATCTTGAAACTCGCCGCCAGCGCATCCAACAGGCTTTCAATCGGACGGTCCAAGAGAATGAACGAAAGGAAGAAGCTGCAGCAGAGCTTCGACGCCGCGCTTTGGTACGAGACCAAAAGGCAAATGAAGCTTCCAAGACACCAACAGAAGAACCTTTAACTACACCCATTCCACCTGTGGCCAATCCTCCAATACCCGAAGATATGGCTACTGTAGTCAAAGAATCGACCACTCCGGTCGTCTTCAAGGAGAACGGTGCCCAAGGAATTCCGAAGCTACATCTCAATACTTCGCTCCCGGCATCAGACATCGCGGCACCACATACGACAATGGACTCTCCCACTCTTGGTCTGCCGCAGGGAGTAAACCACAAGGGCCCGTCTACGGGAGACGAGCTACAGCCTTCCGAGGATATAGCTCCATGCTCAGCTGTCACAACCGATTCCAACGATACCCATGTTACCGCTTTCGACCCGGAGCCGCAGTCTGGGCTTCTCCAGAGGAACCCCAGCTTATCTCACCGGACTATCTTGAATCAGATTATGCAAATCCGCGAATCTAGCCCAAGCGACGACTCATGCGATGAACCGGATTGCAGTATGTCGGAAACCGATGACAAGGAGTCTATTCAAATTATGCTCGGAGATACGAAAACCTACTACAATTCATCAAGTAGTACCGACACCCAAGAGGCTCAGCATACATCAATGCAACAGGCATCGGTCATGAACCAGCCTCAGAACAGATGGAGTATGAGTTCATGGTCCTCTTCTGTACAAAATCAGCATTCCACCTGTGACGAGCAGTATGATGAAAGCTGTGACGATAGTATTATTGCAGGCCGCGACACAGAGCCCCCAACTGAAACTTGTTCAGTTGTCTCAACCAGATCAGCCTCCATCGCCGACGATGAATATTCGTCACCTCTTCAGGATTACGGTGTAACAGGACCGAGCACTCTTCAGGCGTCAGAGTCGCATACAGCCGGTAATGCATTCTCTACGCCGCCCAACTTGGCTCGGCTCGGTAGATGGGATTCGAAGCGTGTTACTCAGCTCTACCTTGAAGAGTTGACTCGAGGCACAGGTCACAATATCCCCGTGCCTACGGTTCGTATCTCGCCCGAGCCTCGAACTCATCCTATGGATATGCGTGGGCATGGGCGAGCCGATAGTCTCACTGATGATCCAGTCGTCGTTCCAGGATTCCAGGACGTCCCTGCTGCGGATAGACTGTCTCATACGGCTAGTCTGGTTGGGCGTGATGACTGGGAGCATGCATCTCCTTCCATTATGGACTGGATGCAGATCGCTGCTGATGATGAACACGCTGCTACTGCAAATAAACCCGACGGCATTGATACCGAAAACATGCTAACACCCAGGTTGGTGCCTTCGACACTGGACGCTGGGGCCTCGGGCGGCTCGAACGACGGTCCCAAGACTGTTGACACCCATGTTCCCAGGGAGCAGACATCCCAAGCTCATCTCCCAACTTCATCCATGAACCCGTCGATGACGATGGCTCAAATAAAGTTTGAGGAAAGGCCAGCAAGCGAACTTCCAGCCGTTCCTCTAAGCAATATGAAAGCCGAAACCAACCAGTCTGCCCCTGCTATTATGAGACATAGCCCAGGAAGTAGCGAAAACTCTTCGCTGCTGCGTCACAATGAGGGTCAATCCCCTCGCGCTGCCGACTCTTCAGCCACGTCTCTTGCTCCGTCCTCAGAGAATCCTTTGCGGCCTGAGACCAGCAAGTCTCCTTCTCCGGAAGAGCGCCGTCTCAAGAAGCGTCGTTATGTTATCAAAGAAATTGTCGACACCGAATACGATTTCGGCAATGACATGAAGATTGTTGAGGATATTTACAAAGGGACGTCAACCTCTTTGCTGGATCTTTCTGCTGAAGATGTCAAGATTCTTTTCGGCAATATTGGAGAAGTAGCAGATTTTTCCGATGCCTTCTTGGTCGATCTCAAGCAAGCAGTCAAGCCGGTCTATGTCATACCACTGTCCCAACGGTGGAGTAGCAGGCGCAATCGCAAGAATGGTCTCGGAATCGACCGATCTCCCTCCACAATCAATGAAAATCCCGAGGGTGACAAATTGTCGGATCTTGAAAAGGATCGTGGAACAGCTGTTGGTCGTATTTTCCTCTCCCACATGGCTAAAATGGAAAAGGTGTACACTGAATACTTGATGAACCATGAAGCCGCCACCAAGAAGCTCACCGTTCTATTGAAGAATCCAAAGGTGGCCATCTGGCTGGACGAATGCCACCGTTTTGCAGGGGATATCACTAGAGCCTGGAATCTCGACGCTTTGCTTGTCAAACCAGTGCAACGAATCACGAAATTCCCGTTACTTCTAGGCCAACTTCTGGAATCCACGCCAAATGATCACCCGGACAGAGCCGCAATTGCCAAGGCAATGGAACAAACAGCGGGCATCGCTGACCGTATCAACGAGCTCAAAAAGCGAGTGGAAATTGTTGGAGCTGTCGGTCGGAAGCGCAACCAGTCAGATGTGCGTGCTGGTCTGTCAAAGGCATTTGGTCGTCGCACGGAGAAGTTCAGACAACAAGTTGGGCTTTCCGATTTGTTCGAAGATAAAACTTATGATGCTTTGGCGCAGAAACTCGGCGATGGGTACTTCCAGTTGCAGGTGGTCATGCGTGATGCGGAGAGCTACACCAAGGATATTCAACAGTACATAGACCAGTTCAGCGAGTATACTGGTGCCATTGTCAGCATGACATCCATGGAGCAGTCCAGCTATCCAGAGCTGGAGAGCAAGTGGCATCTATTCAAACTAACAGTTCAGGAAATCACGACGGAAGCGCTGCCGGCACACGTGAGTTGCGACATGTCTATATACTAAAACATCTCTAACATTTTACAGCTTGAGGTTGTCCGTAAATCAGTCATCGACCCGATGGTCCAACTGCTTCAGATTTACGAGGGACCACAGCGAATCATGAGAAAGCGAGACAAGCGGCTACCGGAATATGCGCGCTACAAAGCCATCAATGACCGTGGTGACAAACCAGACAAGAAAACCACCGAACAAGGAGAGCAGTTTGTGGCTTTGAACGAGACACTCAAAGACGAATTGCCCAAGCTTTACGCCCTGACTTCAAAGCTGATGGAAGCCTGTCTCAAAAACTTCATTCAGATCCAAACTACTTGGTTTGGTGTGTTGCAGAAAAAGATTGGAGCCCACGTTGAAGCATTTCCCAGTGATCTTCATAAGCTCATCACCGACTTCCACTCTGACCACACTCTTATGGAAGCTCGAATGTCAGAGCTGAGTTCTTGCAACGGGTCCATGCTAACCTCGTCACTCAACCTGGTGCCCATGTCGCCCTCGAATGAAACAGGAATAACCTCTCCTCGCCGGTCTTCAACAATCAACAGCTCTACCAGACCCGGGTCCATGACAGAAGATTCACCCAAGGTGTCTCGTGACTTCAGCATCGGAAGCCATCCATTCCAGTCACCCCAAATGGAAGGCCAGTCAGTTCGCAGCAGCCGCTACCGCGCTGATTCCACTTTGTCTGGTCGTGTCGTCCCAGACGGCCCCAGCAAATTGCTGCAGCAAGTAACCGGCTCCAGCACCCCGGCTCGAACATCTGAAACAGAGCCCTTCCCAAGCCTGCCCCAGCTCAGCCTGGACACACCTTTCCTGGCAGATGTGATCAGCAGCACACACTCAACCGACGTTCCGTCTTCTCCCGCCGGCCGCTACTCTGGATTCTTCTCGTCCGCTATGCCCATGTCCGATACGCCCAACGAGCCCCCAGCGGCTCCGATCAACACCGGCTCTTCCGCAGCGCCCGCTGTTCTCTTTTGCGCAGCTAGCCTTTACAATTTTGATATCGACGCCCGCAGCGAGGGTGGATATTCATACTTAACATACGTCTCTGGCGATGTCTTCGACGTCATTGGCGAAAAGGGCGAGCTCTGGCTTGCCCGTAACCAGGACGATGCCACTCACACGGTTGGATGGATTTGGAACAAGCATTTTGCTAGAATCCGAGACTAGATCAACCACCCAATCACCGACGACCGACCATTCGACCATGTTCTTGATATGCCGAAACAAAAATACAAAAAATACAACAAAGAACCAGGAAACAGGACCACAAGGATTACAAAAAAAAAAGATGTTGGCTCTCGAACATGGTCTACGATATCATGTTCCAGCTTTGTTTCTTTTATCTCATGATGTCTTCATATTGCCATAATACCCCCCACGGATGGATGACCAGGGCAACAACTACAACGTGGCGCATCTGCGTGCATATCTTTTGCCTTCTTATCTGCCACTTTTTGATTTGCTTTATTTCTTTTCCCGGGGCCAGTTCATGCTCGCTGCTTAGCAGTTTGTTTTTTTTTTTTTTTTTTTCCCACCCTTTTTCCCCCTACGGTTCCTGGATATCTTTGATCTTCTGGGGCTATGGGCCATGTGTTTAGATACCCCCTTTTTCTTTTCAGTTTACGAATCATTCGGTTTCTATTCAAACTTGCTTTCTCTGTAGTCTGTGTGTAATAGACGCTAACCTTTTAGAGAAGTATATCTATGTTTGGTACGGAGTACACTGGAACAATCGAAGTTTATACCATCCATGGATCTTCTTTGACACCAGTATACCAGTACTGCAAACGCCCAGAATCAGCCGAGATATTTCTTCCCTTTGATAGAAAATAAGAAAAAAACCCCAAAGAATGACAAAAGACCAACATCTCTGGTCAGATCATGTGACTCTGCATGTGACGCCAGTGCCCGACTATCGCAGGGAGCATTCCTAGCCAGGCACCAGAGTCAGTCCTTTTGAGGATTCGCTCATACCCTCCCAACCCTCGACCCCCAAGCCCGATAAAAGAAAACAGCCTCGGTACCAGACTCACGGGTGATTTCCAGTAAACCCTCCTCTGTACAGCACCAAAATCGACAAACCCCGCTCCAAGCCCACTCCAGACAAAAATGCGCCATTGAAACACATCAACCTGCCCTCCGCCCTCATCCAGCCCGTTTCGATCCCTTCGTCGACCCCGTAAGGCTGTCGGCCTCATCCTCCGAGGAACCGTCCAATCCCGACCCAGAACCCGCCCCGGGTCCCACTCCCACTTCTCTGCAGAACTGGGGATATCGCAGTTTAGTTGTCGTTCGCCTCTGGCCACTGTGCTCTATTCATACGCCTCTGGCCACTGTGCTCTATTCATATCTACGTTCTTTTATCCTGTGGGCCGCGCTATTGGCTTGAGACTTCTGCACAGAGGATCGTCGTCGACACTGCATATTGTGGAGTCGGGCTATATTAGGAGTCGGTACGTATTGCGCGGTTGAGACGGTGGCGCAGTACATATTTCGAGGCTCTTTGCGACAGCTGCCATTTTTTGGATATACTTTCTTTCCCGTGAACCGTTGCGCATATTGCCATCATGAACAAGTTGCGGAAAGTACGGGGGAGGTTTGGTGATATGGTGAGTTGGATCTCGGAGTCGATGTCGAGATTGGTGCAGTTGCTAACTCCATGCAGTTGAACCCCGAGGATGCCTTTTTGAGTTGTGAGTCCCCGGAAGAGAGCCCGGACCTTGCGATTGCCAAGTGGTATACTTACAGACAGCCCTCGGGTGCCCCCAGACTATGACGTGCGATGTATGGCCCCATTCGCCGAACGAGCACAGCAATAGTTGGTAGCTGACGTACAAGCAGTGACAAGAGAGGACATGCAAACTCTCAAGAACGACTGGCTCACAGATAATGTGGGTTTGGCGAGACAATCTTCCTGGCTGGACACTTGAGCTAATACATAACAGATTATTTCATTTTGGGAGGAGTAAGTCCAGAACCCCTCGAAACCGAATCGGAAAGCAGCACCGAAACAAGTGGCTGATTGCAACTCAATTGATCCAGATACCTCGAACACGAATTTCTCACCCGCTACAAATCATCCAACATCATCCTCCTCCGCCCAAGCATGTCCTTCATGATCCTCCAGACACCCGATCCACGAACCCTCCGCGAAGCCCTCCCAGATTTCAGCAATGCCACTCACGTCTTCCTACCAATAAACGACTGCCGCAATGTCAACGAAGCAGAAGGAGGCACACATTGGTCCCTGCTATTGATCTCCATCGTTGACCGCATCGCTTTCCACTATGACTCGCTATATCAAGGAAACGTCTGGGAAGCAGATACCGTCACCCGTAAATTCGGATATCTCTTAAACATGCCAATCCGCTTTATGCATTTGAGCGATTCGCCCCAACAAGACGGCGGCAGTGATTGTGGCGTATTCGTCTGCATGAACATGCGCCATCTACTCATGAAGCGTTTGCTACAGGCTAGCGCGCATGAGAAAGTGAGCATGAGCCTTGGAGGGCGGAAGGTTGATGCAAACGCTTCTCGTAAAGAGATGGCTAAGATCATTGAAGGGTTCCGGAAGGAAGGCGAGCGTCGGAGATCGTATGCTCCCCTGCAAACCCATTATATTGCGATTAAAAGCTAATTCATACCCTACAGAACGAGCGCAAGTCCCATGGGCAAGAAATCAAGAAGTCCCCCTCGTGTCGATTGATGGGGTTTTGTTACTCGGTACTCGGTCTCGGTGCTCGGTGCTCGATACATGTTCCAAGGCCGATGATGAGTTTACGCCCTGTTTATGGTTCCTGTTTTATGCATACATATTCATTTCTTTTGACAAACGAACCAAGCGAAACAAACCAAAACACAAAAAGAACAGTGGACAAGTACATTGATGATTGTGTATTTTATCAGCGTTGCATGGCTTTTCTTTGTCCACGATTAACTATATGATGATTTTCACTGTTTGATTGGTAGACTTTTTGTTAGTATGAAGTATGACTCGGTATTTATAACCACAAGCCCACGAGTAAATGAGTTAGTTAGACTTACCTGAATAACTGAGCTATTCTATACGGAGTACATTCATACTTACACCCAGTTACCATTGAGTGCCCCGGATATGGTATAGCTTGGCGATAGACTTTCTATTTGTACGCGTGTTTGAACAGGCAGGCATTCATCTGTGCTGCGTGCTGTGTGATATGCCAAGATAGCTTCGAGCAATGCGGGATTGGATTGCCCTGCGGCGCGGATGGTTGGGGTTTCATCTTGTTTATTCCAGTCGATTTCGTCGATCGAAAACAGGTCATTGATTTCGAATTCATCCATGTGAAGAGAATGGTGAGATGTAGAGAAGAGGGAGAAGATGGAGAACACAGCTCAATTTGACTCGTCGAAAAGCGGCAAGAGGTGACATTATCACATTTTCCGGGAATATAAGCTGCAATGTTTCCCTAGGTAGCTCTAGGACAAATGCCCAGAGTGAAAATGCATAGGTAAAGTATATGTGCATAGAAATATAAAGAGTAGATCTCTTCCGTACTGTATATACGAAGTCCAAGTCCGCCCTAGAGAGCTCTATCTTATCGCGCCGAGTTCATCCCCTCAACCTCCCCCGATCCCCATCTCGATCCACCATTCATCATCCCCGTCGGGCCAAATCGGGTAGATGCAGCAAAACTCTCAAGGCGATCAGAGGAGCGGTAAGCGCCAGTCCGGCAAGAGAAAGCTCTCCCCATCGCCGCAACGATCCATCTCCGACCTCCTCCAGTCCCAAAAGCGGCCTCGCCGCTCCCCATCTCCCACGCGCAAACCCACCCATCCGGCCCCGAATCAGATGTATCAGTTTTCCGGATCCCCGCCTAGGAGCGGCGCACCGCTTCGGGGCGCGTCGTCGGGGCCTGGCTCTGGGTCTGGCTCTGGGTTGAATAACGTCAGCGTCGGCGGCGGCGTGCCGGGTCGACCGCAGGCTTTGAATGTCGGTGCTCGACAAAGCAACTTCTCTCCACATACGGGCGCAAAGAAGCTTGTTGTTAAGAACTTGAGGCTTGGGCCGCGGCTTAATCAGGAGTCTTATTTTGATAAGGTTTGGTCGCAGCTTGATGCGGCTTTGACGGCTGTTTTTGATGGCCGGAAGCCAGATTCTTCGCTTGAGGAGCTTTACAAGGGTGGGGAGAATATTTGTCGACAGGAGCGCGCTGCTGTATTGGCGAGGAGGCTTCAGGATCGGTGTCGGGATTATATTAATGGGAAGATGAGGGAGGGTCTTGTTGCTAGGGCGGCTGGGAGTACGGATGTTGATACATTGCGGGCTGTTCTTGAGACGTGGTCTGCGTGGCATTCGAGACTTGTATGTGAACCGAACTGGGAATTGTGGTGATTGAGTACGGTACTTGATGCTGATTGTTTTACAGGTTACGGTCCGCTGGATATTCTATTATCTCGACCAGTCGTTCCTCCTGCATTCTAAAGACCAGCCCGTAATCCGGGAAATGGGACTGATCCAGTTCCGGTCTTATATCTTTAATGACTCCAGCTTGAAGCCGAAGATCTTGAAGGGTGCATACAACTTAATTGCTGCTGATCGAGGCGGAGATGTCGCGGCACTGGCGGACTCGGCCCTGCTAAGAGAGGCTATGGAACTGTTCCACAATCTCGATGTTTACAGCAGTGACTTCGAACCTCTATTGATGGCCGAGTCCGAGAAGTTTGTTACCTCGTGGTGTCAACGGGAAGTTGCAGGAAACCTGGCTACATACGTCGACAATACCCGTCGCTTGATTGAACGTGAAGTGGAACGCTGCAATTTGTTCTCTTTTGCCCGCAGCACGAGGTTGAAGCTGTCCGAGCTCTTGGATGAGACTCTGATCGTACAGCAAACCGACCTGTTGACCAACGACAACGATGTGCTTACTTTGATGCGAGCCGGAAATAAGGATGCCCTAAAACAGCTCTACAATCTGCTTGATCGACGGGATTTGACCCTAAAGCTGAAGGGTGCCTTTAAGAAATACATTGTCGAAGAGGGTGAAGGAATCGTGTTCGATCCGGAGAGAGAAGCAGACATGGTCGTCAACCTTCTCCAATTCAAGCGCAAGGCCGACGATATCTGGAGCTCTGCTTTCAACTCCAATGATGAACTGGGCGATACCCTCCGTGAGGCCTTTGGCACTTTCATGAACCGCGGGAAGAAGATGGAGTCCACAGGTGGCACCGACAACCCCAAGGCTGGTGAGATGATTGCCAAATACGTGGATAGGCTACTCAAGGGTGGTCTCAGGGTGCCGTCCGAAGGCCAGACCCTCATCGATGAGGACGCTGAACTCGATCGGCAAATGGATCAAGTGCTTGACCTTTTCCGGTTTGTACACGGAAAGGCAGTCTTTGAAGCCTTCTACAAGAATGATCTTGCACGACGTCTGCTGATGGGCCGAAGTGCGAGCAACGAGGCGGAGAAGAGCATGTTGGCTCGTCTGAAGAATGAATGTGGATCAAACTTCACACACAATCTCGAGTCCATGTTTAATGACATGGACACTGCTAAAGCTGAAATGGCAGCATTTGATGCGCTGCAGAAGCAGCGGTCACATAGGGAACGCACACCCGTTCCTCTACATGTCAGCGTCCTCTCTGCTGCCTCTTGGCCCTCATACCCCGACGTCCCCGTGCGAATTCCATCCGAAATTGCCAAGTCCATCAACAACTTCGAGGCATTCTATCAGACCAAGCACAAAGGGCGGACACTCGACTGGAAGCATCAACTGTCACATTGTCAACTGAATGCATACTTCCCCAAAGCCAACGGCAAAGGCAATAACATGAAGAACCTAGTAGTCAGCTCATTCCAAGCAATCGTCCTACTACTCTTTAATGACGTCCGAGATGGCGAAAGCCTAGACTACACCCAAATACAAGAAGCGACCGGATTGTGTGAGTATTCCGACCCCCACCCAACCATCACTCCAACTAACGAGGAACAACAGCCGATCCAGAACTAAAGCGAACACTCCAGTCAGTCGCCTGTGCCAAATATAAAGTCCTAGTCAAGAGCCCCAAAGGCAAGGACGTAAACCCAACCGATAAATTCTGGTTCAACGCCGACTTCACCGACCAGCAAACCCGCATCAAGATCAACCAGATCCAACTCAAGGAAACAAAAGAGGAGAATAAGACGACGCACGAGCGTATCTCCGCCGATCGACACCTCGAGACACAGGCTGCTATCGTGCGTCTCATGAAGAGTCGTAAGGTTCTTAGTCACGCCGAGTTGATCTCGGAGGTTCTCAATGCCACAAAGAGTCGGGGTGCGCTGCAGCCTGCGGAGATTAAGGGCGAGATTGAGAAGTACGTACTCTGTCCCTCACTGTGTTTCACAGTACCGCGTGGTATTTGCTATGTGTCGTGTCTAACAATACCTTTTTTCTCTAGGCTCATCGAGAAAGACTACATGGAGCGCAAAGGTACTAATTCATACAGCTACGTGGCATAGACCACGTCTCTACTTCTCGCCGTTGACAGTACTTCACTTTCCTGTGTTATTCACCGACTGCACGCATCCGGACATGGTTGGGGTTATGGAATAGGGAATCTTTTTTCATTATCATTTTTTATGTATCTTGACCAGCGCGTGCGATTACTTGTTTGAGGTATGCTCGGGATATTGTGGCGAGGCAGCCTAGCCCCTAAGACTGAAGAGAAAAGTGGCCAGCCACATAACATTAGGTAGTACATGAGGTGTTTGAAGGTTATTTTAGCATTGGAATATCTAACGTTTGCCCATTTGAGTCCTGAAATACTACATATATCTATTCTTGTTGAGTTAATATTAATAGACGACCAGACCCAACAACCTTGGCCCGGGAATCGGAGCATCTCCGGACCCAAAAGTCTACAAGTACGAATCTGGTCTTGGGTTTACTTATGTGCCGAGCTCGACCTCGGCCAGTGCCGATGGCGCTAGGGTCACACTAAAGTACGAGGGGAGCTCGTGTAGGGACGAAAGAGGTATGCCGTGCCACCGTATTCTGGGGAAACATCGACTGGATTAGGATGTGTTCTAAATAATCACAACATATTACATACTGTAAGATCAGAGATTAACTTATCATATAAGTTAAGTTAACCATAACTTATACTTAGGTGGAAACATAAGGAACCCCATGACCAGCTCCCATGCACGTTACCCCACACACCCCTGGATCTGACAGTTGATCCCCAACACTTTCCGTAGATCTTTTTTTTTTCTGGTCTCATGATGTGGAATTGCGGTATCCCTGGCTACAGTGGTGATAGTGGCAATGGCATTGCCAATTGGGATGCATATCCAGGGTAGTACAATGAATTAACAGTTCAGTTCAACAGTCAACAGTTATAATCTACATTGCTTCCCCCTACACACAAATGTTCAAGTACAAGTATAAAAAAGAGGTGGTATGTGCACCGGCAAACCTACCAAATCCAAGTCGACGCACGACGCACGTCGCACGTCGCACAGTAACCACTCGGACGAGAGTGGAGAGAGAGATGTATCAAATAACCATATCGTAGTCCCGGGGATGTTAGCGGTGAACTGCGTTATCGGACGATAGAAGAAATGTACCTGGCGGGATTCCCGCAGAGGGTAAGCCGAAGCGTTGCATCCAGACCCTCATCTGCTCATGTGAACATGAAAAAAAGTCGCCCCTAACTCAAAGAAAACCCAATGCGCTGTGAGAGGTATGGCTTGCCATAAAAGAGGGAATGGTATCCCGCGAGGGAAGTATAGATGGGAATCTGTGTCTCTATACTCCATACTCTATACATCGTGAGTCTCTCTCCAAACTCCCAACCCGCTCCCCGCATTGGCAATGAGCTCAGCCTCAGGGATATGAGCTGGGATTTGGCACCCTTACTTGGTACAAGTTAGAAGTGACTTTGACGTCTAACACGAAACCAGTCTCTCCCCACTTTTCCCCCCCGCAACACTCTCCAATCCGAGAGCTGATCTCGAGCTTCCTTTCAGGTTTCGAGCAATTCCTGTCTTGGAAATTACGAATCCGATCAAACATCCGAGGATTGGATATTTATACAAGCTCCTCCCGGTTTTCAGATCAAACTCCCGAACCCAACTCAACTCTTCTCCAAATCGTGGTTTAAACACATCCACTGATCAACAATGCAGAGTACGCTCCACCCCCGATCTTCCCCACACCTTCTATTCTCCATACTCCGAACTCATACTACAAGTGTATACAAATACTAACGCTGAAAACCCCAGCCAAACACTTCTTCACAGACCCAAACCACCTAGTCCTAACAGCCCTCAACTCCCTAACCCTAACAAACCCCTCCCTAGCCCTCGACCGAGAAAACAAAATCGTCTTCCGCCGCCCGGATGCGCCCCGCAAAGCGAACAAAGTGTCCATCGTGACAGGCGGCGGCTCAGGCCACGAACCCGCCTTCGCCGGCTTCGTCGGAGCCGGTCTCTGCGATGCCTCGGTCGCAGGTACCATCTTCGCCTCGCCGTCTGCAGAGCAGATCCGGCGCGCGGCGATCGACCGCGTCCCCACTGACAACGGCGTTATGATTATTCCTATGAATTACACCGGTGACGTGTTGAACTTTGGTATGGCCGCCGAGAAATCGCGCGCTGCGGGGATTCGCACGGAGTTCTTTGCTATTAATGATGATGTCGGTGTTGGGCGGGTTAAGGGCGGGAAGGTTGGGAGGAGGGGGATTGGGGGTGGTGTGTTAATCTTGAAGATGGTTGGTGCTTTGGCTGAGGCTGGGTATGTTTGTTATCTTGTGTGATGGGTGATCATGGTCGGGGGGATGAAAGGCTAACGTTACATTGTTCTTCCTCAGTGGTTCACTGGATGACGTCTACGCTTTGGCCCAGCTGGCAAATGCCAACCTCGTTTCCCTGGGCTCATCGTTGGAACATGTCCACGTGCCTGGTCGTGGTCTGCCCGAAGATACCATCCCACATGGCGAGGTCGAAGTAGGAATGGGAATCCACAACGAGCCAGGCTCGCACCGCGTCAAGTTCGACCTCGTCGAGCTGGTCGCGAGTATGCTCCTCCAACTCCTCGACCACAACGACCCGGACCGCTGCTATGTGACCCGCAAGCCGGAAGACAAGTTCGTTCTTCTGATCAACAACCTCGGTGGTGTCAGCCCACTCGAGCTGGCCGGTATCACCGATGAAGTCTACCGCCAGCTGGAACGCGATTACCAGGTCAACATGGTGCGCGTCATCACCGGAACGTTCCTAACCAGCCTGAACGGCCTGGGTTTCAGCATCTCCCTGATGAAGCTAGTTGACCCAGGTTTCGGCGCTGGAAAATCCATGCTGGAACTCCTGGATGCACCCGCTGAAGCTATCGGCTGGTCTGCCCCTGTCAACACATCCACCTGGACGAACCGGATCGATACACCCGTCGATCTGAAGACGACCGTCCAAGTTGAAGATATCCCCAGCAACCTAACCCGTAAGCCCTAACCCCATCCCATCCCATCCCTTCCATTCCACCCCTCCCAAACCGAACCCCAAACTAACAACCTACCAAGTCCCCCCAACAACGGTCCAGAAAGCCCTGTCATCAGGCCTCTCCCGCGTAATAGCCGCGGAGAAAGAAATAACCCGCTACGACACAATAGTCGGCGACGGCGACTGCGGCATCGGCCTAAAGCGCGGCGCAGAAGCAATCCAGTCCCTGCTCGACAACAGCAAGCAACCCCTAACAGCGGACATAGTGGTAACCCTCAACCGAATCGTAACAGTCGTGGAAAACGTCATGGACGGCACATCCGGCGCCATCTACGCCATCTTCCTCAACGCGCTAGCGCACGGCTTGCGCGCTCAGGGTACGGCTTCGACGCCTACGCCTGTTACAACGGAGACCTGGGCGAAAGCGTTGCAGATGTCGTTGCAGGCGTTGGGGAAGTATACGCCTGCTAAAGTTGGTGATCGGACGCTTGTTGATGCCATTACGCCGTTTATTGAGACGCTTGTTGAAACCGGGGATTTGGGGAGTGCTGCGGCTGCTGCGAGGGAGGGGACTGAGAGGACGAAGGGGATGAAGGCTTCGCTCGGGCGGACTGTTTATGTTGGGAGTGAGGAGGAGTGGATTGGGAAGATTCCTGATCCTGGGGCTTTTGGGTTGTCTGAGTTTTTGAGTGGGATTGCGGAGGGTGTTTAGGTTGGTAGTTGAGATTTGGAATGAGATAAGAAGAGGAGGAGGAGGTTGGATTTGGTGTTTGGGTCGTATAGCGGTTTGTGGGTTAGAACACTTTCCTTCGGGGTGTGTTTTAATATGAATATGAGTATGAGTATGAGTATGGGGTTTTGTTAATTTGAACATGATTCTAGTTTATTAGTTCTTTTTGGGATATAGAGTTAGGGCTAGTTCCTGGGTTGGAGGTGATACTATACCTTTTGGACAACATCACTTCCACTTGGCGTATCCGTAAATGAGACGGGATAAGTTATGTCTATCTAGAGGAAGGAGGGTCTTTGAAGCCATAATAAGGTTGCACTGACTCAAATCAAGTACACAGGGAGGGATATTTCAGTTCCGAGGTTGTGATGTATGGGTAGGGAAGGCTGGCGTAGATAGAGACATACGAGTGTGACCTCCGCTTCAAAGACCCTTTGGCTTAGACAGCAGTATCGCTCCTTCAAATGCAAGGCAGGTCCAGTAGGGTTACAGTTACAGTGACTAGACTAGATCACCGTACGGAGTAAAAACTACATCTTACTGATACAACTCTACCAAAATATGAACCAAATCATTCCATAAGATGCATTGCTAACCGGCCCTGCTCCAGGAAGACGCCATCCGACGATCCCTCTACAAAAAAATAACGAGCCAAGTCGCCCGCAGAAAGAAACGCCGAGAAAAGTTTTTTTTTTGTAGTCCAACCCGCAGGAAAAAACAAGAGAGATCAACCAAGTGTTTCACCTGCACACGACGGTAACTTCAAAATACATGATTTTCTG
>ERZ1673737.2387-NODE-2387-length-15852-cov-11.780781_pt1 | contig 15852 bp, 12 predicted proteins | sample MGYA00580211_ERZ1673737 | MGnify/ENA primary metagenome ERZ1673737 (study PRJEB41218, sample SAMN15661789) | gut metagenome | host: Homo sapiens | place: Canada: London | collected 2015-08-20/2019-03-30 | study: EMG produced TPA metagenomics assembly of... | reverse complement strand
CATGGTGTCCTCCCAGCCGGACCATGCAGCGAAGGTGGGGTTGACGGTGATGGTGCTGTGCTCAGCAGAGAAAGCCTTGATGGCCTCCTGGTAAGCGTTGTGACGGGACTCGCCGCCCCACCAGCTCATGGTCAGGGTGACGGGGTCGGAAGACAGGCCGGCCACGGAAGCTGCGGCGGAAGAAGCAGCAGTGGAAGTGGCGGTAGAACCAGCGTTGCCGGAACCGCCGCAGGCGGCCAGCAGGCCGGCAGCACCCACAGCGCCAGAGACCTTCAGAAAGTCACGACGAGAAATTGCCTTGCTCATTTTCGTTCTCCTCCTATGTAGAAAACATCTTCTTGCACGGACGCCTCTGCAAAGCATCCGTTGTATACAAATATAATACCAAAGGCAAGAAAAAAAAGAAAGATGCAAATTGTAGTGATAGCGGCAGAAAACGTACAAATATTGCGCTTATTTTTTGCCCGGTTTTGACGTCATTGCCATAATGAATAAACTTGGACCGAAAAACTGTGCAACTTGTATACTTCAACGATTTGCATAGAAAACTGGGATGCAACAGGAGAAGATTGGCCTGAATTGCAAGAATTTTGTAGCCGAGGCAAAATTTGTTGAAAGAGCGTTGTATACATCAAAAGCGACGATAACAGAAAGTTCCGGCCCCGAGCTGATATATCAATAGCGCAAAAAACGCGCGAATCAGGCCCTGACTGATATATCACGGATGCAGAAAAGATACAAAAATGCCGTCCGGCGTGCGGACGGCATAAAATCAGGAAAAAGAGTCACCGGCGGGCGGCGTAGAAGGCGCTGCGCTCCCGGAAATAGCACTGGGGACACATGCTGACGTACTGGACGTCGTTCTCAAGGTCGATGGCTACCTGTTCGCCCTCAAAGACGAAGCGGCCGTTGACTTTGCGGCAGTTGCAGGTGGCCTTGCGGCCGCAGGTGCAGATGGTCTTCATCTCCTCGATGGTGTGGGCCAGCTCCAGAAGCCGGGTGGAGCCGGGGAAGCCCTTGAGGGAGAAGTCGGAGCGCAGGCCGTAGCAGATGACGGGGATGTTCAGCTCTACCGTCACCATGAACAGCTGCTCGGCCTGCTCGGCAGTGAGGAACTGGCTCTCGTCACAGAGCACACAGGCCAGAGGCCGGCCCTCGCTGCTGGCGGCCCGGACGGCCTCCACCAGGTCCATGTCCGGCGGCACCAGCAGATCGGCAGGGCGGCGGACGCCCAGACGGCTCACGAGGTCGCCGCTGCCCTTGGTGTCCACCTTCGGCTTGAGGATGAGCACCCGCATCCCCTGCTCCTCGTAGTTGTGGGCCACCTGCATCAGCGCGGTGCTCTTGCCGCTGTTCATTGCGCCGTAACGGAAATAAAGCTTTGCCATGTCGAAAAAGTCTCCTCATGAAAGGACTCTCTCAGCCAAAGCCTGACGGAGAGGGCCTGTATTATCGATAGTATCTGCTCAGTCCTGATTGCGCAGCCGGTAGCCCAGACTCATCAGGCTGTCGCCGAGGTGGACATTCTCCACCACCACGTCGGGGTAGGAGACAGACAGATCGTAGTGGGAGAAGTTCCAGAAGCCCTGGATGCCCAGAGCCACCAGACGGCCGCTGATCTCCTCTGCGCCGCTGCGGGGCAGACAGAGCACAGCCACCTCGGGGTGGTGCTCGGCGCAGAAAGCTTCCAGCTCGTCGCTGTGTAAGATCTGGATGCCGTTGATCTCTTTGCCCACCTCGTCGGAGGCGTTGTCGAAGGCGGCGATGAGCTTGTAGCCGTTGGTGTCGGTGGTGATGAAGCGGCTCACAGCCTTGCCCAGACGGCCGCAGCCGATAAGGATGGTGGGCAGGAGGTCGCCGTTGCCAAAGAGCAGATGCTCAAGGATGCTCAGCAGGTTCTCCACCGAGTAGCCGATGCCCTGACGGCCATTCACGTCGCCGATGCAGTTGAAGTCCTGCCGCACCTGAGAGGCAGTGGTACCCATCTGGGCGGCCAGCTCACGGGACGAGATGCTGGTGATGCCGTCGTTCTTCAGGGTGCGCAGGTAGCGATAGTATTTGGGCAGGCGCTTGATGACGGGCAGAGAAGCTTTGCCGGGAGTGTTCATAGGGGGGTCTCCTTTCTTTTTATCCGCAGCATTGCCGGGGGGAGGTGCGCAGCGGCAGGGTGCTCCGGCAAAAGATTTGTACTTTCTTGTACAATAATGATACATATTTGACAATCTTATCTCTAGTATAAAGTATACAGCGCGAAGAGAGAATGTCAAACCATTTGGCACATTTTTTTGAGAAAGAAAAGAAATCTTTGCCGAAGTATAACCGGCAGGAATGCCGGACAAGCTGAAATGAAGCAAAAAGGAGGATGCGCAGAATGTCACAGGAAGAGAAGAACATCCCCGTGGAGCAGCAGCGGCTGGAAAAAGAGCAGATCGAGGATATGGGCAGCGTTTACCGCACCCGGGGAGCTCACGCCATCCACTGCCTGACGGTCATCGGGCAGGTGGAGGGCCATGTGGAAGCGCCCCAGGGCCAGAAGACCACCAAGTATGAGCACGTCATCCCCCAGCTGGTGGCCGTGCAGGAGGACCCCGCCATTGAGGGCCTGCTGGTCCTGCTCAACACCGTGGGCGGGGATGTGGAGGCGGGGCTTGCGCTGGCGGAGCTCATCGCCAGCATCTCCAAGCCCAGTGCGGCGGTGGTGCTGGGCGGGGGCCACTCCATCGGCATCCCGCTGGCCGTCAGTGCCCAGCGGAGCTTCATCGTGCCTACTGCCACCATGACGGTCCACCCCGTCCGACATTCCGGCATGATCCTGGGCGTGCCCCAGACCATGCGCTGGTTCGAGCAGATGCAGGAGCGCATCACCGGCTTCGTGGCGTCCCACAGCGGCATCTCGGAGAAGCGTTATACTGAGCTGATGATGCGCACGGGCGAGCTGGTCATGGACGTCGGCACCGTGCTGGATGGCCGAAAAGCCGTGCGGGAAAAGCTCATCGACGAGCTGGGCGGGCTGTCGGATGCACTGGCATGGCTCTACCGAGAAATCGAGGGGAAATAAATTGCCATTTGACTTTTCCCGTGGTACAATGAAAGAATCGAGTCGTATCGAAATTCTTCCATCGTCACCGACAGAGCCGCCCTGAGCGCGCCCTGCTTCATGATATAAAATAAGGAACGGGTTTTAGGAAACATGGCAAAGAGAAAACGCAAGACCTCCGGGCGCAGCACAGCCTCGCGCCGCAAGAACCGGACACAGGACCGGATGCCCGCGGGGCTCATCACCCTGTTTGCGGGGCTGGTGCTCATGGCGCTGGCTTTCGTGCCGGGCAGCTCGGCCTGGCGCACGATGCACGATGTCCTGTTCGGCGTGTTCGGCTGCGGAAGTTTTGTGCTGGGCGCAGCGCTGTGCTATCTGGCCATCCTCTACACCCGGGGCGAAGACCTGCTGCCCCACATCGCCAAGCTGGCGCTGGGGCTCATCTTCGCCAGCGGCACGGTCATCGTCTTTTCTGACATCCCCACCGACCAGACCGCCGCGCAGATGACTGCCGCCTGTTATCAGAATGGTATGAGCGCATGGCTCTCGGGCGGTGCGCTGGGCGCTGTGCTGGGCGGGACGCTCCTGCTGCTCTGCGGCAGACCCGCCGCCAATCTGGTCATGGCGGCGCTGGCGGCCTGCGCCAGCCTGTACATTTTCGACGTTACGCCCGCCGAGTGCTGGCAGTGGCTCTGCAATGTGGGCGGCAGCGTCCACGAAAAGGGCCTTGCCGTCCACGAGCAGAATGCCGCCCGCCGGGCCGAGCGTCTGGCAGAACGCGCCGCCGAGGAGGCCGCGGCGGAGGAATACGAGGCCTATGACGACGACCTGCCGGAAGACGAAGTGGGCGAAGGCGAGGACTGCTGCGGCGGCGAAGAGCCTGCCGCGCCCGCCTTCCATATCCAGCCTCCCGGCTGGCTGGCTGGCGTCTTCCACTGGGGCCATCAGGTGATGCAGGGCGGCGAACAGGCAGAGCCTGCCCCTGCGCCCGCACCGGAAGCGCAGACCCCGCCTCAGCCCGAGCCTGCTCCCGTACAGGTGGAAAAGCCCCGGCCCCGTGCGCCCTTTGATATTGATTTAGGCCCTGACCATACCACCGTCACCGAGGGCGGCAGTGAGCCCATCGAGCCCATCATCCTCGGCCCCGGCGGCACCTTCGGCATGGACCCGCTCCGCCGTGCGCCCATCCGCGCCACCGTGACTCCCATCGTCCCGGACGCTGTGGATACCGCCGCCGAGGACTTCTTCACGACCCAGCCCGAGCCGACGGTGACACCCACCGTCACGCCCGCCGCCCCGGCAGAAGAGCCGGAACAGCAGCCCGCGCCTGAGCCGCCGCTCTCCTTCGGCATCCCGCTCTATGATCGGACCCCGACTCCGGAACCGGCCCCGCAGCCGGTCAGCGCCGAGAATGCTGCGGCGTTCCGCTCTGAGCCGGATGAGGACGGCTGGATCAGCATCACCAGCGACCCGGTGGAGGAAAAAGACCTCAACATGCTGGTGGCAGCCGCCATGGAAAAGCCTGCTGTCTCCGAGGAGCAGGCCGCGAACGCCCCCGCCGAAGAGGCGGAGACGGAGGAGAGCTTCCAGTATCAGTACCCGTCCATCGAGCTGTTCGAGCGCGCCCCGGAGGAAAGCGACGCCGGTGCGGAAGACGAGCTGAAAGCCAACGCCCAGAAGCTGGTGGACACGCTGGAAAGCTTCGGCGTCCGCACCCGTGTGCTGGATATTTCCCGCGGCCCGTCGGTCACCCGATATGAAGTCCAGCCCATGGCGGGCGTCAAGATAAGCCGCATCACTTCGCTGGCGGACGACATCGCCCTGAACCTGGCGGTGGCCGATGTCCGCATGGAGGCACCCATCCCCGGCAAGCCTGCCGTGGGCATCGAGGTGCCGAACCATAAGAAAACGCCGGTCTACATCCGCAGCGTCTTCGAGAGCCAGAGCTTTTTGCGGATGACCTCGCCGATGGGCATTGCGCTGGGCAAGGACATCGCCGGCGTGGCTCAGGTGGCCGACCTGTGCAAGATGCCCCATCTGCTCATCGCGGGCAGCACCGGCAGCGGTAAATCGGTCTGTGTCAACAGCATCATCATGAGCCTGCTGTTCCGCTCCAGCCCCGAGGACGTCAAGCTCCTGCTCATCGACCCCAAGGTCGTCGAGCTGGCTGAGTACAACGGCATCCCCCACCTGCTGATGCCCGTCGTCACCGAGCCCCGCAAGGCGGCCGGCGCACTGGGCGGCGCAGTGCAGGAGATGGAGCGCCGCTACCACCTCTTCGCGGAGAACAATGTCCGCGACATCAAGTCCTTCAACAAGCTGGCGGCAGCGGACCCGAACCTCGAGAAGATGCCCTATATCGCCATCATCATCGACGAGCTGGCCGATTTGATGATGGTCGTCGGCAAGGATGTCGAAGACTCCATCTGCCGCATCGCCCAGAAGGCCCGCGCCGCCGGTATGCACCTCATCGTGGCGACCCAGCGCCCCAGCGTGGACGTCATCACCGGCCTCATCAAGGCCAACATCCCCAGCCGCATCGCCTTCGCCGTGTCCAGTCAGGTGGACAGCCGCACCATCCTCGACGGTGCCGGTGCCGAAAAGCTGCTGGGCATGGGCGATATGCTCTTCATGCCCGTGGGCGCACCCAAGCCCACCCGTATCCAGGGTACCTTTGTGCGGGATGAGGAGATCAGCCGTGTGCTGGACTTTATCAAGAAGAGCGCCACCGTCCAGTACGACGAGGCCATGATAGAGGCCATGGAGAAACACGCCATCCAGGACGGCAAGAAGGGCAGCAGTTCTGCCGACTCCGACGAGGAGGGCGGCAGTGACCCGATGCTCAAGCAGGCCGTGGAGGTGGTCATCGACGCCGGCCAGGCGTCCACCAGCCTTTTGCAGCGCCGCTGCAAGCTGGGTTATGCCCGCGCCGCCCGCATCATGGACGAGATGGAAGAAAAGGGCATCATCGGCCCCTACGAGGGCGCAAAGCCCCGCGCTGTCCTCATCAGCCGCCAGCAGTGGCTGGAAATGCAGATGAATCAGCCGGATGAATAAAATTTTTGATCTCGGAAGCAATAGAGCTCTGCTGTATAGGGCAGGCATCATGAAAGAAAAAGGATAACTATGGAACATTACACCGAATTTCTCCCCATCAGCCGGGCTGACATGGAGGCCCGGGGATGGGACCAGCTGGACTTCGTGGTGGTGGGCGGCGACGCCTATGTGGACCACCCCAGCTTTGGCACCGCCATCATCAGCCGCCTGCTGGAAGCCGAGGGCTACAAGGTGGGCGTGCTGGCTCAGCCCCGCTACACCGACTGCGAGGACTTCAAGCGGTTCGGAAAGCCGAAGTACGGCTTCTTCATCGGCGGCGGCAACGTGGACAGCATGGTGAGTCACTATTCCGTCGCAAAGATCCCCCGCGCGGAGGACGAGTATTCCCCCGGCGGCAAGGGCGGCGCACGGCCCGACCGCAGCGCCACCGTCTACACCAGACTTGCCAAGCAGGCATACCCCGACCTGCCCGTCATTCTGGGCGGTCTGGAAGCATCGCTCCGCCGCTTTGCCCACTACGACTACTGGCTGGACACCGTCCTGCCCAGCATCGCCGAGGACTCTGGCGCGGACATCATCAGCTTCGGCATGGGGGAACACCAGACCGTGGAGATCGCCCGCCGTCTGGCGGCAGGGGAGCCGGTGGAGAGCATCACCGATGTGGACGGCACCTGCTACCTGACCGACTTCGACCACCTGCCCGAGCGGTATGTGGAGTGCGCGGGCTTCAGGAAGGTCGCCTCCGATAAGGTGGCCTATGCGAAAGCCTGCCGCATCCAGATGGACAATCAGGACGTCGTCAGCGGCAATATCATCGTCCAGAAGCAGAGCGAGAAGTACCTCGTGCAGAACATCCCCGCAAAGCCCCTCGTCCGCTGGGAGCTGGATAAGGTCTACGCCCTGCCTTACACCCGCCGCTACCACCCCATCTACGAGGCCATGGGCGGTGTGCCTGCCATCCGCGAGGTGCAGTTCTCCATCATCCAGAACCGCGGCTGCTTCGGCGGCTGTAATTTCTGCGCCATCCAGCTGCATCAGGGCCGACGCGTCACCAGCCGCAGCGCCGACAGCATCGTGGCCGAAGCAGAGCGGATGACCCACGAGCCGGATTTCAAGGGCTACATCCACGACATCGGCGGCCCCACCGCCAACTTCCGTTTCCCATCCTGCCGCGAGCAGATGCTGCGGGGGATGTGCAACGGCGGCAAGCACTGCCTCGCTCCTACCACCTGTTCCCACATGATCGTGGACCACAGCGATTACCTGAAAATCCTCCGCCGCGTCCGGGAGTTGCCCGGCGTCAAGAAGGTGTTCATCCGCAGCGGCATCCGCTTCGATTACCTGATGGCCGACCCCGATGACACGTTCTTTAAGGAGCTGGTGGAGTACCACGTTTCCGGCCAGCTGAAAGTCGCGCCGGAGCACTGCGCCCCCAACACCCTCGCCTACATGGGCAAGCCCCCCATCGAGACCTTCAACAAGTTCAAGGATAAGTTCTACGAGCTGAGCAGGAAGGCAGGAAAAAAGCAGTACCTCGTGCCGTATCTCATGTCCAGCCACCCGGGCAGCACCCTCAAGGATGCCGTCTATCTGGCCGAATACCTCTACAAGAACCATATGCGCCCTGAGCAGGTGCAGGATTTTTATCCCACGCCCGGCACCGTGAGCACCTGTATGTTCTACACCGGCCTCGACCCCTACACTTTGAAGCCGGTGTTTGTGGAAAAGACCGCTGAGGGCAAGGCGCTTCAGCGCGCCCTGCTCCAGTATTATGAGCCCCGCAACGCCGAAAAGGTCATCAAGGCGCTGAAAATGACCCACCGCGAAGACCTCATCCCCCTGCTGGTTCCCGCCGAGGGCCGCATTGCGGTCCAGCGTTCGGCCCGCAGAGCCGAGGCCGCCGATGTGACCATCCACGGCGACGGCACCTACACCGTCCGGCCCAGAGGCAAGGGCGGCAAGCCGCAGAGCCGCTCCACCGCCCCGGCAGGCCGTCAGCCCAGCCCCGGCGCACGTTTTGCGCCTCATTCGGCTTCTGCGCATAAACCGAAAAGCAATCAACAGAAAGAGAATACATCGTGGAAACCTTCAAAAAAGAAAAAGTGACCGCTCAAACGCTCATGAGCCGCCTCGCTGCGCTGGCGCTGGCCGCAGCCCTTGCGCTGGGCCTCGTGGGCTGTGACACCTCTTCCATCGTCCCGGGAGGCAGCGGCGACGTCATGCCGAACCCGGCAGCTTCTCAGACTGGAACGACGCCTTCCGACGGGCAGGACGCCGCCTTCCAGATGCACTTCATCGACGTGGGGCAGGCGCTGAGCGTGCTGGTGGAGTGCGACGGACAGTTCATGCTCTATGACGGCGGCAATGTGGACGACGGCAGTCTGGTAGTCTCCTACTTGCAGAGTCAGGGTGTCGAGCAGCTGGAGTATGTCTTCTGCTCCCATGCTCACGAAGACCATGTGGGCGGTCTGGCCGCTGCGCTGGCCTATTTCCCGGCCTGCCACGTTTACAGCCCCGTGACGGAAGCCTCCACCAAGTGCTTCAAGGATTTCGTCAAGTACACCCAGCAGCAGAACTTACAGGTCGAAGTACCTGCCGTAGGCACCCAGTGGGCGCTGGGCAGCGCCACTGTGACCATGCTTGGCCCTGTGGCGCAGTACGATGACACCAACGATACCTCCATCGTCCTGCGCATCGACTACGGCGCGACGAGCTTCCTGCTCACCGGTGATATGGAGGCCGACGCCGAGCGCGACCTCGTGAACAGCGGCGCGAACCTCAAGGTGGATGTCTTACAGGTGGGCCACCACGGCTCCAGCACCTCCACCAGCTACGTCTTCCTGAACGCTGTCCTGCCCGAGATGGGCATCATCTCCTGCGGGGTCAACAACAAGTACGGCCACCCCCACGAGGAGACCCTGAGCATCCTGCGGGACGCCGGTGTGGACGTCTACCGCACCGACCTGCTGGGGACGATCACCGTTTCCAGTGACGGCCAGAACTACACGGTGGCAACGGAACACTTCGCCACCGACGCGGAGCTGAACCCCACCGACCCGGCAGCGTCCAGCACGGCCCAGCAGGCGTACATCGGCAACGTGAACAGCAAAAAGTTCCATCTGCCCAGTTGCGCCAACCTCCCGGCAGAGAAGAACCAGATCCTCTTCTCCAGCTACGATGAGGCCGTGGCCGCAGGCTACAGCCCCTGCTCGAGCTGCATCAAATAACAAAATAGACAAAAGGGAAGCCCCACCGTCAGATGGGGCTTCCCTTTTGTCATAATATCAGCGTCCGCGTCCGGCTCCGCCGCCGTGGCTGCTGCCGCCGCCCATGCCGCCGAAGCCGCCGCCGCCGCGCCCGGCTCCGCCAAAACCGGAGCCGCCGCCCATACCGCCAAAGCCGCTTCCACCGAAGCCGCCGCCGCGGGGAGGACGAGGCCCACGGGGGCCTCTCGGGCCGCGAGGGCCGCCATAGAAACCACCGGGGCCGAAGTCATCGTAAGGGCCGCGGGGAGGGCGCGGGCCTCTGTGCCAACGCCGTGCGCCGAACCAGCCAAACGGCCCCCAGAACCAGCCGAAGGAGTGGCCGAGAGGGGTGATAAAGATAAAGAAAACTGCGATGAACAGGATGATATAAGCAAGCATGGAGAAAATGCCGCCGATAAAGCTTTCCCAGATGGAGTAGTGCTTCTGGGGCGGGACAGGCTCGACAGAGGGCCGGGTGGTCTGGGTGTCAGAGCCGTCGGAATAGATGGTCCCGCCGCTCAGAGTGACCCCGTACACCTCTGCGATGGTATTGGCCACATTGGTGGCGCAGGTGAGGACGGCGGCGTCGTACTTCTTGGCGGCGAAATCGTCCTCCATGGTCTGCACGAGGGTGCTTGCCTGGTCGGCCAGCAGGGTGCTGCGGAAGCCGTCGCCGTAGGTCAGATAGTAGTCGCCGTCGGCGTACTGGTCCGACTGCATCACCAGCAGGATGAGCACGCCGTTGTTCTTGCTGGAACTGCCGATGCCCCAGGTGTTGAAGGCTTCAGCAGCGTAGTCCTCGGTGGTGGCGCTGCCGGTGTAGTCCACGGTCAGCACGCCGATCTGTGCGCCGTCGCAGCTGGAAGAGAGCTGTGCGTTAAGGGTCTCAAGCTCCGAGGAGGTGCTGTCGCTCAGCACACCGGCGTCGTCCACCACGCATTGATCTTTCGGCAGGCTGGGCAGCTGGATGCTGGAGGCCGAAGCCGCCGGGGCCAGCGCCGTGATGCCGACGGTCACGACAAGAAGCAGTGCCGCAATGCGGCGGGAGAATGTTTTCATCGTCTTCATGCGAAAAGTTCCACCTCCTGTATGCCGAATAGCTTGCCCAGCACGCTGGCCGGGAAGCCGCCGACGTCTTTCTGGTAGCTCTGGACTGCATCGTTATAATGCAGGTTGCTGATGATGGTCTGCGCACTGTTGAACTGGCTGTACTGCCCCTGCACTGCGCCCATCTTCATGGGGTCTGCGGCCTGCTCCTGCAATTTTGCGTAGAGCTGGCCGATAGCTGTGCCAAGCGTCTCGTTCGACTGGTAGAGCATATGCATCCTGCCGCCGGTGTAAACACTCAGAGAGTCCGGTGCGTGAATCTTGCCATCGGACTGCACCGCCCCGAGGCAGGCGGAAAAAGAGTCCAGCGCAGCCTGTGCCGTCTGCACTTCGGTGCTGTCTGTACCCAGTGTGTTGGACGCGGTGGTGATGATGTTGGCGGCCGTGTTGAGCCGTGTGGTCAACTCCTCATTCAGGGCATAGCCGCTGTCTGCGGCCACGCCAGTGGTGAACCCGTTCTTCACCGTGTCGTACTTTGCCCGGAGCTTCGCCCCGCCAAAGCCGACAAAGCACCCCACCATCACCACGATGCAAAGCGCCACGGCCACGGCCTGCTTGCTCAGCGCGGCAGGCAGGGCCTTTTCGAGGCCTGCCAGCTTCTGCTGGAAGGGCGTCAGCCGCACTTCCTCCTCGGCGGGCGCTGCGGCGCGATAGCTGGAAGCGTCAAAGCCGCCGGTGGGTCGATTCTGTTGTCTGGAAAAATCTGCGTTTGCCATTTCAGCTCCGGATCTCCATCATCTTCTGTTTCAGCTCGTCTTCGATGCGGGTGAGCTCCTGCTCGGCAGCGGCACGCTTTGCGCGGCCCTCGCTCTGGATCTTGTTCAGCTCGTCCAGCGTCTCGATCAGGCTCTTGTTGGTCTGCTGCAGGGTCTCGATGTCCACGACACCGCGCTGGGACTCCCTGGCCGTCTCGATGGTACCCATCTTGAGGGCGTCGGCGTTCTTTTTCAGCAGCTCGTTGGTCATGTCGGTGACGGCACGTTCGGCCTGCATGGCCTGCTGGCTGTGGGCCAGACCCAGTGCCAGCACCATCTGGTTCTTCCACAGGGGGATGGTGTTGACGATGGTGGACTGTATCTTCTCGGCCATCATGGAGTTATTGTTCTGCAAAAGCCGGATCTGAGGACCCATCTGCAGGCTGATGGTGCGGGTCAGCTCAAGGTCGTAGAGCTTTTTCTCAAAGCGCTCGCACTGGTCGGCCAGATCGCGTGCGGCCTGTGCGTCCTCAGGCAGGCCGGAAGCCTTTGCCTTGTCCATCGCCTGCTGCAGCTCGTGGGCGCGGAAGTCGGCCAGCTTCTTCTTGCCCGCGAGGATATACATGCTCAGCTCTTTGAAATAGGCCATGTTCAGCTCATACATCTTGTCCAGCATCGCAATATCCTTGAGCAGCTGCACCTGATGCTTTTCGAGGGCGGACTGGATGGTCTCGACGTTCGTTTCCGCCTTGCTGTACTTGGTCTTCATGTTGTCGAGCTGGTTGCCCTTTTTCTTGAAGAAGCCGAGAATGCCCTTTTCCTCTTCGGCGGCGTCAAAGTTCTTCAGCTCCCCGATAAGGTCGCTGATCATGCCGCCCACCTCGCCGAGGTCTTTGGTGGACACTTTGGAAAGCGCTGCCTCGGAGAAGTCGCCGATCTTCTTCTGGCAGGCGGAGCCGTACTGCAGCACCTGCTGGCTGTTGGTGATGTCGATCTTCTGAGCGAAGGCGTCCACCATCGCCTGCTCCTCGGGGCTGAGCTTGACCTGTTCGGCCTCGGGGGCCGCAGCGGGTTCGGGCTGCTTCTCCTCGGCGGCAGGTGCTTCCACCGGGTCGAGGGTCAGGGTGGGAACAGCGGGTGCGTCTAAGTCAAAATTGAACGTATTATCAGCCATGAGAGATTCCTTCCTTTCCAATAAAACGATGCATTTACAAACAAAGGCTCTGCTCTGTACAACCTCTCAGTCTGCTTCGCAGACAAGGCCGGGTTGCGGCTCCCAGCGTCTGCTGGCCGCGGCCCCAACAGCGACTCCCTGCTTCCGCCGCTGGCGGCGGTCGTCGCCGTTGCCCCTGGTAGGGGAGCCTCTGGCGAAGAGATAAAGCTTTCCGGAATGCCAAAGCCTCCCCTCGATAGGGGAGGTGGCATCGCGCAGCGATGACGGAGAGGTTTGGTCTCAACCGAGCCCTTGTCCTTTGAGCATATTCTGCAATACCGTCAGATCCGCCGAGAGGTCCATGCTTTCAGCGGCATACAGTGCATCCAGCTGGTTTTCGAATGCAGTGGCGATGGAAGCCGCGTTCCGCTCCACCTCTGCCCGAATCGAAGCGGCATTTTCGCCCCGCACGCCCTGGCGGGCGAGTTTTGCGTACTGCTCCAGTACGTTCACCGCGTCGGGCAGATAGTAGTTCGCAAAGCGGCGTACCTGCTTTGCCTTGGCGGGGCTGGCCTCCACCGTCTCCACGATGGAGCGGCCTGCCTTTTCCATCCGGGTCATGGCGGCGGAAAGCTCCGGGTCGGGCAGGGCCTCGTTCAGCGCGTGGAGGGCATCCAGCTTCTGCTGGATGTCGGCCAGCATCTCGTCCACATCGCCGCTGCCGGTGTGGAAAGGCACTTCATGCTCCACCACCCGGGGCGGGCAGACCTTCTTTGCCGCGCCGAACATCACGGCTGCGCCGCCCAGCGCTAGCAGCAGCGCCCACAGTTTATATGCTGGCAGCGCCGCGCACAGTACCGCGAACACCAGCGCTGCCGCATACCACGGCAGGACGCTGGGCTTTTGGGTGCGGATAATTTTGCTCATGCATTTTCTCCTTTCCCGAAGAGGCGCACCGCCCCTTGTACTCTTCCATAATAAATCCTTTTATACACAAAACGCAAGTGTTTCATGAATAATTTACAGGTTGGAAACGGTTATATAATCTTTGAGGGCCTCGCCCCAGACCTCGCGCAGGGTTTCGGGGCGGCAGGCGGCGTTGGCGGGGCTGGTGCTGGGCAGCTTGACCGCCGGGATGCCGGACACCGGCAGCAGATATTTGGTATAAATGCGGTGGGCGGTGGCCCCGTTGCAGAACACTGCCTCAATGGGGGCTTTTGCTAAAAGAGATGCAATGTCGTTCGGCACCACGTCCCGGATAGAGGCGTCCGACGCGCCGGTGATGGTGCAGCTTTCCAGCGTGTCCCACAGGGCGAGGCCATGGCGGAGGATGATGCCTTTTTTGGCCTCGATGTCCTCCCGGGCGGGGACAGGCTCGCCGGTGAGGGCCGCCATCATGGGCCAGAAACGGTTCTGCGGGTGGCCGTAGTAGAAGGCCATCTCCCGGCTTTTGGGGCTGGGCCATGTGCCGAGGATGAGGGCGCGGCTGTTTTCAGAGTAAACGGGTGCGAAGCTCATCGTTCCATCGTCTCCCATGCAGAGCCGAAGCTGCGGTCGGAGGGCTCCGCCTTCGGGCCGTCGAACCACAGCTCTTCAATAAGGGCAGCAAGTCCGTCTTCCCGCACATCGCCGATGACGCGGTCAGCGGCGGCTTTGGCTTCGTCGGTGCCGTTGGACATGCAGCAGCCGAGGCCGGCTGCTTTCAGCATCCCGACATCGTTGGCGGAGTCGCCTGCCGCCACGGCCTCGGCGAGGGAGAGGCCCATCTTTTCGCAAAGGTCTGCGAGGCCCGTGCTCTTGTCGATCCCGCCCCGCACGATGTCGTAGAAGTGGGAGCCGTCGGGCAGCTGGCCGCCCGTCTGCATGAAGTGAAGGCCGAGGTGGCCGTACTTTTCGTTGAACCGCTCCAGCGCCCCCTCGGGGAAGAGGCAGAACGCTGCGTGAGGCATATCGATGAGGTGGCGGTCCTGGTCTTCGCCGTCCACGCAGTCCAGACCGACGCTATTCATCTGATTGTAGTGCTTGTGGAGGATGTCATACTCGCAGTAAACATAGTATGCGTCCCGGAAATTGAATTGCAGGGGGTAGTTGTAGTCCTCACAGAAATCCACCAGCGCGTACATCTCTTCACTGGTCATGGGGTGCTCTGCCACGATGGCACCGTTCTTGTCCACGACGCAGGCACCGTTGCAGGTGATGGCATAGTCGAACCGGATGCCGCCCAGCTGGCCTTTCCGGTTGATGGCTGACCAGGCCCGGCCTGTGCTGAGCACGAATTTTCCCCCGGCGGCCTGAAGCTTCTTCACGGCCTTGACCATGGCCGGACGGGGCTGGCTTTCCCCGAAGGGGACGAGGGTGTTGTCGTAATCGCTTGCGAGAATTTTATATTGCATGGTGTTCTCCTTATATCTATATATAAGCTGAGTATATCACAAAATGGAGGCTTTGTCTCCAAAATAAAAAGCACCTGCACGCTTCTCCGAAGAAAAGGTGCAGGTGCTTTGCAAATACTCAGGCGATAAATGCTACCACGATTTGGATGCCCACGCCCACAGCGGCGCCGCAGGCCCAGGTCAGGCCGGTAATGAAGAGGTTCTGCTTCCAGGAGGGATTCACCCGCCACAGCACGGCGAGGCCCACGCCCGCGCCGGTGCAGAGACCGGCCACGAGGCTCGAGAAGCGGAGTGCGCCCTCGACGTAGAGCTGGGTCATCAGGACGCTGGCGGCACAGTTGGGGACAAGGCCCACCAGTGCGGCCACCACCGGCTGGAAGAAGCCCATCCGGCCCAGCACCGAGGCGAAGACATCCTCGCCGACGCCCTCGACGATGAGGCCGAACACGAGGCTGAACACGAAGATAAAGACAAAGATCTCGAGGGTGTGGCGGAGCGCGGCCTTCCAGATGGGCTGGGGGTGGCCCTCTTCGTCGCTGTGCTCCTCGTGGCAGTCCACCTCGTCGGCGTGGCCGGTGTAGCCGCCGCGCAGGCTGCGGGGCAGGACCTTGCGGAGGACGAAGTCCAGCAGAAAGCCCACGAAGACAGCGTACACGACTTTGATGACCAACAGCAGGATCAGCTTATCCCAGTAGGCGGGCATGGACACCAGCAGGGGGATAGCCTCGTCGCTGGTGGCGAGATAGACGGCCATCAGCGTACCCAGCGTGATGACGCGGGAGGCGTAGAAGTTGGAGGCGATAGCCGAGAAGCCGCACTGCGGCACACAGCCCAGCACCGCGCCCGGCACCGCACCCCAGCGGCCGCCGCCCGCCAGCAGGGCCTCGATGCGCTCACCGTGGCGGGTCTCGACATACTCAATAAAGAGATAGGCTAAAAACAGGAAGGGGAGCATCTTGGCGGTGTCCACCAGAGTTTCGCTCAGTACATCCAGAAAAAGTTCCATTGTTTGATACCTCGTGATAGTAGATAAGGCTTGTTCGCGCGCCTATGCGCGGGGCAGTTTTCTCTTTCGGTCAAATGGCTTTGCGCTCCGCGCGGGCCAGAGGCAGGGAGGGGTGTTTCGAATCCCCCCTCCCTACCTCTGGACTCCACTCTCCCCGCA
>ERZ1673737.2386-NODE-2386-length-15860-cov-4.336855_pt1 | contig 15860 bp, 8 predicted proteins | sample MGYA00580211_ERZ1673737 | MGnify/ENA primary metagenome ERZ1673737 (study PRJEB41218, sample SAMN15661789) | gut metagenome | host: Homo sapiens | place: Canada: London | collected 2015-08-20/2019-03-30 | study: EMG produced TPA metagenomics assembly of... | reverse complement strand
AACAAGTCAGGCAATGAAGGAAACAGACATATAAGAAGCAGACGCAGCACAAAGGCTGCGCCAAAGACCACCAGCTTCCGATCTATCATGGCTGCATTGCTGTGGAGTGTTGTTGTTCCAGCTGTCACTTAGAGACGACTCTCTCCGCCTTTGTGCACGGGCCATCGGCGGTAAGAAAAAAAAGTTATCGAGAAATTTTCTTCTTCTTATCAGCAGCCATTTGGACATTCTGACAACCATCTTTCATTATGGCGAAAATCAAGAAGAAGGGTATGTTTCGAAGCCCTGGAATATCACATTTTCACCGCTAACCTCCTTCTTAGGTACCTCTGGCCAGGCCAAGAACTACATTACCAGAACTCAGGCCGTGCGCAAACTTCAGATCTCTCTCCCAGATTTCCGCCGGCTATGCATCTTCAAGGGTAAGGACCTCTGTTCTTCGTCCATATGAATCGCAAGTCTAATCACAGTCTCCGACATCAGGTATCTACCCTCGTGAGCCCCGTAACAAGAAGAAGGCCTCGAAGACCTCAACCCCCAACACAACCTTCTATTACACCAAGGATATCCAGTATCTGCTCCACGAGCCGCTCCTGAACAAGTTCCGTGACCAGAAGTCGCTTGCGAAGAAGATTGCCCGCTCTCTTGGCCGTGGTGAAGTCAGCGATGCTGCGCGCCTTGAAAAGAACAACGCCCCGAAACTCACCCTCGACCATGTCATTAAGGAGCGTTACCCGACCTTCATCGATGCTCTCCGTGATCTCGATGACGCTCTTTCTCTTCTCTTCCTCTTCGCCACCCTTCCTTCCACCGACCATGTTCCCGCCAAGACCATTGCGCTCTGCCAGCGTCTCTGCCACGAGTTCCAGCACTACCTGATCATGACCAACTCTCTGCGCAGATCTTTCCTTTCCATCAAGGGTATCTACTACCAGGCTACCATCCAGGGACAAGACATCATGTGGCTGGTTCCCTACCGTTTCGTCCAGCGTGTCAACGGCGACGTCGACTACCGTATCATGGCCACCTTCGTCGAGTTTTACACCACCCTCTTGGGCTTCGTCAACTTCCGTCTGTACTCATCTATCGGTTTGAGATACCCTCCTAAGTTTGATACCCGCAGTGACGAGAACGGTGCTGAACTTGCGGCTTTCACTCTTGAGGGTCGCTCAGTCGGTGATGTTCCTAAGGCTATTGAGGCAAACAAGCCCCAGTCTACCAGCAACTCGAACAAGGAAGTCTCCGAGGAGCTCCAAGCCAAGGTGGACAAGGTGATCAAGAATGCCGGTCTGGACAAGACCACAGATGAGAAGACAGTCGAGAACACTGAGGAACAGACCGATGCCATCGACCGCTTCGAGCCCGCCGCCCCCGAGGCCGACACTCTCCCCCAACCCCAGATGAGCGGCAACGAGGCCGGTGCGCTCTTCGCTCCTTTCGTGTTCTATATTTCCCGTGAAGCCCCCAAGGCCCCTCTTGAGTTCATCCTCCGCGCCTTCGGCTGCAAGCGCGTCGGCTGGGCCTCCGTGCTCGGCGATGGAGCCTTCACCCACGATGAGACCGACCCCCGTATCACTCACCAGATCGTCGACCGACCCCAGCTTCCTCAAGAATCCCTCCCCGCCATTCCCGCTGCCGACGAGAACGCCGTTCAGAAGGTCAAGCCCGGAACCCGCATTCCAGGCCGCACCTACGTCCAGCCCCAGTGGATCTGGGACTGCATCAACGAGGGCAAGCTCCTCCGTGCCGACCTCTATGCCCCTGGCGCCACTCTTCCGCCCCACTTGAGCCCTTGGGTTAAGGCTTCTCGCGGTGCTTACGACCCGCGCGCCACCCTGGCCGAGCAGGAAGAGGAGGATGAAGCCGAGATCGCTGCCGATGCTTCGGACAGCGACGAGGAGATGGATGACGAGGCCGCTGTTGAGGAGAAGCCCGCCGAGGAATCCGAGGTCGAGTCTGTCGACGGCGGCATGGATGTTGCCGGCACCGACGATGACGAGAGCGAGGAGGAATCTGACGAGGAGGTTGAGGACTTCGGTGGCTTCGACGAGGAAGCCGCCTCTGAATCCGAGGACGACGATGAGGCTGCCCGCACTCAGCACCAGAAGGAGCTCGAAGCCGAGGCTGCTGGTCTTCCCTTCTCTGCCGGCGCTGCCGACGAGGCTTCCAAGAAGAAGGCTTCCAAATCCAAGAAGCTTGCCGCTAAGAAGCGCAGTGAGGATGAGGAGCTCGAGAGACAGAAGATGATGATGAGCCGGAAGAAGCGCAAGCTGCTCGAGAAGATGATGTACTCGAACAAGAAGACTGCTGATGAGTCAGCTAAGCTTCGTTCGAAGAGACGTAAGCTCGAGAAGGGCGAGAAGGGCGATAAGAACTAAACCTCTAGACTCGACCGTTGTGCATGTTAGATAGTGCTTTGCAGGGCGTTTGTGGTTTGGATCCCATGTATAGGCACCTCAAAAATTTGTGATTGAAGTTTAATGCCATTGAAGGGATTATATCCCACTTATATGTATAGCTTTGTTCTTTTTATCCTTGTATATTTCCTTTTAAATAACGGTCCTTTGACATAACGTTGCATAGCGAGGAAGTAGATCTCCCAATCCACAACTCCAGCGCTAGAAGCTTCTGACTCATCCTTCGGCTCACATCCGAAGTTGACGACGTACATATTCACTGTCAACTGTACTCTTCGTGTTGCTCTAATATTCGTTGCCAAAGCGCGGATCATATGTTGTCCAGACAAGTTAAGAACTGAGCAACCAAAGCAACCACAGAAGTACCAACCAAGTACCAATCATGACAACTAGCAACCCCCAAGTGGGGTGGATAGGTATGACAACAGCAGAACAATCTCAAGTTCAATCAGAATCCTAACATCTTCTAGGCCTCGGAAGTATGGGTCTGGCAATGGCCCAGAATGTCCAACAATTCCTCCACCGCGAAAAGAAACCAGGCTTGAGATTTTGGAATCGGACAGCGTCCCGTGGCGCACCACTTGAATCAATTGGAGCTGTCGGTTGCCACTCTATTGCCCAGCTTGTTCGGCAATGTGACCTCGTGTTCATATCTGTAAGTCGGCCTCTATTTGAAGAGAGAACATCTCGTGGTCTACTCCGTCTTAGGACGAACATTGTTTACTGATAGTGCACAAAAAGACCAGCGACGATGTGGCGCTAGTTTCTATCATCGACCAGATCTTAGCGGTGGAAAATATAGACGGAAAGGTATTCGTGGATACAACTACAGTTCATCCAAGTACTTCCAAAACAACAGGCGAGAAACTGACACAGCGCAATGCATCCTTCGTCGCCGGTCTGTAACCATAATTGTTTTATAACATACAGCTACTCACAAATAACAACAGCGCCGGTATTCGGAGCCACCCCAGCTGCACAAAAGGGCCAAGTCCTCATGGCAATGAGCGGACCCAGCAAAGCCATCGAATTAGCCTCGCCATTCGGGAAAGGTGTCATCGCCCGTGAGGTTATGATTGTATCAGATGAACCTGAGAAAGCTACTCTACTCAAGGCATTGGGGTAAGAACCTTCCAACCATGACTCCATTGTGTGTCAGGTGGTTCAATCGCTAACACGACGCAGTAATTTTATCGTCGCAGGAACAATGGAAATTGTAGGCGAAGCCCATGTGCTCGCCGAAAAGAGCGATCTCGGCAGTGGGATACTGGAAAAGCTACTCGAGTTGAATTTTGGAAGTTTGGCGTATTCTGATTCAACGCGTATGACGCAGGGAGTGTATATGCCTGGAGAGGGTAGGTTAACGGATACATGCCTGTTACTATTATAATTTGCTAATGGTATGATTTAGGTCAGTCGCCGTGGTCCAATTTGAATTTGGGCATCAAGGATGTGCAGCATGGTATTAGTTGTGCTCGAGACGCTGGAACGAGGTTGAAGGTTGCGGAAGTGGCACTGGAGCATATGCTTCGGGCTAAGCAGTTCTCCGATGAGAATGGTGGTCGTCCTTTAGATTCATCATCTGGGTATGGTATCATTCGCCAGGATGCGGGTCTTGATTTTGAGAATGAATTTGTGAAGAGTCGGGATGGGAATGGAAGGAGGAAAAGCTTCTAGTTATACAAAGCCTTATACTAACTGATTTTTGGTGTTTGCGGATGGAATCGAAACTCAGCAACACTTGGAATAATGTATCTTTTTATAATTCTAGAAAGTAGAAGCCTAGCAATAACGGCTCATAACGACACTCCCGATGCTCAGCCTTACAAGCTCGGAGATAAGTATGGCTCTCGCCTCGGGTTACCGGTATCGGAATGCTTACGACCGAAATGCTTCAAGGGCCGGAAATTAATTGAGAACCCATTCGTAACGCGGCACTTCTCGTGTCAACAATTTCTTCTGGGTAAGGCGTGCGGTCGATCGTACCTAATCGAGAAGGGGCGACCGATTAAGCTCGGATATAAGCTTTAGGATGCTGCGGTCCGGGAAAAGTAACTGTTCATAGTCCAACATGAAAATATTACTCAGGTTTATGGCCATAGTCATGATCTTCTGCTCAGCCGCACTCTTCTACGTGAAATATCCGTACAGACACCAAGAATCAGTTCCCAGCAGAATGATTTACCGGCTACATATCGTCCGACATGCAGAGGGAACTCACAATCCTGCCCATGACACGACTATCCTAGACCCGCCACTGACTGAAAGGGGAATCGAACAGTCCCAGGAGCTATCACAAAATTTTCAATTCAAAGAAAGTGTTGGGCTAGTGCTGGCGTCTCCGCTACGACGTACTCTTCAAACAGCTCACATCGGCTTTCAACAAACACTCGATCAAAGATACTACGCCAAAGGATCAGGAGCAGGCGTTCAAAAGGGTGCACAGTTCGTCCTTGAGCCGGATGTGCAGGCACACTCTTCTCGTCCATGTGACACTGGCTCGGACATTTCCATTTTGCAGTCCGAGTATCAAGATCTGCCCTGGGACATCCTTGAATTGGATCCTACATTCCCTAATAAGGAAGGGCTCTATGCATCTGATTCTGAGACGCTCAAACAGCGTGGATGGCGTATTCAGCGTCGGTTGGAGGAGAAGTTTAAGGAATTGGCGACCACTGCTCGGCCTGATATTGTTGTTGTTACGCATGGGGGCTTTATAAGATTTGTTACTGGAGATGAGACATTGGTTATTGGGCCGGCAAAAGCAAGGAGTTTTATGATTACATTTGATCAAGACTCTAGACTTGTTATTGAGCATTCATTGTCTGGGTAAAACATACATACTCTGGTATATTTGTGTGGCTGGCTATAAGTAAACGGGAAGGATCCCGGTTAAATAGTCAGATTTGGATACTTGAGTTACTATGGAAGTTGATAGCCTTAGGAAATAGAATAGTGTGGTATACTTTGGTACGGCTAATTCAGGAAAATTGTTTGTGAATACTTGTTGTATACTTATGCATGCCGCTCGACCTGGGATGAGGAACAACTGCTCACGTAGGCTTCTTGAGAGAGGTTCTGTCCTTCGAGATCAGGAAGTTGGCCTTGGGTAAGAATAACAGCAACATGGTCTCCGGCTCGACTCATCCTCTTCACTGGGATTTGCACACACAAGCGTGGAGATGCATTGGGTAAAAGGTGGACTTCCACAGGCAGTGCCGTTGCTTGCGGCACAGGTTGAGCAACTTGCGTCCATCATGGCTCGGTTGAGAGGTCATACGGCAAGAGAAAGATCTCGCCTCCGCTCGTCCTGGCAGTTCCTGCACTTGCTGCCCAAACTTGATGCCCCTGACGCAGAAGCAATGCAGACTACCGGACTATCCCGACATGCGTTTTGTGTCATGATGCTTGTGAGGACATACCGGTATGATCATGCGTCGTGAGACTGGTCTTCAGAACGCAGCTCAATCTGGCTATTTTCGATAATCCAGATTTGCCTTTTGGGACGAGGCGCTAATGGTCGATTTGGGCTTTATATATCCTCTTTCGGGCGAAGCACCGACTCCAGCTGGATATCCTGAGAATAGATATCTTGCTTTTCGGTGGGCCAGTATCATGCAAAATGGAAAGAGTTTTACCTCAGACTTTCCTACAATCAGCCAGAACTAGACTGCATTATACTCGCCGTAGCGTAACAACCTTGGAAGCTATATACAGTAGTTCAATATTGTAACCTAATCAAGCATAATAGCCGACTCATCATCCGGTCCACTAACACCGCGCTGATTCGAAGTATCGTTCAGAGTCATACCATGTGCCTTCTTCATATGCTGATTGAGATTCCATTTGCGTGAGAATCCATTTGAATTTCGAGGACAATCCTTGAAGGGGCAGAGGATGTCCACTTTTCGATGAGGTCCTTTGCCAACACCTGGTCGTGCTGGTCTTGATCCTCTTTCTATTGCTTGTTCTCTGTTCTCTGAGACAGGTCTTGATGCAAGCCTTGATGCAGGCCTTGATGCAGGTCTCGATGAAGGTCCCGAGGGCGCATTCGAAGGCTCTGGTGATGCAGATGATGAGGAGGATGGCACGATAGCGGGAGTTTGGCGTGGCTTTCGTCGTGAGGATGAGGCCTTTCCCTTGGACTTCGGCCTTTGATTGGCTTTTGGGTTGTTCTTGGGATTAACCTTTCGCGTGGAGTTGGAAATGAGTTGCGGGCTTGGTGGTGCCGAGTCACGGTCACTATTACTCTCGCTCTCGCTTTCGGTGTAGGCATATTCCTCCCGGCCATCTGCTTTCTGCTTCTTCCGGACGCGGCCTTCGGGCAATGTTCTGAATTCTAGGTCTTCGCCGAAGAGATCTGCACATCGTTTCGAGGTGCGCATCACCACATCAGAGGGAAATCCCATCATGGATGCGAGGCCCATCACTTCACTCCAGTCACGCAATTTGAGTCTGCCCTTAAAGAAAGAGCCCTCTTCCTGATCCTGGCTTGCGAGTGTGGCACGAGACTGATCTCGTGAGCGAGATGCATCTGGCAAGCTCTCATCATCGGTGTCTAACCCAGAGAACAACTTGGCACTGGTGGAACGATGAGGCGTTCCTTTTTGGGGAGAGTCTCGTCGAGCGCGTTTCCTTCCACGGGATTGACTCCTGGTTGTTCTTGGAAGGCGTTCGCCGTCTGTGTCAGACGGCTGTTCATCCCCAGAAATATCTTCCAGCATACGCCCTTTCATCGAATAATGAAGCCCCATTAGGAGCCGGTCTAACTGGGTCATGACATTGCGTGCCAATGGACGCAATTTCTGGGAAGATTTGTCATCGTCCAGTTGAACTATTGGCTCCAAAAAGGTCGTATCGATAGACTCATCATCGTCATCTTCTTCCTTCTCCAACATATCGTCCTGCATAATTTCATCCCCGTCGAGAATTTTCTTGGTGTCATTTCTGATTTCCTCATAGTCCCACTCCCGGGCCCGGAATTTCTCCTTGGCTGCCTTCGACATGGTGGCCGTGATTATTTCTTCCAGATCGGCACTCGGACGGGGATCAGGTTCCATCCGCATATTCCCAGGGTCATCCAGTTTGTCCTTGATGATATCATCAAGCCTAGGAACATGAGCAGAAGGCAAAGGCCATGCCGTCCATCGCCGAGGAACGGCAAATCTTAACTCATTATCGACGCTTGTTTTCTTCGAAGTGGCCCGCGTTCGCCTGCGAATCGCGTGGGCATTGTACAGATGAGCTGCCAGATCTCTTGATCTGTTATTAAGCATGGCTTCATATGCACCGATGTCGTCTGCATTGTAGTTTCGCCATGTAGATGAGTGCCCGGTGAAGATATTTGGACGCTTAACCCCAGACCGAAGGTCAAGACCGCGGTCTACAGTGTAGTAAATCGGCTCTGCAGGCTCCGTAATTGTCGGTTGACTTGATACTTCTATTTGAGAAATCCTGGATCTTCTTGGCATTGGAGCTTTCTGATCATCACCACTTCCGTGGAAACTGTCTCCATCGGAGCCATAATGCGCCTCCAACGGCCGTTCTCGCATGATCATATTGAACTCATTTTCGGATTCGTCAGCCTCCTCGTCCATAGCTTCATCCACTTTGATGGATTGTGAAAGAGCATCTTGGCTTGCTGGCTCCCCAAAGAGTGACTGTCTCGCCGGCGCTGGCGGAGAGGATGGGTGGACAACATCACTGCTGGGTCCACCAAATAGTGACTTGCGAGGCTGTGCAGATTCCGGCGGAAGAAAATCAGATCCAGGTATCTGGGATTGAGAGGACATGCCTCAGGGACCCGTTGGCTCTTGCCGTTCTATGCGCAAATGCTTGAGTTGATGTCACATAGGTGCTGATTCTTAGGGTGGTTTGTTCCACTAGGGAGGTGTATGTTGTTTGGGGTGGCAATCCTTTCGCTGATGCTAATGCCAGTAAATTTCGGCTCCCCTTGTTGACAGTTTGGCTGTTCCTGGATGTTGACGATGTCAAAAATTCCAAGTGGGTGGGTCCTCGATTCTGGCACGTGACTGATATACAGCAATGATGCTCACGCTAACCCGAAGGGGTAATGAAAATTGCATGCATGTCTGATGGCCGTCTCTGTGATTTTTTATGTTATGAATAAGTCTAGGCAAAAGCTACGATAGAAAGCAACACTGACCTGTAACTAAACTTTCATATCTAGTAAAAAACCTGGTCCTACGAATAGAGTATCCTTCTCTGAAGTTTACCTCGCCAGCCGAAGTACAGAGTATAGACAGTAGTACATCGGTTTTCAACCACATGCGTTACTGTCGCAAAGACGAACCTTTCCTCTCCTAGCCATTCAATTCTGCTCGTATAGGATTAGCTCCCCAATTTCTCAATGCTTGTCTACGACTTAGTATGTATTTGGGCATATTTAGCGGGCGTTGGGGAAGACCTTCAGATCGGATTTTCTTTCCCAAAAGAATCATATCGACGCATCTTTGCACATTGAGTTGGAGAGAGCAGTGGATCATATGCTCCAATAGGCTAGTGCTGTGTAGGGTGTATATAAGGTCTTCATGCTTCAGACAACAGAGCTATCCCTCGTTGGACATTCTCAAACCCCGTCGAGTCTGGGGATATCGGCAAATCATTGTATTACCAATACGCTATCTCCTTTATGAAGGAAGCTTTCCGTATCTAATTGGCCGATAATACCGGCAGTTTAGACATATGTCACTCCTATTGGCTGAAAGCTCCGCATACCGGAATTAACAAACACAAATACGAGATCTATGAAACTCGCTCTTTTCACCGATACGAAAATCTGCAATTCAAGACATTATTGAGCTGAAAAAGAAAAGACAAAATGGAATTGAAGACTGCATTGCTTTCTCTGATAGTATATCGAAATTCTCAAGTGGTGGTGAGCTCTACAAGACCAAGTGTGAATGACATCAACCTCCCCGCTTTAGCATGGAGCTTCCCTTCTGAGCTCAATTGATTACAACTTTCAACTCCCTCGGAACAAAGTCCGTCGGTGTTTTTCTCGGGCACAAAGAGCAATCACCATTGAGCTAGCAGATCTCGACACACCGGAGATTCCCCACTGCCAGATACAGCTCCCTTTAAAGGCATCTCCAAGTCTCCAACCTCCCCGCACTCTTACAACCGACTTTCTCCGCCTGTATTACTATTCTTCCCTCCCGAGGGACTACGCTTTATAATGGACCGACTCATCCGCCCTGTCACCCGCCAACTACTCAGACCTCGCCCGAGATATCCCTTTTCCATCCCTGGACCTAACTACGCGAAGAGACTCTACACCATGGGACACAGCGCACCGCAGGTGAGAGCCGTAGTCCAAACCCGATCCCCAGCCTATACTGATTCATGGGGAACAGTTGAAAGACCAGTCTCTCTTCATTGAGAAGTCATACATCAATGGCGAGTGGGTGGGAGCCCAGTCCGGCAAGACCTTCGAGGTCCACGGTAAATTTCTCGCAACTCGACATTACCTGTACTCAGGATGCTAAATCTACTCTCCCTTCAGACCCGGCCACTGGCAAATTGATCGGAACATGCCCCGAACTCGATACCGCCGACGTTGAAAAGGCGATCCAGGCCGCCTCGGAGGCCTTCCCCAAATTCCGCACAACACTCGGCCGCGAGCGCGCGCGCATGCTGCGCAGGTGGTACCAGCTGATGATTGACAACGCAGAGGATCTGGCAAAGCTGATCACATGGGAGAACGGAAAGCCCCTCGCTGACGCAAAGGGTGAGGTGAACTACGCCGCCAGCTTCTTCGAGTGGTTCAGCGAGGAGGCACCCCGCACGTACGGTGATACCATCCCGGCCTCAGTGCCCGGAAACCGCGTGATGACCGTGAAGCAGCCTGTTGGTGTGTGTGGTCTGATTACGCCGTGGAACTTCCCTGCGGCGATGATTACCCGCAAGATTGGCCCTGCCCTGGCGGCGGGATGCACGGTTGTGGCCAAGTCTCCTCAGGAGACACCCTTCACTGCTAATGCGCTTGCTGAGCTTGCGCACCGTGCTGGAATCCCCAAGGGCGTCGTTAACATTGTCACCTCTTCTCAGAACACCCCTGCCGTGGGCGAGCTTATCACAACTCACCCAGAGGTGCGCAAGGTGTCATTCACCGGCTCGACTAACGTCGGCCGGATCTTGATGAAGCAGTCGGCCTCGACTATCAAGAAGGTCTCTTGGGAGTTGGGCGGCAATGCCCCCTTCATTGTCTTCGATGACGTCGAGGACCTCGACGCAGCCGTTGCCGGTGCCATCGCGTCCAAGTTCCGCAGCTCAGGCCAGACCTGCGTGTGCGCCAACCGCATCTACGTGCAGAAGGGTGTCTACGACGAGTTCTCCAAGCGCTTCGTGGAGAAGGTCAAGGAGTTTAAGCTCGGCGGTGGTTTCGAAGACGGCATCACCCACGGCCCGGTCATCCACGAGCGTGCCGCTAACAAGGCCCACGAGCATGTGCAGGACGCAATCTCCAAGGGCGCCCAGATTGTCGTTGGTGGGCAGAAGGCTACCGCTCTCGGCCCCAACTTCTACCACCCTACTGTTCTTACCGGCATGAGCAAGGACATGCTTCTCGCCAGCGAGGAGACTTTCGGTCCTGTTGCTGGTCTCTTCCCCTTCGGGTCTGAGAAGGAGGTTGTGGACCTGGCTAACCGGGCCGAGGTCGGTCTGGCTGGTTACTTTTTCAGCGGCAATGTTCGCCGCATCTTCCGTGTTGCTGAAGCCCTGGAGGTCGGCATGGTTGGTGTTAACACTGGTCTCATCAGTGATGTTGCCTCTCCGTAAGTCTCTCTCTTCTTCTATATGGTTTGCATCTTCTAACCTCTTCACAGATTCGGCGGTGTCAAGCAGAGTGGTTTCGGTCGTGAGGGCAGCAAGTATGGTATTGACGAGTTCATGACGATCAAGAGTGTGACATTTGGCGGCATGGGTGAACCCCTGCAGGAGTAAACATGACATGAAGCAATAATCTACGCAAAAATAAGCTATGCTAGGAATGAAAGAACATGATACAATCTAAAGACTCATCTTACACGAGGATCATCAAGCTGCCGTAGTAACTTATCCCCAGAGGGATCTGCATTGTATCCGGTGTCAAGGATCAGGCTAGATCCACCCTCCAGGCCCGGAAACCCTCCGGTATAAGCAAGTTAAACAGTGAATCGAGCACCAACCCCCCGGTTAACTAGGTGGTAACCTAACACTTGAGTTATTGCCCGAAGGATCCAAATACTTCCTTGGTAGCGAGGTATAGGGTGATTCCAGTCATCACCAAACGATTGCAATCTAGAGGCGTTGCAAATCCGAGGTCCCGGTAATACATCGATTATCCCAAATACCTCGCTCGGGAGGCTTACATTTTGTCTCTCTCATTTTTTACCTCCCTTGATGCTATGTGACTGATCTTGTATGGTGTTTGTTTCATTGTTTCGATCGAGCTTATTGTTTGGCCTCGCTGCTGCTCGACGTGATCGTGATCGTGTGATGTGCATGGACCCACCTTCCTAATATGGAAGGGCATATCAACTACTTTACAGTGAGACTTTCGATGTCTCATTAGGCAGGCTGCATGGAGCTTCCTAGTAGCATCACTCATATCGAGTATGCAGACTTCATTCTACAACCGGAGATTCTGAGTCCTCTTGTCGTCGTCACATGAACGTCACATGACTATGATCCACATACCCACGGCAGAATAATCAATCCACACACCGCCCTCCGCATCCCTTCTGCTACTGGAAGATACAACAATCCAGCCATCAAATGTGAAACAACCAAATCAAGTCTCTTCTACATCTCATGACTACTCCTGTTGCATAAAGACATGATTTGATATTGTCTCAATGCGCTCAACACCTCGGTTCCTGGCGGCTGTGTCCCGCAGCCAGCCGTCGCGGCTGAAGAAGCCTGCAGTCGGTCTAGACCATGTAAGTACAGTGCAACCTAACTAGGGTACCACAGACATGATCCAAACCCGGATTTGGATTTGGATCCTGATATACTGATTGACTGTCCAGTTTATTCAAAGAGGAAGAGTCCTTGCTTTCTGGCGTGAAGTTGTTCGAGCTTTAAATAGTATGTTTCATTCTTGTTCTTCCACTCTTTCTTCGTTTGATTCTGTCGGGCTGGAGTGTTAATATTTGCATATGCAGAAATCCCTCCATCATCGACGAGGAATGAATTGCATAATTATGCGCGTACTGAATTTGAACGGCATCGTGAAGTGTCTGATTTGGTAGGTTGGCTCTTGTCTATTCGTCTGATATCTACGAGTCAGGGAATGAGAATATCGAGCTGACTTTCTTTTCTTTTTTACCCCAGCAACATATCAGATATTTGCTTTCGGTATGGATTATCCCTTATGCCAGTCCTTTGTTGAGATTTGCTAACGATTCAAAGACAGGGAAAGCCGAGTTTGAGACTATGAGGCGGTACATCGATGAACAGGTTGCTGGTTGACCTGCTCGATATGTGCTGCTCTTTGTATATAATATGTTCGAATACCAAGAAGAAATTTCACATACTTTGAGATTCTAGCTATATTCTTATGAGAGTTGAATGCATGGGCTTGTGGTGCGATTCAGTTGATACAGCGCGTTGATAGGCGGAAAGTCTCGGCGGATCGCCATATGTACCCATGGACTTGCAGAGATAACGTTATCCTGCCGAGGACTCTCATGTTGCTGATGGCTAGATCAATTAACAGCTGTTCTTCCAAGTCACGGTTTGTCTGTCATCCTTGGAATGCCAATATTAATGATAAAGGCGAGCATTCCAACTGCAGACACGAGTGGCACGGCTCATCTAGCAACCTAAGGAGCAGTGCCAAGTGCCGGATCAAGTCTGGCTCCAGTTATCTTGGGCGATATGACCTAAGTTACATGGCTCTAGTTTGATCATGTTCAGCTCTTATCCGATGCATACAGGGAGAGACAAATCAACTAGGCTATCAAGGTACTAGTAGATTTTAAAATCTACTAAATAAGAATCAAGCTAGAAGAAAATCAGACCAACCTAGCGCTTGGTCCATTGCTGGACTAGTTGTACAGCAGTTAGCCGATCGGCAGAGAGAGGGGAAACGTCTAGACTAGAGCAGAGGTACAAGCCACCAAAATAAAGTGTTGAAATCTAGGTAGATCCCAAGCCAAATAGAAGGGAAAATATAGCGATTGGTTCCAAGTCTGTCTGTCTTGTCTGCAAGGGACCCCAGTTTGAAGCAGGTTTAGGCCGACGCGTGTATTGTTAACGGAATAAGGAGCTTGAAACCCCCAATATGATGTCAGGACTAAATTATAACAGTTAGTTTCAGTTCCTTCACATGAATCTAGACAAGATAGGAGCACCGTTCGCCACCTGTCTTCCCCACATACTCTATCCTTGTTTCTCTGACTACTGCGGGTGGGACCTGAAGCTCCCTTGTTCCGCCATAGTGATTGGTCGGCAAAGCCGGAAACCGTTCGAACAGGTTGCAGTTGAAGCTTGCCCGGATCCTGGTTTACTCTACGTCATTGATTCTGGTCCAGACCATTTTTCTATATAGTGTTGGGTGGCCGGAAGAGAAGAGGGGGGATATTTAATAGCTCTTGAGATTTTCCACTGCTCTATCTAGTCCACCCTAATCCATACCTCTTACTACATATACCACCTGCAACCCCTCGTTGCCTAAAACCCAAAACGAACAGTAAACCCCTCCCAACATGAGATCTGCACGACGAAACAGCTCCATCGGCCCCGATCGCGCCAAGCACCTCGAACGCAACCGCATCGCCGCCAACAAATGCCGCGAAAGAAAGAAGCGCGAACATAAACAAATCGAGCGTCGCCTCAGCGACGAAACAGAAAAGAAAGAACTCCTCCTGGCCCAGTTGAACGTTCTCAAAGAAGAAGTCTGGGATCTGAAAAACATCATCTTCCAACACGCCCAGTGCAAAGACCACCAGATCAACCTCCAGCTGGCCCGAATGACCCAAACCGTCCTCGACAACCAACCTATGCAAGAATCCAGCATGTCGCCGACTTTCTCGAACGGGTCATACTCGGATGAATCGGTCGCGGTGGATAATACGAATAATAACATGATCGACCCCGGCGCTTATCCTGGGGGTGACTGGACTATGTTACCCAATGTCGCTGATGACCTCGTACCATACGACGCGAACGGGACCAACGATTCGATATTTGAGAATTTTATTGATGCGGAGAATCTGTATACCTAGGGGTAAAATTGGGGGACTCTGATACTGGTAGTATGGCGTTGGTGATTTTAGCGTTGGGATTTCTGTATACTAATTTACGAGCTGTGAGAGCTCACAAAAAACTCGATTACGCCTTCGACGACTTATTAGCTACTTGCACGAATATATGAATAGCAACAATGTTTTACGCACACGGATAAGTTTTCCGGAAGATCCGCATGCTAGTGTCCTGAAGAGTCTGGAGAATTTCAAAGTCAAAGAGAAGGCGGGAAGAGCGGAAGAATGTTCCTATGACGATGAGACGTGTCTCCAGATGCGACGCCCAGTAATATGATCACACAACATAGCTAGGCGGTTAAGCTGCAGAAGCCATTGACCAAAGGGGCTTTGGGAGACATCACCCTAGAGGTGAACACGCATAACAATTCCGTCCACAAAGACAAGCCCGAAAGCCGCCCGCCAATCTGAGGAGTGGCCTGAGCGGCAGAAAGGGAATAGGGCGTGAATAGGGCTTGAAGGGTGGAACATGCAGGAGCATTCGATGATCGCTGCGTCCACGATCCGCAGCCGCTGATGTCACCGCATCCCGCCAAGGTCGCCACAGCCTGACTACATCACGCGCTGGCGTTTTTTAGGTACAACTACCCCATTGTTTCTATTTTCCCTTGGTCCTTGGGTTCTTTCTCTTGATTTACGCTTCCATGTCGATTCTTACCTTGGGTTGTCATACTCGAGGCCTTTTTTATGAACTGATTCGTTATTTGCGTGTACTATAGGAACCCTGCAATTACTTCTTTGAATGCCAATCAGCTCAGATGATGCCTACCGCTCAATTGACGCCTCCCCATGGAGATGGGATGGCGCAATTTTCCCAAAAAACAGTAATGGGCACTATATTCGAGACTACTCAACGGTTAGACTTACCACAGCCCGTAAGAGGCGTCCTTGGGCTAGGATACTAAGATTCTACGAAATAGCTACACAGACTGGAAGCCTATTGGCCTTGGCGTGTCTGGACTTGTCTGGTATTGTACTCTTGGTATCACGATGCGAACGGCGGGAACTGATTTCCCTATTCTTCATACAGCTCCGCAAGGGACCAGATACGTCATCAGACTGTCGCCGTGAAGAAGCTCGCAGAACCATTCAAGACAGACCAGATCGCAAGACATATGTTTCGAGAAATCAAATTGCTGAGACAATTGCATCATGAAAATGTGAGTGCTTGGAGCCT
>ERZ1673737.2385-NODE-2385-length-15863-cov-4.348747_pt1 | contig 15863 bp, 5 predicted proteins | sample MGYA00580211_ERZ1673737 | MGnify/ENA primary metagenome ERZ1673737 (study PRJEB41218, sample SAMN15661789) | gut metagenome | host: Homo sapiens | place: Canada: London | collected 2015-08-20/2019-03-30 | study: EMG produced TPA metagenomics assembly of... | reverse complement strand
AGCCAACCAAACAGACTAAACTAGAAGAGACCACGCTCAGACAGGCCAAGGGTCGTCAGGGTCATTAAAAAAGCAAAGGAGATAAAAAGCACAAAACAAAGATGGCAGTGATGTTTCCAAGTCCATGATATCTGATCCGTGCCAGATCAACACCAGATCAAGATCAACCCAAAGAAGAATCGTCAGTGACCGACGTGCCATGGGCAAGGAAGGAGAAGTACAAAACAAGTGGAAGGAATACGACAGAGATCGGAACAGTCAAGAAAGAACTCCACATCCCCAGATTGAGTCGTAAGCACCTTGTGATTGTTGGTACATTTTCTGGCATCTCGTAATGCTAGTTATGAATCGTACAAAGGGAAGAAAAAAAGAAGAAAATCATTCGTCAAACGAATGGAGAAAGTACTCCAACGCTGAAAAAAAATTCCGGGGTAAAGACCCTTCAAACTCCACCGCGTCATGAACGTTCGTGCAAACTGCCCCAGGTAGCGCCGCTAGACCCAGTTCATATACAAGGATCAGAAATGCCCCAAAGGTCCAGCCCGCAAAATGAGAAAACCCCCAGAGCTTCGTCCGTGAAGCCTGGGGTAGGAAGGGGATAAAGTCGTGACGTGAAAACATGGCATCAAAGATAGAAAGAAACAAATGCTCCGAGTGTGTGATCGAACGCCGAAAACGAGGTGACAAAGGAAACAAAGAATGGGGAATAAAGCATGGAACACCTCCATATGCACAATAGTTGTAAGGGAGATAAATTACACATCGATCATTTCGGCATCTTCGGCCAAGATCTCGTCAGCGGGGCCCCAGTTACCCTCGAAGACGGTGGCGCCTGCGCGGCGTCGTTGGTTAGTAAATTGCACTCCATAGGTCTCCAGGATTTGGTCGGCCGTGGGACGGTGCTGAGGCTCGGGGGTGATCATCCAGCGGACGATCCCATCCAAGGCCTGTGGGTGGTTGGCATCAACCATGAAACTGGGCGGATCTACTAGCTCACCACTGCGTGCAATTCGCTGTGGTTTGGGCTGGTTCAGTTGGCGACGTGTTAGGAAATCATCGTCAAATCCGTGGTCACCAAGTTCCGAGGTACAAAGCTCCTCGAAGGAGGATCCATCCGAGATAGGGTTGCCAGTTGCATCACGGAAGATACTGGTGGTCTCCGTGCTCCAAGTCAGGCTGGGGACATCACTGATGTCACCATTCCGGAGCTTTTGCCAGGATACTCCGTTGTCTGGGAGTTCAACGTTTCCGGCGATCTCAAACATGATGAGACCAAGGGAGAAGATGTCGGCGGGTTTGTCGAAACGGCCCATAAGGATTTCGGGTCCAATGTACTCGCGGTCGCCTTCACCCTCGATGCCCTCCTCTGCAGGCCAACGTGCGGCCATGCCAAAGTCGCCAATCTTCAAGGTACCTTCAAAGGTGACCAGGATGTTGGCAGGCTTCAGGTCAAGATGAATGAAACCCTCGTCATGGATCTGCTTCAGCCCTAGTGATAGCTCAAGTAGAATCTTCCAAATTCGGAAGTCATCAAGTCGAGCCTTGAGTCCGGCTTGGGCCAAGAAACCATCCAGACTGCCCTCCTCACAGAACTCTGTTTGAATATAGAGATGACCATTGTTTTCCCAGCTGTCCATGAAGGAAACGACATGATCACATTTGGTTAGTGTCTTAAGAACGTCCACTTCGCGGATACGACGTTCACGGTCCTTCAATCCGAGGTACGGCTGCTTGCTCTTCTTGACAGCCCATACCTGATGTAACATAGAGCTCGGCGACTTGGGCTCGCTTGACGGAAGAGAGAAGACAGAAGGGAAAGAGGCATCGTGAGGCTGTGCAACTCGATACACCTGAGAAAATTCACCGGTGCCGATAAGCTCGACGCTGTCAAAGCGGGAACTTAGACTCGAGTCCACATCCGGGGCATGATAGCCGCTGATTTGCAGACTGGGACGTCTGAGCGATGACCAAGAGTCGCGCGGGCCAGTAGGTGTTGCAGGGAGTTCGTGCTCTAGATGCACAGACTGGTCGTTTGGCACAGAGATCGATAAGCCGCTGGGGTCAGGAGGGAAGAACTGGTCACGAGGAGTGTGAGGCGATGTCTGTAGGAACTTCTCGCGTAGCGGACTGGCAGTCTCAGACAATCGTTCCAAGGACGGAATTTGGTTGGTGGTGGGAGGATAGGTGCGAGATGGCAGGAATGGTTGCTTGGTGGGAGTAGGAGGGAAGTCGGGGTCGTTTAGAGGTTGGCTGTCATGTCGGGAAGAGGGCGATTGAGCCACAAGATCGTCGCCATCGATGCTGACGAAGCTTCCCCGGCGCGAGGCCTCGGGGCGGTTGAAATTGTTGCCAAAAATGCCCATGCCGCGAGCGAAGGGTCCCGCCTTGGGACGCGAGGTAGTGGGAGGGTTGAATGGCGAAGCGGAGACAGAATCTGACTGATGAACCAGACGTGACTTGTCGAAGAGGCGGTCTGTCGGATTCGGGCCAGCTGCGAACAGGTTGACAGGTCGCTTGCATGGTGTATCGGGCATACTCTTGTTAAATCCAGGGCCATTCTCCTCAGCATTGCGGTTCTTTTTAGAGATAAGACCGGTTGACATGAATGCCGCTGGTAGCGGCTTGACCAACTTGTAGTTCTCGGGGGTAGCAAAGTTCTCTGATGAATCCTCTCGTGTAATCCGGCGCACAGGAGCTGGACGAGTAGCCCCAGCGGGAAGAGATTTAGAGAAATTGAACATTGGACGAGGGTTGTGAACGGGTTCATGCGTAGGAGAATCATCGAGACTTGACCCCGAAGAGGACTGGGTGATAGTGCGAGACAGAGGATGAGCGGCAGGCCGAGATGGTTGAGCAGTGGTAGTATTGACGGGAGGGTTAGGTGCGAAGAGGGGGCTGGCTGGCGGCCGGGGAGAGAAAATGTTCTCGCTGCCTGGCTGGAACAGACTACTATCAAAAGAGTTGCGTGGCCTAACAGTCAATGGGGTACCAGCTGGCGATGCTTCAGGTGAATCACCCAATGCCCTGGGTCGTCCAAAGAGAGGACGCTCGCCCCGTTGCTGTAGGGTGGAGCGTCTTAGTGAAGATGAGCGCTTGGGAATTGTTGCGAAGGGACTGTGGGGTTGGACTGGCGTGGGGAACGATGGAATATCATTTCCTGGAGATCCACATGGAGTGGTGTTCTCATCGTCATCGTCGTTATCGAAGATACTGAAATCAGTGGAGAAGGTTGGAGTGTGCACGCTGCGCCGTTTCGCGGAGGGGCTGCCTCGCGAAGCCTGGTCCAAGTTCATGATTCCGTCGCTGCGCTTTAAAGGACTGCCAGTCGCGATGGCACCGAATGTCCCGCTTCGTCGCTTCTCAATACGCGACAGCGTTGATCGCGGCGCAAATGTCGTTTCCCCTTGAGGAGCAGAGGGAGTGTTGATAAAGCAAGGACTGTCTGGAGTGGTGCTTTCTGGCACGAGATCGTCGAGCGTCAGAGCATTCTCCTCGCCAGGCATCAATATCGGTTGAGTTGGGGTCGCGTTGCCGCCGTCTGTTGACACGCTAAGAACGCGCTTTGGCGGACTGCGGGGTGACGTGCGGCGACGCATGGCCGGCCTGGAGATTTTCGCACTAGGGGGGTAAGGCACGGCGAGAGGAGACTGATGCGAAGATGGGAAGAGAACAAAGTTGTTCTGAGAGGCGCGTCGTGATGGTGACAAGGGAGAGGAGATGTAGGCGGATTTGGAGGGGGACTGAGTACGCGTGTTGAGGAAGAAGTTGGAGCTTTTGGAGGGGGAACGCGACAGCGAGCGCCTCAGTTGACGGATGGCAGAGCTGGCATCGACGTGATGAATCCCCGAGTGTGGCAGATGAAGTGTGCCGCCCGAGTCCCGGTGCGGCGAGAAGGTTGCAACCATGATCGGGGGGAATGTGTCCACGACGTGCCGCGCAACAATATCAGAACGGAGAAGCGCGTCGCGGTTCTCTCAGTTTTTCCTCCAGACAGTAGTCTTGGGAGAAGTACTCCAAGTAAGATCAGATGAAAGTGACTTGAGACCGAAGACTCACGTCAACTTCCCAAAAAGAAAAGAGGTAATCAGTTGAGTCAAGGACGCCCAAGGAAGGCACGCGCTGGAATGCTGAGGAAGGCGCAAGTGGCAACACGTATAGAAAGGGCTAACCAAGTCACCCACTCATTGCACCTGAGGAATTCACTGTTGACCCTCCCATGCGCCTACGCGGGGAGAGGGCGCAAAACACAACACGCGTGAGATGTTTCACTTTGATGTTCCTACACTTCGCGCGAGTCCCGGAATGTTTCAGAGACACACATTCGCGTGATCAGGGCGATGTTTGGTGTTTTGGTCCTCAAGAGGTGTATGGGGGGGTTCCGCGATAGTTGGGTCCACGAGGGCGAAGGGCGAGAGGAGGGGTGGGATGGACTGAGTTGGTGTGGTATGTGAGGTATGTGGGAAGCAAGTCGATTAAACCCAAGTGGAGGAAGATCAAGGTGTGTCCGAAGGAGTGACAATATAGGGAGGGAATAAAGTGAAGAATGCCGACTAATAGAATAGAAGGCTGGTCTCATTAACGCGGAGTCGCGTTGTTGATCGTCGATGCCCAAAGTGGATTAGGGTGACGCGTGAATCGTGACATAAACAAATACTTAGGTAAGCATGCAAAACATCCAACGTTAAGTTATACAACCTCACTTGCTTTGGTTAACATCCAGTCTGTTTCTGAATCTCTCTGGGGTTTATAGGTTACATCTCTATTTGCTTCTTTATCTCTTGTTTTCATGCATAGCCCGGATCCCCGGTCCAAAACTCTAGAGGTTATGCGCGTGAATTCGCACGGCCCCTGCAGAGACTGAACGCCACAATCCATATACCCCATAGCACTATTTCTCATGTTTATTTCCCGCTGTACATTGGGGCACTGCGTATCCCCGAGTACAAAAAGTTTTAAGCTGGTATTGACCACGCGAACCATCGCCCTTGCATGACGGGCTGCCCATGAGCCCACTCACACGCCTTTAAATTCCTCAATCTGATTGATCAGACGCTGCTCTTGGACCCGGAATGAGCAGGCTGCCGGGTGGTGTCCGAGTGGATGGGCTGACCGGTGGAGGCATATAGCTCAAAGTTTATGGGATAGTTATAGCTACGGAGGTCCGTATACTGTACCCTGTACCCCAATAGTTCCTCTCCCCCCCGTATAGTTGTTCCTTATTGCGGTACAATGTACATGTGCTCCAGCACAATGTCCTTGTACCTGTGTATTCCTGATGGCCCCGACCCCGGGATCTGCCCGTCCCGTTCGTGGGTCCCGCCGTCAGTTGTCAAATCAGGGCTTCACTTCCTCCAAACTCGATACATTGATTTCTGTAGTCACAACATACACATCAATTTCTCTAAAAAAGCAAAAAATAAAAATATGCACAGGAAAGGAGATGCCCCATATGAGAAGTCAGAACTCCAGTAACACCAAAAGAGAAAACCCATATACAATCGCCGTGGGAACACCGTCTTCATAGTTCTTGATCTTTTCATCCCCTCCTACCCTCCTTACTCCCCCCATATGGTTCTACAGTTCAAAGCCTGTCACCAATGCGCTCATCTCCCGTCGCATAGCGCCGATCATGCACTCGGCAGTATCGGAGCTCAGCCGACTCTCGGGCGCGAAAAGTCCAAAGTCCAACCGACCATTGCGAATCGCAGCTTCGACATCGATTGTTGGCTGCTGAGAAGTTAGCAATTGCATTAATGACCACTTATCGCAGTCGAATGCAGGCGAATGCAGTCTCACCTGGTAGGTGGTTTGAGTAGCCGCCGTTGGGACGCTCGAGTGCTTGTTCTCGGCTGCACCCGGTGGCGCTGTACCATTGCCATTAATCTGGGTCTCGGTCTGCGTTGCATTGTGCGTGGACTCGGCCCCGCTTAGCCTGGACAACTCCTCGCGTTGAATCGCGGACAGAGAAAACTTTGTGTCGTTGCTAGGCAATTCATTCTCTGGAAGTCGCAGGAAATTGACGCAGGTATCAATGTGGACGCCGGTCCATTCGGCAATCTCCAGGAGAGATACGCCTGAGTATTCCACTCGGCTGATCTCGTTGATTTCATTTTGGATTCTGCGGGCGGCTTCGAGCAGACTGTCATTGGTGTCGCTAAATTTGTCATCTAGTCGTAGCGGAACGATATTGACAGTTGGAATGACAGATTCCGCCAGGCCTTGGATGGAATGTGATCGATTGGCAAGGTAGAGGCCAACCGTTAACCGCCTGTCAGACCCCTCATGGTCCGCTGTTCCAGCCGTTCTGAAACTCTGGAGATGGACTCGAGCATAGATGGCTAGGAAAATGGTTTGAATGCTGAGGCCCTGGCGCTTAGCAACCTTTTCGACACAGGCCATGTTGGGTACAAGGCCCGGTCGGTAGTATTGTTGCACAGAGCCGAAGCCATCCACTCGCTTTGCTGCCTTATGAGTTGAGATTTGGCCAAGATACTTTTGCCAGAATTGACGCCGAACACGCACGGGCGAATGGACATGCTGGAATGCCACGAGCTGTGAGAGGTCAAGGCCAGGTTCCGACTGGATAACCTCATCTTGACTGCATTGGGCGGCAAGCCTGCTCAGAATATGCGGAAGACTGACCGCGTCATACAGCGCGTGGTGAATCTGCAGAGTTAGCGCCGTCCCCTTCGTTGTCTGACAGGCATGCAGTGCGACCGGCACAGCCCCAAATTCTTTCTTAGAATTTTCTGAAACAAGATGGTCGGGGTTGGAATGCCAGATGATAGGAAGGTGCACGGTCTCAAGCTCGACCTGGATATACGGCACAAGCTGAGGGCCGTGGACAGGGAGGAATGCTGTTCGAAGCATCGGTGTTTGCCCGATGACACGAGCCCAGGCGCTGTCAAGTACTTGGCGTCTCAATTTCTGTGATGCCATAAAGTAGAACTCTGGATAGAACACCTCTGGGTTCAAGGCGTGCATTGAAAGGAAGTAGGACTGTCCTGCAGTTGCAGGGAATACCTTCTGCACTCGCTTTGGATTAATGCCATGCGACTGTAGCAGGGTAGTCACATCGATACCATCAAGCGACTCGTAAAGAATGCTCGATAGGTTCGTAATTGAGAATTCCGTTTGGCTGTTGTTGGTTGCTTTGGCCATATTCTCGATCGTACCAGCCCTAAGCATGTCGCTGACAGCGAGCCTGATGGACTGCTTTTTGAGAAGGGCAGCGACCTTGATGGCGCTGATACTATCCAGTCCAAGCTCGAAAATAGTTGAACTTTTCTCAATGGCGCTCTCAGGTACATTGGAGACCACGGAGAGAATATTGCGGATCTTTGACTCAACCGGCGACCATTTGGATTGACTTGATGCTGGCCGCAGCGTCCCATTCTCAACACCTTGAGCGGGAACATCCTCGAAAGATGGAAGTCCACAAACACTGACACCCTTATCAATGAACTCGATCGTCTTCTCTGCTGGCTGATCGATAATCGACGAAACGATATCCGCCATCTGCCCCAAAAGCACAAGGGTATCCTCATCTCCCATTACATCACCTCGACATGCAACACGACCAACAAGCTCTTCCCCAACCCCCTCAATCTCAGCACAAACAGGATATTCAACTCTTGCATCCCCACCAGTGGACTTGTACAAAGCCGACCCAGACCCAGCCTGGGACTCTTCAACCGGTCTCTTTTGATAGATGAAGAGCGTATCAAACAGCGCCTTCGACCCCGTATCCGGTCGTGCGCGTCGAAGCGGGAAATGCTGGTGCTCTGCCATCACGAGCAGAGCCTCTTGTACATATTTAACCAGCTCCAGACGTGTTCCATGGAGAATAACACGCATGGCAACAGTGTTCATCGTTGGGAACATCACATGCTCGGAGTCGGCCACATTCCGACCAGACAGGACAAGGCCAAAGACCACATCCAGCTTTTGAACATGAGTGGCAAGGACGAGAGACCAGCAGGTGACCAGGAGTGCTTGGAGAGTAATGCCATGAAGTTTGCAGAACGTCTCCGCTTTGGAAAGCGGGACAGAGAATGACTGCTCTGCACGGTGGACGACAGCTGAGTCGCTACCAGCGTGCTCCATTGGCAAGAAAGACGCTGGAGTGAAGTTTGATAGCGTCGCTCTCCAGAACTTGAAGGCTTGATCACCAGATGATTCGATGATTTGCTCGAGGATGTCATCGGACGATGGGCGACTGCACTCCTCGCCCGCGTAGGACTTGGCAACATCCTCGTGGAGTAGATTGATTGACCAGCCATCATAGAGAGCGTGTGAAATTGACAAAACAAGGTACCGCTTGTCCCCTTCCAGCGCGATGGTGATGCTAAGCAAGGGGCGGCTCCCAAATTCATGGCGGGCCCTTGTCCGCTGTGTCTCTATGATGGTTTCCACGGATACACCATGCAAATGGACAGTCTGAACATCAAAGCAATTCTCACTGTGAACGATTTGAGCGTAGGACACTGGGATCTTGGGATCCCAGACTTCGACAAATGAGGTTCGGAGTATAGGGTGAGCTCTGACCACTGCTTTCCACGCCTGCCCCAGCTTTTCAATGTCCACTTCAGGCTCAAGTTGGAGAATCTCATGGTTGTAATAATGCTTATATCCAGACGCAGCAATTTCAGCAACCATAGCTTCTTGGATGGGCGTAGCTGGTAGAACCCGCTTAGCGCTCGGAAGAAGAAGCCCTTCGTCTTCGAGGAACTTGGTCAAAGACTTCTCCATTTGGCCGAGCAAAGGCAGTGTTCCGTTCTTGTGGTGGCCATTTGTCATTGAGAGTTGCTTGGTCATGGCCTTCACTGTACGATGACGCATGATGGCGCTGACAGGAAGTTTGACGCCAGCTTTACCCAGGCGCGAGGAGATCTTGATTGCATCGATGCTGTCAAGTCCAACTTCAAAGATGGACGTTTCGTCGCCGATAGACTCGGGCTCCACTCCTGCAAGAGTTGCAATAACGTCACGAATGGCGGATGCCTGAGGAGTCCACTCAAACAGAGCGCCGTTGGTTTGTTCAGAAACTCTGACAGATTCGTGGTGACCGTTAGTTTCACCGTTCGTCACGATCTGTGCATGGGAGGCCCTATTCATCTTGGGCAATCTTTTGTTCGAATCCTGTGCAAATTCAAAAAGGATTTGCTCAAACTTGGAAAGCAGCTGCTGGGCATCGTCGGGTGATACCACATTGCTCTTCGCAGCAAGAGTAACCGTCAAAGGTTGCTTGTCGTTGCGCACAATCTCGAATGCAAGAGGATACTCATGCTGAGCCTCAGAACCAATTGTAGACCAAAGACTTCTTGACAATGACTCATCGTCATCATTCTCCCGCTGGAAAACAAATAAAGAGTCAAAGAGACGCTCGTCAGGGTTTCTCCCGAGCCATTTCACGATATCTCGCAGTGCAGTGTACTGGAAGGGCATCATAGATACCTGATACTCATGGCAGCGCTGCGCGACTTCGGACCATGTCTCCAAGCCGGTCAGCTGGACATTGCTCGGAATGGTATTGAATAGCGGCCCGATCACATCTTCAATGCCTGGGACGTCAATTGTTCGACCTGATGCAATGATACCAAGTGGTGGTACGATTGAGTAGTGCTGCTGGAGAGTCAGGAGCCAACAAGCGTGGAGGACGGCTTGCTCGGTCACATTCAGGAAGCGGCGGAGATGGTCAACCTGCTCCGTGGCATTGATCTGAGCTTTCTGGAGGATGGCTGTGCTATCTTGTCCGTTCTCGACCAAATGCCGGTTGTGGCAATCCGCTAAATGTTCTCTCCAGAATTCCTTTGCCCCAGGGTCTTTGCAAAGAGGGCCCAAGTGCAGGACATCGAGGAATCCGGGACATGGCTGAGATGTCTTGTTTTGACTTAGATAGTTACCAGCAACAGATTCAAGGAGAAGAACCAGACTGTTTCCATCGTAGAGGCCATGGAAAATGTTCAGGTACATCACTGATGTAGTTGAAAAACTGATGACTCCAACTTCCCACAAATCGGAACGGAGACTATCAAGTCGGGCTGTCCATTGCTCATGCCGCTGTTTGCGGAGAGTCTCAATTTCTGCCTCCGTCTCGACAGTACCAAAGAACCAAGGAAGCGCGTCCTTTTTCAGGATAACTTGGGCATAACCATCTGGAGATGGCGAGAATCGAGCACGCAACATTTGAACTTCTTGCTGGGTTCGATCCCAAGCTGTCCGCAAGGCTTCGAGATTGACAGAGGAGTCAAGCTCAAAGGTGAAAGACGAGCAGTACAATGGCGTATCACTGGAGAGGTAATGGTAGATAATACCCTCTTGAAGAGGAGTGCAAGGCGCAATCTTTTCGACATCACCGTCAAGGATTCCAATGTGCTCAATGACAGTATGAGAGTTCTTCTGTGCGAAAGCCTCGATATATTGCTTGGCATTTCGCTGAAGGGTTTCAACCGAGACAGAAGATGGAGTGGCGGTCTCTAGAGCAGAAGCCATTCCAGCGACAGTAGGATGCTTCATAATGATAGAAGGCTGAGCCTGTGAGAACCCAGCCTCTCTCAACCTTCTCGAGAAAGCAATGACAGAGATCGAATCAAGTCCCATCTCATAGATGCTGGACCAAGATGAGATCTCCGTATCAGACGAGCCAATAAACTTTGCAAGAACAGAAACAACTTGCTGTTCGAGCGCATTGTCGGTGGGTAGGTCGATGCCCAAGGAACTCAATTTCTGAATATCTTCCAATGAAAGCTCTTGGTAGATAGCCTTCAGGACTTTCATATCAGCCTTATTGTTAGCTGATAGGGGGAATCGAGTCATTGGGATGATATGTGTTGGCACCATATACCCGGGAAGATGAGTGCGACAAGCGCCCTTGATCTTCGAGAGAAGGACACGGTCGTCATCCGAGGATCGAACTTGGACATCGACATTGCGGGATTTCTTGTCTCCCTTTGTTGACAAGTTGGTGAAGAAAGAGACAAGTTGGTCCTTGGCTTGTTTCGGGTGCGTGATAACAAGAGTAGCGACTTCATTCAATTCAGGCGTAGCCTGCTTGATGACTTCGTTGATCTCCCCAATCTCGAGACGCTGTCCACGGAGCTTGACCTGGTCGTCAATTCGACCAAGGAATTGGAAGCTTCCATCATGTAAGATCCTAACCAGATCACCAGTACGGTAGATACGGTCTCCCGACTCGGGTAGGGTTTGGAATCGCTCTTTCGTGAGCTCTGCTCGGTTAAGATATCCTTTTCCAACAAGCGGCCCCGAGACACAGAGTTCACCGATGCTGCCACGCAGCACTGGCGTCATTGTACCGGGACAAAAGACATACGAACCGACGTTATCGAATTGTGGACCGATGTTCGAGGCCTTGTCGTTGGCAGACATTCGAGGAAGCATAGTACATCCAATGGTTACTTCTGTAGGCCCGTATCCATTGTAGATAACACCATGCTGGCCCCAAGCGTCGAGGATCTCCTGCTTCAAAGCCTCACCACCAGTGATGAAGACTCCCCGACAGAGCGAGGGAACTTCATCTGGGCGAACAAGTTTCGCCAGACTGGGAGTGAGGTCGATGTGCGTGATTTGAAGTTTCTGGATTGTGCCAGGCAAATCCTCGAATAGAAGGTCTCGGGGACACGAAGTGACGCAAATTCCAACGCTCCAGCTCCAGTATTGTTCCAGAACACTGACGTCGAAATGGAAAGATGCGAATTGTAACCACCGGGACTCTTCATCCCAGTGACCTGCGAACAGCCTTTGGAACGCCAGCATCGCTTGTACGGCATTGTCATGTGTGATCTCACAGCCCTTGGGTGTTCCAGTCGTACCAGACGTATACAAGCAATAAGAAGTATCATCTGGCCTGATTGTCCGGGCGAGCGATACATCAACCGTTGAGATGCCATCAAGTAGGCCAGGCCGATCCAATGCCTGAACATCAATACCCGAGAGATCCTTCAACTCAGATATCTTGGATTCATTGCACAGCAGAACCTTGGTACCGGAATCCTCCAACATGAACTGCTTGCGTGAGATGGGAGCACCGGGATCAATAGCCAGATACGAACATCCTGTCTTCAAAATACCCAAAATGGCCATAGATGCTTCAGGGGACTTGTCAAAGCAGATACCAACCATTCCACCAGGAACAGCTCCCTTAGCTTGCAGGAAATGCGCGATTTGATTACCGCATTCGTTAAATTGGCGATAAGTCCAAGACTTCTTCTGTAAGCTCTCTGCAGTATCCCCGAAAGCAAACTCGAAAGCAATCTTCTCGGGGATCTTGAGGGCGTTGACCTCGACAAATTGATGCAAAAGAGACACTGTGGTTGGAATACGTGCTTCCTTGGCGGGTGTCACTGATAGGAGGTTGCTACCTACAGATGCATGGTCGGTGGAAAGGGCATCCGGATGGAAGACAATATCTTCCAATAATTTGTCGTACTGGCCCAGGAGGATGGTGGCTTGCTCCGGAGGGACAATGTCACTGCGGTAGCTCAGTTGGATCTCGAGATCTTCTGAGTGCGGGATCAATTCGATAGAGACAGGATACTAAAGTAAAGTTAGGTTGACGTGTAAAGGCGTGACATTACTAGAAGCGTTCTGTCCACCTACGTCAATTTTCGTCTCTTCGTCGACGACATTCCATCCATCAACCTCAGTAGTATCAGAAGTGAATTTCTGGTAGACAAACAGAGTATCAAACAGCGGCTCGTCGCTACCAACCCAACGTTGAACATGAGACAGCGGCGCGAATTGATTCTTAACCAATAAAGCATTCTGCTTCAAAGTCCGATCCAAAAGATTCCGATTAGGACCCTCAATGCAAAGAGGTGTCGGAACAGTGACCAAACACGGGAACACAGCTTCCTGCGCATCCGCAGAAAGGTTCCTGCCTGAAAGCACAGTGCCAAAAGTTACATTTGATTCTCCAGTATAGGCAGAAAGCAATCTGGCCCAGGCAACTTGGCCCGCTGCTTGAAGCGTTACACCGATATTCCGACAGGCACCTTCAAGGGCCTTGCGAGAGTATGTGCAGCGGACAGATGAGCTGCAGAGTTTGCACTTGTCGCTGCGGATGGGATGAAGATCGGGGAATTTGGAGGAGTGGATCTCTGGGCCCAAATCTTGCCAGAAGCCCTGTGCGGATTGAGTCTGATTCTTGCTTTCGAGTAAGATTGGTCCGAGCGTTGCGGTGACTGGAGTAGGTGCGGCCAGTGTTTTGCCCTCGTATACTGCTCTGACATCTGCGAAAATAGAAGACAGAGATTGGGCATCGTAGATGGCGTGCAGTGCAGAGAAATGTAGAACGGTAAGACTTTCCCCGGCCGAAACCTCGATGCTCCAAGGAGGACGGTGGAGGTTTTCCAGCACCTGTTTCTCTTGGACACAGGAGGCTGAAGTCTCATACCAAGGCAGTTCAATGTTCTCGGGGTAAGTAATCATGGCAAATGGATGCTGCTGATCATGCAACTGAACGAAACCAGTGCGAAGCATCTCATGACGAACCATCACCGTAGACCAAGCTTTTTTGAGAAGGGCTTTATCCAACGGCCTTGAAAACCTCAAAGACATTCGGTTGAAGTACGCATCACCATGAGAATGAGTGAACATAGCCAACATACCATTTTGAACTGGTGTGCAAGGGCGTAAAGCCTGTACACCATCCGAGGAAAGCCCAAGCTGTTCACAAACCGATTGCAAATGCTGGCTCTGGAATGATAAAAAGTCGAACTCGGCTTCCATGATATTCTTCTCGCTAGAGGTGAGATGCGCGGCGATTTGATCAATAGAGGCAGCCTAATTCAAATTAGTCAAAATCATAGAATAGAAGAGAAGATATTTCAGCCTTGCTCAAGTACGTACCTCAAGAATCTCACCAGAGGCGATCTTATACCCAAGTCCACGCAGCTTGGCAGATATTTGAACAGCATTGATACTGTCCAGACCAAGCTGAAAGATGGTTGTGTCCTGGGACACATCGTCCGAGTCGACATCAGAGATTTGGCAGAGAATGTCGCGAACAGCCTCTTCTTGAGTGGACCAAGGGCGAGTCTGCCGAACTTTGGTCAGGAAGCTCACAGCGTTCGTCCTTGAAGACACTTTCTGCTCAAAAACTTTGGGAATATCTGCTCCCAGAGGTCTCTTGTCAGATGCTTGAGCGGAGGGGTATTGAGTGATATGTTCAACGAGAGCCACGAAATGGGCCGCAATAGTTTCAGCAATAGTCTGAGAGATATGCGACGACTGGAAATGAAGACAGATCTGGATCTTATCTTCTGTCTCATCTGGAATGATCTCACAGATCAAAGGGAAGCCCATGTTCCCTTCATCTTGAAGAAGTTCCCAAACTTGGGGGTCCAGATCGACGTTACCGTTCTGGAATATGAGCAAAGTATCGAAGAGGCGGGAGCCGTCGCCGAGGACGCGTCGCTGAATGCGTCGCAGTGGACTGAGTTGGTGAGGCAAGATGTCGCTATTGCTCATCTGCGACAACTTCATGATATCACTATTTGTCGCGATGGAAGAAGATTTGATTCGGATCGGGAGCGTGTTAAAGCAAGGTCCGACTATCCGGTCTGCGCCATCTATGGGAACAGTTCGACAGCTGAAGACGTTACCAAAGGTGACGTCGGGAGAGTCGGTGTAAAGGGAGAGAAGTCGGGCCCATGCTGCATGGAAGATGTTCAGGGGAGTCACGGAGAGATCCTTGCATTGTTGTTTGAAGAATCCGAAAGATCCATTCAGGGTTGTGTGGAATTGTTGAGAGGCCGATGCATCCATATCGGTGGAGTGTGTGGGGATAAGGGTTGGCGAAACACCAGACAAGTAGTGGTCCCAATATTCATCGTAAGACCCATAGTCCACGGAGGTCATATAGTCAATGAACCGGTGGAATGGAGTGGTGTCTGGTAATTTCTGGCTTGAAAGCGACCGCTGGACCTCATTCAATAGTTGCGCGATACCCTCTCCATCATATAGTGCATGATGAATAGAAAGCAGCAGATGTGTCTTCTGCGCACCGGCATCCGTGACGAAAGTCAACGAGTAGGGGAACTGGCCATTGACAGGAGAAAGGCCCTCGAACTTGGACTTGCTCGTCTTGATGACATTTTCAAGTTGATTGTCAGTCGAGGTTCCAATATGGGACCAGGGTAAGGCCGAGCTATCCAGCACGACCTGAGCGTATGCAAATCGTTTATCATTAGTTTGCGTGAAACAAGTTCTGAGAATTTCATGCCGTTGCATCATCTGAGCCCAGGCATCTCTCATAGCTTCAGCATCAGTGCGTACAAGAAGCAGGAGATGGTTGAAGTATGCCGAGTGATCGCCAGATTCGGCTGCAAGCATAGCCTCCTGCAGGGGTGTGCAAGGATAAATTTTCTGGACCGAGGCAGCTGCAGCGCTGAATTCACCTTCTACTTGATGAATGAAGGTCTCGTCAAACACCGTTGTGGGTTGGTGTACCTCGACCTGTTCTGGCTGATCCCCATTGATCATGGGAGGGATGACTGCTGCAAGCTGGGCGATAGAGCTATGGCGGAGAATTGTGGAAACCGCAAGCCTTCCACAGCCGGCTTCCTGCAACTTTCGTGAGAAGGACACGGCAGAAAGGGAGTCCAATCCCAGTCTGTAGAATGATGTGTGTTTGCGGATGCTGCTTTGTCCAGTGCCAGTGACTGCGGATAGGGCTACCGAAATCTTCTGTTCAAGCTCGGTGAAACTGTTCTCAGCTTCATCGGAAATGGACTTCGGTGAGAACATCGCAAGCTCCTCTGGTTTCAGTTGTTTCAATCGTCGCTTTAACTCGGAGTGATCGGTCTTGTAGGAGCGGGTGATAGGAATTCTGTCGATTGGAA